>Ga0307515_10019699_pt1 | contig 12112 bp, 11 predicted proteins | sample 17_EM_MG_FD_194513 | JGI IMG/M metagenome (GOLD analysis project Ga0307515, IMG submission 194513) | Populus trichocarpa ectomycorrhiza microbial communities from riparian zone in the Pacific Northwest, United States - 17_EM | ecosystem: Host-associated > Plants > Roots > Unclassified | place...
CTACCACCGCCTGATTCGCATCCCGCATCGGCCTCTTCTGAATCCAGGGCTGGATATTCTTCTCCGCCGCCACCTTCAACATCTCCTCAATCTCCCGCGGACTCCCAATCTGGACCCGCCGATCTTAACCTCCTTCTAAATCAGCACAAACACATTGAACCCCGGAATCGCATCCTCGGGCGCGCCAACCTGGATGAACTGGCCGTTGGTCTGCAGCAGCCGAAGATACTTCTGCGGCGGCATCTTGGGACTCGAGACAGTGCTGATGATCATTTTTCGCTCATTTACACTTTTGACTAGCTATGTATCGCAACTAAGCCACCTCCTCTAGATTAATCATCGGACCACAATCGACGCTTATGCCTAGGTGTTGCAGCGTTATCTTTCACCAGTTTCTTCGTGCCACCTTCCTAGCCCATCGTGCATATTGTCATGTCTGAGGCACTAGCAATTGTTGGACTCGCCAGCAATGTTGTTCAATTTATGGATGCCGGTGGGAACTTATTTCTGTTAATCCGCGAGCTGCACAGAGATGGCTCATTAACGGAGAATACTGAGCTAGAAAAGAGGATAGGCGTGCTTCAGGCATCCCTTGAAAAGCTCAAGCGTGGCCCGGCTTCACTAAAGGACAGTACACTTGCCGTGCTGGTAGAAGCATGCTTCGTACTTTCTAGCGACCTGATGGCCATTCTTAAAGGACTGAGACCCAACAAGCAAAAGAACCAGCTTTTGCAGGCCACATCAAAATCTTTAAAGACCATTCGTAAGAGAGGACAGATGAAAGACATTGAACGCCGGCTTGAGAAAATGCGGGACACTATTTGCTCCCATCTAAATGTTCTTCTAAGGTAACCTACTGTTCCCCGCCGCTACCTTCAAACTCTAATAGCCTCTAGTACACATCAGGATGAACTCACCCCTTCCATCAAGGATCTAGCAGATCTGAGCACGACATTTAACAATGAGAACAGAATAAGACTCGATGAAATGGCTTTAGACATAAGGAGAATGCTCAATCACAGAAATTGGGGCCAGGACAACAACGTCGCATTCAGTGATTTGACCAAACAGTTACAACAATTTGTTGATGAAGCGCTGGAATCCAAACACGTAGTGCGGATACTGAAGAGTTTACATTTCAAACAGATTAAGGAACGCCATTCGGACATTCGAGAGGCTCATAGACAAACATTCGAATGGATCTTCAATCCCCACAGCGGCGTCAATTATATACCTTGGCTGCGCTCACCTGATAGTATTTACTGGATCACCGGAAAGGCCGGGTCTGGGAAGTCAACACTAATGAAGTTCATTCAAGGCCATTCCGAAACGCAAGAACTTCTTCACCAATGGGCTCAAAATCAAGGTCTTATCATAGCAACTCATTATTTTTGGAGCGCTGGAACATCCCTGCAAAAGTCACAGGTTGGACTCTTCCGAACGCTCCTTTTCCAAATCTTAGCCCAATGCCCGGAAATTATTCCTCGGGTCCTTCCAAATCGATGGAGAAGTAGATCTATTGGAACCCTTGAAAGCTGGACTCGCGCCGAGCTATTAGCTGCTTTTAAGAGGCTGGCTAGTTTACCTCGACTAAGGGATAAGATTTGTCTTTTCGTGGATGGGCTAGACGAGTACAATGGGGATCATCCAGAACTTATCAATGTTTTCCGCCTCTTGGCCTAATCACCTAATCTCAAGATTTGCCTATCTAGTCGGCCTTGGCAAGATTTCATTGACGCCTTTGTTGTGTCTGAATGGAAGTTGTACGTTCAAGAACTTACGAAGAATGACATACGACTCTATGTAAAGGATAACCTTGAGCAAGATAAGAGATTTCGGACTATAAGAATGGAAGACCAAGAAGGTGCTGACGCACTAGCTCAGCAGATACAAATGAAAGCACATGGAGTCTTCTTGTGGGTATATCTAGTCGTTCGATCTTTATTAAGAGGTCTGGCCAACAGTGATGAAATGGTGGATCTTCACAGACGACTCAACGAGCTGCCTAATGAACTGGAGAAGTACTTCGAGCTCATGCTAGACACCATCGAGCCTATCTATCAACGGCAGACAGCAAAAGTGTTCCGAGTGATGCTCACTTCCTTTAATGCACTGCCCGTTATTGCATTCTATTTCGTAGGCAAGGAACAATTGGATCCTAACTACATACTCCACGAGCGTATCGAGCCGTTGTCGTCTCAGAAAATTGCTACCATAGTTGATCAGCAAAAACGGCAACTGAATGCAAGCTGTAGAGATCTCTTATTTGTTACCACTGACCTTGAAGCGCCTAGTTTCTCCGGGGTTAAAGTCGGGTTCCTCCACCGAACTGTCATGGACTTCTTGCGGACTGGTCAAATGGATAACCTATTAAGCATGCGGTCAGGTGCATATTTTAACCCAAACTCATCATTATGCAAAGCGTACTGGGCAATGTTTAAAGCCTTCCCGTCAGATACAGCAATCAGCGTTGGGAGCATGCGCGAAACTATGATTGCCGGAATGATGTATTACGCAAGAGAGGTCGAGAGGCAATCCGAATATTCGGAAATCGACATTTTGGACGACCTGGCAAAGACAGTCCCGCTAAACATGACCTGGTCTGATCTCGTTGGAGATCTAGATTGCACGGATTTTCTTGATATAGCAGTGAGGTTCGATTTAAAGCTATATGTCGCAGAAAAGACCAAAAAACTCAGGGAGCAAAGTCAAGAAGGTACAAGTCAGGGGGAGCAAATTGCGGCACTGCTTCGGCAAGCACTGAGGGGTGGGTTCTCCGTCGACAGTGACGATTGTTTTCAATTTTCCACAACGGACCAGATTGGATTGTCCATGCTTCAACGCGTCCTCGAGGACGGCGCAGATCCAAACGCAAAACTTGATCGAGTATCTGTACTGTCACCACAAGAGATTTCCCAAGGTCAAGCTGAGTGCCAGGAATTCATCGGAAAGCTGTGTAACGAGAACCCAGAGCATAGCCGTTCGGTGTGGGGAGACTTTCTCATGCAACTCCAAGTAGATTGTCCGAGAGAAAGAACCAGTCAAGAGGCATGGGACATGAATAGATTTCTCGATCCGCCCATGCAAAAGCGCAAACTTCTCGACAACGCGTATGAAGCTTGCGAACTCATGATCCTTTATGGTGCCAACAGACACTATCAGAAGATCAAGGGTATGGAAGTTGACCGGAAATATTTGACGGCAGATTGTGTCTTCCTAGACGTTTTCCCAGGTGATGCGAGGAAATTAATTCACCTACTTGGTAGGAAGGAAAAATCAAAGAAAGAGCGGCAATGGTGTAGTATTATGTGAATAATAAAATATGTCTTTCTTTACTATAACGTAGGTAACGGGGTTTTGACCGCTCCCTAGGTTATGACCGCGCTAGCGTACCGCCTGCTATTTTAAGTAAAGTTTGTTATTCTGCCAAAATTAAAGTAACGCATACATTTAAATGGCGGTGTGTCGTGCTAAGGCTTACCTAGGCGTGATAGATATAACTTAGGTAAAGTTTTGGTGTTCAAAACGGTCATGACCCAGGGAGCGGTCAAAACCCCGTTACCTACGTTACCTTCTTTGTAATAAAGCTCGAATTTTTGTGACCAAGCATGGAAAAACGCTACAGATCTACTCCCGTTCATATGACAATGATTTTTCTGCAGTAGATATTGCAAATCCGCTTCACAGCCGTGTAGAGGACTTTACCCGTGTGCAATGCATCTACTTTGCAGAGTGTCGCGGGTAAATTTGCGGGTCTTAATAGGATTGCAAGCTGTATAGTTGTGTGGAGGCAGAGAGCTTTGGGGGTAAGCTCCACACGAGGCTCTGCACGAAGAGGTCCAAACTGCGCGAATACTTTCTATTCCACGCCTCGTCCTCATCCATCGCAATAAACACATCGACCCCCATCGCCAGAGCATCCTGCTTCTTCGCCGCGGTCCGCGAAATCGCCACGACCCGCTCGCACCCCAGCGTGCGCGCAAACAGCAGCCTAAAATGCCCCAGCCCCCCCCACGCCCACGATCTTGACCCGCATCCTCGGCCCGGCCCCGTTCTTCTTCAGCGGTGCATACACCGTGATGCCGCTGCACAGCGTCGGGGCCGCGGCGGCACTGCTCAGCGCGTCGGGGATCTTGACGACGAAGTGCGCCGGCACGCACACGCGCTCGCTGTACCCGCCGTAGCTGCGGCTGCCGTTGCCGAACACGCCGTTGCACGTCCCGACGAACTGCTTCGCGCAGTGGTTCTCCTGTCCCGCGCTGCACTCATCGCAGTCCGGCCGCTGGCAGCTGGCAGCTGGCGCTCTGCGCGCCGACTCGTGTGATGCGCCCGACGATCTCGTGCCCGACGCACACGGAGTATTTGGTGGGCGCCCACCCGGAGCGCAGCGTGTAGATGTCGCTGCCGCAGATGCCGCAGTGCGTGACGCGGATGTCGACGTCGGTTGCGGTGAAGTGTAGGTAGGTGTAGAGTGTGAGAGCGTGGTAGACGCAGCTAGGGCGGGCTAGCTAGCGCAATTGGACTTAGAAGTAAGTGTAGAGGTCAGAAGATGTGAGTACAGGAAGTGTGGGTTAGCTTGGGAAAGCACAAAAGAGTCACGGTCCGCGAGTCTAGTATCCACGGTGTCTCTGCGCTTCAGGAGCCGCGGTCTTTGGGCGTGGCTAGCTAGTTGGTGATTATCTCCCAAGCCCGCGAGTTGAGGGGGCTCGCTCTTCTCTGATAGGAGGACTTAGTGACGCCAATCGCGAGACCATCATTTGGCGTAGTTGTTGTTTAGATGGTGATGGCATGCGGCGAGAATTTTTCGGCGGGGGACGCCGCTCGGGTGAGCTCCGCCAGTAGCTGTCCTGGGTGCTTTCATCACCGAGTATTGGCTTAGCAGAATGCCATCATGTCTAGGGCTCCATCTACGATAGAAGGATCCCTGAATAATTAGCAGGCATAGTATAGCCTCCGAGCCGACTAGTAGGAGAAGGTAGGTTAGTAAATACTACCCAGGTCATTTAATCTGGTTTTTATTTAAGCATTGCCTTATTAGAGGTTCCCACAAGCCTCCCTATAATGCCAATTGGATGATAATGGGCTTCAATTACGGGCATAGAGAAGTTATAATGTTACAATTGAATGAACTGAAAAGAGACATGACGGCTCTCACTTTTTTTTACAAACACACTGTCTACTCATATCTGATCATTTGCTGGCTTCTTACCCCCGAGAAACCCCATTCCACTCGTGCAGGCAGCAGCTGAAGGGCTACCTGCTTCCGGCGGTTGCAGGAAACCTAGCCTACAAAAGGAGTACAGTACCACGAACGGCGCAGACGTCCTCTCCACTAGTATAGTTTTCAAATAAGCCAGCCCTTTGAAAAATAGCTAGGTTGTGTTATTTTACAAACCTGCTAGCAGGGAGGCCCTCTGACTCGTTCATTTACCCCCTTGTAAAGAAATTCTTGGCACAGGCCACTACAAAGCTGATTGGAATAAGGTGCAAAATGGCAAAATGGCCCCCAGGTTACCTTGAATTTCAGCACCTCAGCTCTGCCTGAAAAATTCGACTTTTGGTTGCATGAAAACTGAGATTATTATGGCTATCCCCCCAGCCCACAGGCTAAGTTTCCTGTTTAATTTACTTCAACGCACCAAACGCTATGAGTCGGCGGTATCACCAAAGCCCAGGTTACCTAGACCGCCAACCTTCCTGGGACGTGGTGGAGGTGGAGCCAACGGAGATTGAGTCACGAGGCCCTCCACCACAAGTGTATTACGATCCTCCAAGACCTAGCTCACCAACCGGGCTCCTCCAGTATGAGGGACGTCCACGTTATGGCTCAATTTCGAGCCCGAAATCCGTCTCTCCTGTACGCAATTCTCGTGATAATACGGGACGCGTGCGTTTCGAGACACAATCTCGACGTCCTCGATTTATGCGTTCGCGGAGCCGCGATTCGGAAGAGTGGGCACTGAATGATCAACTTCGGCAATCTGAGAAGGAGCGCGGATGGGATCGTGAGATTGATGATCTCCGTGCAGAGATACGGGCAAAGGAAAGAGTTAGACGGCTTAATAGAGATCAAGATGAAACTTCAGGCCTTGCACCCTCCCAATCAGGTGGATTGTCCAGAGCCCAAGGTAACTACCCGCATAGGAATTTTCTGAGTCCTGACTCGGTCGCCGGATCCACTCTAGGCGCCCGCCGAAACTCTATTGCCGTTCAGGTTCAGAGCGAGCAGTCTTCAGATAGTAATGTTGGAGAAAGTGATGATGAGGAGAGTGACACTGAATCATCCTCAAGTTTTGGTTTCGGTATTCCAGGCAGTCAGAACCACGGACCCAGCCAAAATGGCGATCATAACCACGACCCAAACACCATCTCTCCAGAGCCGCAAGGATCGGTAGAGGGAATGACGGCGCAGGGCGCCAAACCGATTGAAAATATGACTATGCATAGAATCATTCGTTCACAATTCTCAAGTTTAGGGGAGGGAGGAGAAGAGATGAAGATTGAGCTAAATACTGGGCAAGGTAATAGGCTCGAGTTAGAAGCTACGCCTGGGCCGTTATTTCGATGGATGTAAGGGTCTCGATTGCCCCGGAGTTTGAAAGATTCTAATAAGTGTATGGCAGACATCTCAAAGGCGAAGCGATGGATTTTGATGACTTTATTGTACTGCGGCCCATTTCGTCATTTGAACCAGGGCGATCAAGTATATTTACTAATTATCAACCAGGAAGCCGCCATTCAATCACCGGAACTAACTCCTAGTGAGAAGGGAATGATAAAACAGCATCTCAGACGTCTCCGCAACCAAACCGAGAAACCCTTGGTGACCCCGGTGGGATACCAGGGCCGATACATGGAGCCCACAATGATTCAGGAGCTAAACCTACAGTCAGCAACCTCCAAATCGCATTTAGACACAAGCGTTATAGCTCTTTGTCTACCTTATTTCTTGCTTGACGAGTATTCGTCTAATTCAGAGGTTCCCAAGTCAGCTAAGCATCCCACCCGGACTCTACTTCAGTCTTCTATATCAACAACAGCACAAGAGAGAGATATGAGACAAGCCGTTTGTAAGCTTTCTGTCAAACAAACGGGATACTGCTTTCATGTTTCTCAATTATGGTGTCTTATCCTGAACGATAGTGAGTAGTATGGACATTAGACAGGAAGGTAGCTGACGATATAAGAATTGATGGTTACCTGCGCACGGCTGGATTGGACTGAGCTCGGTAGAGACTCAGTCACAATACGCGGTAAGCCAACTCCAGCATATCCTCACATCCAGGTAAGTGATGGAGGTAATTGTTTGTGGCAAATTGGCTTGGATCAGTGCCAAACATGGTTTGTAAGTCACAAAGTCCTGCAGCAAGTACTTGGGCAAAGTCTCACTGCAGTCAAGGCCTTCACGGCAAACTTTATGGAGATAAAGAGCAGCTCAGACGGATTCATGAGTAGATTTGAGGACCAGTTTCGCGTTATGATGAAAGGAAAAACTGTGACAGCCAAAGACTGGTCCCGGATACTCTCTATAGCCCATAACTCGACAGTACGGTTGTTTCTATACCGGAAGAGGTAAGATATTGAATGTTTATGGTATGGTCACTGCTCACATTGAACAGACCCTCAAGGAGCCCATATATCCTTATGGAGAATGTCGGTGAGGAAGGTGACGGATCAAGTTCGGAAAGCGAAAATATGTTCCCTTGGCAAATGGAGCATCCACCACCACCGCCTGATTTGGCCGGATCACACTCATTCGAGCCGAGTATCAAAAATGAAGCTGTTTCGCGAAATCCCTCGGTCCCAAATAGTCCACAAATCATCGTAGATGGCCTAAAGTCCGAGCCTGAACCAACATCTGTCAACAACTTTCATGTCTTTTCTTGGTTGAGCAGGCAAAATTCAGCATTGGAGGCAATCGATAATCTTCATGAAGCCGAAGAGGAAGGAGATGCAATGGATGAAAAGAAAATTAAGGCAGATCTCGACGCAATACATCAAATTCTCTCGAAAAGCACAAACCAAAAAGAAATGAAGGCCTACCAAGACTGTCGCGAAAAAAGGTTACCAGAAGTGGTGAAACTTCTTGCTCTTGTCACTCAGGTTAACGGTCAACTTACGCCAGGGATCTCGATCGTCGATAAATTCTTCATTGCAGCTACAGATATGTACGAGTTATTCATACCCCTAGATATCGAAACTAAAGTTGGGTTTCGCTATTGGGGTGCTGTCCATTTCATCCTCAAGGTACGTCTTATGGATGAGTGATTGAGTCAAGACCACTTTATATTAACGGGATATAGAAAACAATTCCTCGTGACCAACCTTCACTTATCAAAAGCATTGAAAAATTTATTCTCGTCGCACGTCTGGCGAAAATAATAAAGGAAGAACTCTCCGGGACACGCGGACCCAAGCCAGAGCATGCCGAGCTTCCGGAAGAGTTCCAGACAGCGTGGCTTCACTGCATAGTCTATCTTGTTCTCTTCCGGGTAAGAGCCAAGAACGTGAGAGACAGGGATCGGCATATTGAAAAATGCCAACTCCTGCTCTACCGTGGCAGACAGAACCTAGCAAGGAAATTAGGAAAGATGAGGCTCGAAAAGAAGGAAGTTGCGGTTCCCCAAGCTGTCTTATCCGTATTGATCTTCCGGCTGCTGAAGGATATCACCCCAGACCCAGGCCAACTAGACCTGTACAGAACATATTGGGAGTATTGGGATCAACTGGTATACCTACTGGCGGGAGCGTCTAGGGTGTTCTATTCGCTGACATGAAACAGGAGGCCGAAGTTCAAACTCACCGGATAGAAAGAGCACAGCCGGAGATCAGCGACCTGCGACAAGAAATCACAGCAGTAACCAAGGCGTTAGATAATCAACTCAGTGTCCTTGATGCGCTCCGTGAGGGATTTCTCAGTCAACGAGCAGGGTGGTCGTACTTAAATAATGGCGACAGGAAACACGAAGTGTCTGTCATCAAGGAATGTATCTCCCACGTTGAAAACAGAATAAGAGGTTTTGAGGAGATGGGATTCCGAGCGAACGAGCTTGAAAGCTGGGTATGTGTGCACTTTCCGAACGTCAATGGTTTTCAGAGATTGACCGTTACTTGGCAGAATACCCAAAAGATTGCCTCGACCAAAGATCGACAGGATAAAGCAATCTACGCCTTTACCATTGTCACTATCATCTTCCTCCCTCTCTCTTTCGTCTCCGGTTTCCTCGGTATGAACACCACCGATATTCGCAATTCCAATTCCAAACAATGGGTCTTTTGGGCCTCTGGTCTTCCCCTCACTGCCGTAGTCATCCTGGTTGCCCTATTATGGGCAGGAGAACTCGGCAATGCTTGGAGAGCAGTAGTGAACCTCTTCCCTACTCAAAAAAGGGGCTCTGGATATATGCGGATACGCGACCAACAGAAGAAATGGTATGGTTCTAGTGCAAAGAAGACAAAACCATATTTACCTTCTTCCCCATCGCCAATACCCCCACAACCTCCCCGATTGCCGACACAGGAGCCGTGGGATAAGCCATATCGGCGGACGGAGACTTATAAGTCGACAGCATGAGATGAATGTAACTGAGATGAGCTGGATGTGAGGAAATTCCTTAAGATATGGTTTTTTCTCTATATTGTTTCCTATCTGAACACCCTCCGATGTAAAAGACGAATTGACGAACCCTCTTAATTCCTGCTAGGTGTTTTTGTTATTTTGACAAGGCTCCTGGTAATCTCTATCTAGGTGCGCCTCTGTTTGCGCTCACCCGGACTTTTTCGGGTGTCAGTAAGCTGCCCTCCCTCTTAGTCTACTCTATTTGTCATTCCTCACCATCTTCTCCTTTTCTTCCACTAATTTCAATTTCCCCCTCTTGTCATATCATTCCTACAGCGCTCCATCATTCCGCTGCGCTTTGCTCTGCAACGCCGGTAAGGATCGCCTACCCGGCTAAACAGACCAAAGCGTTCGCTTTACGCAAATAAGCCTCAAAAACAGCACGACAATATCAACATGACAGAAATACGATGGGTTATGCCCCACCCAATCATGTATACATTGAACTCTCCATAGTGGACAGACTTGCTGATAAACAAACCCGTTTGCTAGTTTGTTTACTTGTTTGCTTTGTAATCAAACAACCAATCAAACCTACAGGTCTGATTTTAGTAGTCAATCAAGCCCTATATCGTCCCATTTGGTCGAGTTAGTTTGCTCGTTTAATATATAAGATATAGCTATTATTTTTGGTTAAGGGAGTAAATATAGGGGTTCGTAATAGTTAAGTCTTAGGCAGTTCTATAATATACTACGATCGTGATATACGCGCCAAAAATGAACATCCGAACGCGTCTTTCTAACTTAACCCTCTAAAATATCCTCTTTTACCCACCAATTCCTATCACTATACTGCCTATATTATGTCCTCCCATCTTACTAAAGCTGGCCCCGTTAATTTAGCAGAGAATACGTCTAGTGCTTTCATCAAACCAAACCCAAACGGTTCAAACCATCTTATCAGACGTTTGATTAATATCAAACTGAGTTTGTTTAGTTTAATAACTATCAATTAAACCAAACTTAATTAATCTAGATTGATAGAATTCTATATATACTGTAATCACTATAAAAACTAGTGTTTTAAGGCTTATAAGGCTATATAAGGCAGTATAGTTAGTAATAAGGCAATAATTAATAACAAAATTATTGTTATTAATTATTATTAATTATTATTAATTGGTTTAATTATAATAATATCCGCGCTATATGGCGCGGGTACCCCTGCACTAAGTAATAGGCGCCTCCTACCTAGCAACGGGCGCCTTCTACCTAGCAACGGGCGCCTCCCACCTAGCAACGGGCGCCTCCTACCCAGCAACGGGTGCCTCCTACCTAGTAACGGGCGCCTCCCACCTAGCAACGGGCGCCTTCTACCTAGCAACGGGCGCCTTCTACCTAGCAACGGGCGCCTTCTACCTAGCAACGGGCGCCTCCTACCTAGCAATGGGCGCCTCCTACCTAGCAACGGGCGCCTCTTACCTAGCAACGGGCGCCTCCTACTTAACATTGGGCGCCTCCTACCTAGCAACAGGCGCTTCCTACCTAGCAACAGGTGCCTCCTATCTAATTTGCGCAGAGCCTCTATATATAGAGCTTTATATAGTAGAGCTTTATGCAGAGCTTTATATAGAGCCTCCGCAGAGCTTTATGCAGAGCCTCCGTAGAGCTTAGTGCAGAGCCTCCGTATGCAGAGCTTTATGCAGAGCTTCGCGCAGAGCTTTATACAGAGCTTTGTGCAGAGCTTCGTAATAACACCTTCGGCTTTTACTATATAAATTTACTATATCTACACAAGCCTAAAATCACAGTAATCCAATTAAGCCGTTTAATTGCAATTAATTAATTTAATTTAATCCTAAAATTGGCTTAATCTGCTTCAAAATAACCCAATTAGGGGTCGGTATGAGTTGTTGGGAGCACTAATCCTACTAGAGCTTCATTTCCACTAAGAGATTAGTTCCTAAGGCAACTGGCTTATAGTAAGGGCAGGAAGGCTATTCTAGTAATTATTAAACCAATAGACGATTGATTTGGTCCAATCAGTTTGTTTAATTGGTTTAATCTATATTAAACAAACCTTGATTAGACCAAATCAATTAAACCAAACAACCGTCGATAAGGGTCCGGTTTGATGAAAGCACTAAATACGTCTATAATTGCGCCCAGCGAAGCCTGGGAAGGTTCCGATACCTCATTAGAATTAAACCCCCTTAAGGGCGAATATAAAGGCCTTAATTGGGACCGTATAGAGAGATACCAACAGCCTTATCGAGACCTCCTTAGAACTCCAAGCTTTATATAGGACTATGGCTAGCGGCTTCAGCAAAGATTTAGTAAGAACATAACTGTTTTCTTATACAAATATTGCCATCTATATAAGATTAAGGTAACTTTATATAAAACTAGTAGGAGCTACTATTTTTGTAGTAGGATACCTTTAACGACTTAAGGACACTTATAAGACTCTTTATATATATAAAAACGCATTATTAAATTAAATTAAAAAGAGGTTTATTATAACTTAAGCAGAGAATAACTAATTATTAATTA
>Ga0307515_10019700_pt1 | contig 12111 bp, 10 predicted proteins | sample 17_EM_MG_FD_194513 | JGI IMG/M metagenome (GOLD analysis project Ga0307515, IMG submission 194513) | Populus trichocarpa ectomycorrhiza microbial communities from riparian zone in the Pacific Northwest, United States - 17_EM | ecosystem: Host-associated > Plants > Roots > Unclassified | place...
AGATGAAGAGAGTTGTACATACTTTTGGAAGGAGCTTGTGGGTGCGTAGGTATGACCTTACGCTCATCTTTGCGCAATGACTGATTCAGCGATACGAAACAGCCAACTGGAGGAGTAGAGCGGAAATCCTCGACTACTGCATTAAAGTCTATGACTCCAGGATAGGAGAGCAGGACAAGACTGTGTCTGAGAAAACCGAACAGGATAAGGTTTATGACCGAGACTCGAGAGGTGGGGTCGCTCTTTACGAGGACCAAGCCAAAGTAAGAAATACCATTTGGTAGTTCCTTGCGGTCTAAACGTATTCATACCCCATAGAGAGGACAAATTCGAAACGAGCAAGTAGTCGAGCAGATCGTTCGGCAACGGTCTTTTGACGGTACGCGGCTCATAACAACTCCTCCACCTGTACTCGTCGATTTATATTTCGTATAGCATTTCACTCGAGATGCAAGTTCTTTGAGCCGCCGCGATCAGACGTTGAAGCCCGCAAGTGGTGGGAAGCCCTCTCTCGACGATAACCGCCGTTCTCCCGTTTGTCTAGTCCAGCGCATATCTCGTACCTCATTCCCTACCCTATCACTTTGGCTGATTGTTTCGGACCAGTTGTAAATTAGCTTCATCGGATAGGACCTGAACAACCCGAGTCTTCGTATATATCATAGGCTAGGGCACCAAAGATCCGCCTCTCATTTTTTACGTGGTGTAATACCGTGGCACCCGTTTTCCGGCGTGGGGGGCGAGCCTTGAGCCTCGGAAGGGTGGCGGCCAATCACGCAGCGACACTCACAAAGCTATCTCAATGTACACCCATCTGAGGAGTAAAGTAGCGTTTTCGCCCAATTCGGGTTGACAAAATAAAGTTTGTTCGACAAGACGTCGGAGAACTCGGGTGGCACCATGGAGGAGTGGGTCGTTTTAGTACGTCCCCCTCGCGCGTGATGAATGAGAAGGTGTCCGTTCTCTGGGTCGTGCCCTTGGAAATTCGAACTATTGAGAAACGAATAGACGCGATTCAGTTGATTCTAGGACAGCTGCTCGTCGACGCGCGGATTGCACCTTGGAAACCGACTGTGTTACTCTTGACGAGGGAGCCCAAGCGGCGGTTGAACGACAGAGAGCAAGATGGGGCATGCTCGTTATTTATAACCTGATCGTGCATAGGTCTCATGTTACTTCTGTCCCATCTGTTATCACGACTGATATGCTGTGAGGTGCAAGTCAGGTACCATAACAGCTGAGTGGTGGCATCACTCTCGTGCCAACCACCACGAAAGAATTAATGAAAATATTGTGCATTACTCCAATAGTATACCACTTACTCAGATCCTCAACCATCATTGGTTTCAGCTGTTATACAAGCCTGGCGCCACAGGACGGAGACGCCGCACAGGACCAGTCTGGTTGGCACCGTCGGCGTCAACACTGACTTGATTATCAGTCATCTCTCGCGGGGTTACCCTGGAGAAAAGCTCCACATGACAACACTTTTGCGGCTACAATAATGGTACTTCAAATCGGCAATGTGCCGGATAGGTCGTATCAAGACATATGCGCTTGACTCGACATAGCATTCCACCTGAAAGCTTTCGCACAACGTCTTTCCACGCTTCAAGGTAGCTATGGCGCTAAGCGCGACACTCGAGAATTTTTGCGGAATTCCTCATTCGTTTAGAGCGGACAAGAGTTTTTTGGACCGACAATGAACAATGAACCTCGTTAGGGTACCTGGTCCATATATATTATATACAAGGACTCTGCGGGAGTACAGCTTCGATCGCCCGAACCCGGTGCCACAGCACAGCTTACTATCGTTTGACGGCGCAACACACAATACATCCCGTCATCTATCCAATGCATGTCCTCAGACGATATAAGCCCCTCCTCACCTCCTTCCCAACCCCCAGCGTCGGGCACCCTCCGCTTCCCTCTTTCTACCTCTACCATCCCTTTGACAGGGCTTCCTAATATCGTCTATTCCACTCCTTTATTCTGAACTCTTGGACAATTTTTGCTTTTCTACCCCCCCCGCGCAAGCCGACAATTAGCACGACTTAAGTCAGCCAAGATGATGGGCCCTACGACTCTAGTACACATCCTAATAGCAATTATTCCTCTCGTTTCATGCCTTCCTCACCCACCTGTTGAACACCTCGCTCGAAGGAGCGCGTTCCCCACCACATGGTATCACCGACGTGAACACAACGTCCATTCTCTCTTCCGTCGTCAGGAATCCGATGTTGATCAACTCCCTGCCGTTGGATCACCTGGTACGCTTTGTTCCGTAACATTTTCTCATCGCCTCAATATCAATATTACATGCATTGACGAATTCAACGCATTACAGAATGGACTGCCAAATGGCCTACAACAGACCCTTACGCGGCAATCCCTCAGCAATGGCTTGATGCCCTCAAAGACGCTGTTTCGTCCGGCGCTGTCCCCAACATCCCCATTTCTACCATAACCGACGGCAGCCCCACCTACGGCGATCAAGATCCTACTGGGCCGGAGATATGCTCCGGCACCTATCAGTGCAGAGGACAGAACGAAATCTGGGACGCGCCCGACGGCATGATTGGACTCAGCGTCGACGACGGTCCGGTTAGTAAGCCCGACGCCAGCCCACGACTCTACGACTTCCTCAAGGAGCAGAACCAAAAGATCAGCCACTTTATGATTGGCGCCAACATCCGCGACAACCCGCAACTTTTCCTTCGGGCATTCCAAGAGCTCGAGGACGACATTGGTGTACACACCTGGTCTCACCCTTACATGACAACCCTCACCAACGAACAGGTCGTTGCTGAGATTGGTTGGACGCTGCAAATCATTCATGATTCCACTGGGGGGCGTGTTCCTCGCTACTGGCGGCCTCCTTATGGTGACGCCGACAACCGAGTTCGTGCCATCGCCTCTGAAGTGTTCGGTCTCACATCCGTGATTTGGAATCGCGATACGGCAGACTGGGGCTTGGCCACCAATAGTACCACGCTTGAGAAGATTCAAGATCAATTCAAAGAGTGGCTCGCCGGCCCTCGTTCTCCCGGTCTCATCGTTCTTGAGCACGAAATCGGAGGTGAAGACGTCACGGCTTTCATCAATGCCCTCCCCCTCATTCGCCAAAACAAGGAATGGACCGCTGTCTCCTGTGCCCAGCTTTTCGAAAATCAACCTAATGGAAGTTGGTACCTCAATGCACAGAACAACACTAGCCCGGTTACGGTAATGAATGTCGGAGGAGGAGACAAGCCGTCCACACCATCGACGGGTCAACCAGGGTCCGCTTCCTCGTCGACAGCCGTCCCTGCCACAGGCGAAACGACACCGATCGATGCTAAAGTACCACAAGCGACCAGCACCCCAGCCGTGGAGGGTGCGACACCGATACCGATACCGACCGATACTCCAGTAACGGACCCCTCAGCGCCGGTCGAGGTGCCACCGGCCAACACTGAAGTAGAAACCAACAGCGAAGTAACGAGCAGCCAGCCATACGCAGTCGATGTAGTCGGCGCGACGACGTCGACCACCGTTGTAGTAGCCAATGCGCCGGCCACGGGCGGAGCCGCTCCGACATCGGCGGCCAACAACAGTCAGCTAACCGGCATACCGAATGTGAATAATGCAGTAGCCAAACCAAACGCCGCTGGTGCTGCCATCGAGGGCCCTTCGCATCTTGGCCTCTCCCTCGTCGTTGCGGTTCTCTCCGTTGTGGCCGGAACACAGCTGTAAGCGCGCTCCGGGGGGATAATCAAGACCATTCGCTCAATCTGTAGGATGCATTGCGACGTCGTCGTTCACCAGCTATCGGTGCACTGCTCCCAATAGTAGGTCTCCCCTCATCACCCTCATCACCCTCATCACCCGGACATTTTCCCTTTGTATCTCGAAAAGTAGAGTGTTCACACTGTCATGGACATTCAAGGACTCCGTATTCTCCTCTGCCTCCAGTCATGAAACAGTACCCAATGTCGCTTTGCGCTTCTATTTGCGCTTATTTGAATCCTCTTTCATTTTTTTCTTGTGTTCATGTGATGAATGGACGCTTTGCGCGTTATTATCGCCACCATGGGGTGAGCAAGCGTAGTCGTAGGACCTAGACCTCTTCAATATCGAGGAGTATTTCACTCTAACCCCCTATATGGGGGCACGAACTCTCAACAGTATAGTGAGTGTCACCTGGAATGTTATTCTGTACAAGCGGAATCACTCGAGGCGTCTGACGGGAAAGGAGGCTTCTGTACATGTGAAGCCACAACAATCGCGCCGTAATAACCGCGCCGTAATAATCGAGCTATCCTAATTGATCCAACAATTGGGCCATGATACCATGTGACGAGAATAACAATACCACAGTGTCCACGATAATGACAAAATGGGAATGAAGTAGAGCGAACGAGACTAATAGAGCGCGGAAGTTCTCTCATCATCCAAGGCGCCCCATAGCCCTTACATCTCCTTCTGCGCCTTCTCCTCTGCCTTGACCACGAGCTCCAACTTCCGTCTCATCAGCGCAAGGCTGTCCTTCACCTTTTCCAGCTGCTCCTTGCTACTTCCTTTCTGCTCCATGTCCGTGTACCGCTGTTCCAGAAGTCGGATCGCCTTCTCCATGTGAACCGAGAAGGGCCCCGAAAGCGAGAGCGTTGCATAATCTTCCGCTCGCTGTGCTAGCTCGTCTATAGTTCTCTTCATGGCGTCGTTGAGATCCTTCAGTACACTTCTATCTTTTGCAATGAGCGACTCGATCTCCTCCTTCTCTGCCTTGGCCGCCCCCCACTTCTTTACATTCTCATCCGCTGATGCCTGTGTAGTATCCTCTTTCACCCACACGTGTCGCGTACGAGAGTGAGAGTGGTGGGAATGGTTGCAGTTGGTACACTGCAACCGCAAGAGGCGCAAAATGGGGGTAAGAAGGCGGGACGAGTGGCAGTTTGAGTAGCAATCGGCCCCGTGACAGATATATGTGGAGTTGGGCACTGGTCGCTGCTTCCATACGGGCATGTCTAGGGGCTTATTGGAGCATGCCTCCATGTCCTTCGTTCAATGAGCATATGGTTCAAATGACAAATGCAAGCAAAGTGAGAAACCTACGGTGGAGGCCCTTTGTGACTTTCTCGTTTGCTCTTCGATTTTCGCTTCTATTTCCGCCGCTTGGTTCATCAGGGCGAGGGCGTTCGTCATCGTGGCTTCGGTAACCTGGGAATGCTCATACAGTGAGACGATCCCCGTCACCGACTGTGGTCTAAGGCCGTCCAACCAATCGAAAAGTTCCACGAGCGTTTCCAAAGCGTTCTGCTCGGCGACTTTCATCGCATTACGCAATTTGGCCCTTTCCTTGTTCATGTTTGGGTCCTTAAGCTTGGAGTACTCCCTTTTCAGCGCGACAGGGTTGTCTAGGAGGAACTGGGGAGCGTCCTGGAGAACCTCTGGGAGAGTATCCCTGGGGAAGTTCCAGTGGAGGGGGTCAGAGACGTTGGTGAACATGAAGGCGGTGTTTCTGGCCAAGTATTTGGGGATGATGGCGGAAAGGGTGGAGAGTGCATAGTCGGAGCCGACTGTGACGCGCGGGACAGCACCATTGGCGAAGAAGAGAATAGCAGTGACGGATCCAATGTGATCATTGATATCAGTAGCAATATTCCTCTTGTGGAGCCCGTCCTGCTGAATGCCCCGAGTGTCGGCTAGACCGGGTGTGTCGAGGACGCGAACCTGGGGGTAAGGTCACATATCTCACCTTGTTTCATACGTTCCAGAACCTACCACTATACCGTTGTTACTCGTAAATTCGTAAAGACGGCCCGAGTTGGCTTGGCCCTGGTTGTTACGATCATCTTGCTCATCGGCGCCGCGGAGGGTGCTAAAGTTGTATTCATGGGCGCTATTCCCAGCCAGGACATTGGCGATAAGTTCCAAAGCTGAGGATTTGCCGACACCGGCCTCCCCGACAAGAAGGACAGTGCATCGCGCGTTGTTCTTGATGATACCTTGTTTGAGAGACGCTACGTCGCTAGAAGATACAGTTAGGACTCATGTTGGAGATGTCCGGGAAACCTACTTGATGGTTGGAGTGTCGCTTCCTCCATTTTCAGCGCTGTGTGTGTCTTCGTCGTCTACGGAGGTGTCCCTGTATAGGGAATCATAGATGGGTTCTGGTGAATCACTCGGTGGCAAGGCTGATTGAATCGGCATGTCTGGGTGGGCCGAAGACGGTTTGGGGTTGGGCAAGTGGTGGTAGTACGGTGGCTGTGTTATTCCTGCCACTTCGTGGCTAACTAGCCAAATATTTAGCTATCTCAATGAAAGGCTGGTTGTGTTTGCGAACATCACCAGTCGACCCACAGACCAATGGTGGTGATATGCATATGCAATATGCTGAAGCCGAAGCGAATTGGTATTGATTCAGAGTACGTGAGGTGTCGGATATGGAGGTGAGATGCGATATGACTGTTGCGTGGGGCATGCTAGGGCCACCTAAATGTCGAAAGGTCTGAAAAGGTCCTCGGAGGATAACGAGAATATTCTCCTGGATTTCTTTGTTCAGCGTCAATCAGCGATCACAGCGACAGTGATCTAGGGCAGCGACTGAGCGACCGCCCGATATGTTATTTATTTATTTGGGAAGTACGTGTAAAGTGTAAAGTGTACGACGCCTTGCACCCAACGCTATCCATCCATCCTCGCCTTTTTGCTTCTTGTCCGCCCGGAAGCCCGTGCGGGTCCCAACTCTCCGCACCCCGAACAAGACATTGTCGCCGTTCAAGTGTAGAGAGCGTGGAGAATATTTTGGGAATTTGGAGAAGACTTTGAGGAGGTCGTTGGTAACAAAGCAATTTGTTTGCTCCGTTTGACAGTCTCCGTGTCTACTCCTCCCGATATTATTGACGAATCCAAATTTGACCGAACCGCCGAAATGATCCACTTTCAGGCCCTTATACCAACTCCCTCAGCCAACTCCCTCAGCACGCAACGGCGTCCTTTTCCGGCTGCCAACATCCCCATTGGCAGCCCGGCTGCGGCGATTAAATGCCCCCGCACTCTGTCAGGGCAGAGACAAGGGCGAAATCGTGGACTCAGTATTGATGGTGGCTTGTTGGAGGGCCCAACGTGGGCCCACAGTCCTATGTCAAGGAGATGCACCCAAACCAAGATTGGCGCTAACATCCATAAAACTTCTTTGTGCATTCGAAGCACTTCACCGCGACATTGGTGTACATACCTTTACAAGCCCGTACATCACAACCTCCACCAACGGGCAGATTGTCCTGAACTTGCCTGGATCATATAAATATCTCACAAGTCGACTGGTGAGCGTGTTCCTTGCTATCATGGCGTCGACAGGTGAGTTCGGGCCATTGCCTCTGCAGTCTCGGTCCTTAATCCGTGAATCAGAACTGCGATACGCTAGACCGGAGTATGCTAACCAACGGAACCACACTTGCGACGATTTACGAACAACTTTAGAAGTCGCTTGCTGGTCGTCATTGACTCCATTCTGTCATTCTTAGACATGAAATTGATTGCTTCGCCAACGACTCTCTCTCCGTCATCCTTTTGTTCGTTTCAGCCTCACTACACGCGTGGGACTTCAATCAAATTATCTCTATTCGATTCTTCAGACGCCCCCGCATTTCCTACGGCCTCCCAGGCGTCCAAGCCATATATTGGTAGGGGTGCCTAGACAGGGCTAGTTAGTTGTTTTGTACAAAGTAAGTGTACTCGGAATAGGCTACATGAACAAAACGGTCCGGTATTGTGGCCAAACTTGTTGCTATTCCAGACGTCGTTCTTGAGCACGAGATCGGAGGTGAAGACGTCACGGCTTTCATCAGTGCCCTCCCCCTCATCCGTCAACATGAAGAATGGACCGCTGTCTCCTGTGTCCAGCTTTTCGGTACCTCAATGCGCAGAACAACACTAGCCCGGTTACGTTGATGAATGTCGGAGGGGACAAGCCAACACCACCGACGGGTCAACCAGGGTCCTCCTCTTCGGTAACCGTCACTGCCACAGGCGAAACGACACCGACCGATGCTAAAGCACCACTAGCAACACAAGCAACCAGCACGCCAGCCGTGGGGTGGCGACACCGATACCGACCGATAACCGACCAACACTGAAGTAGTAACCAACGAAGAAGTAACGAGCAGCCAGCCATTTGTAGTTGGCACGACGACGTCGACCACCGTCGTAGTAGCCAATGCGCCGGGCACGGGCGGAGCCGCTCCGACATCGGCGGCCAACAACAATCAGCTAACCGGCATACCGAAGGTGAACAATGCAGTGGTCAAACCAAACGCCGCTGGTGTTGCCATCGAGGGCCCTTCGCATCTTGGCCTCTCCCCCGTCGTTGCGGTGCTCTCCGTTGTGGCCGGAACGCTGCTGTAAGCGCGCTCTGGGGGAGAATCAAGACCATTCGCTCAATCTGTAGGATGTATTGCGATGTCTCCGATAGTAGGTCTCCCCTCATCACCCTCATCATCCGAATATTTCCCCTTTTTATCTCGAAAAGTAGAGTGTTCACACCGTCATGGACATTCAAGGACTCAGTGTTCTCCTCTGCCTCCAGTCATGAAACAGTACCAAATGTCGCTTTGCGCTTCTATTTGCGCTTATTTTGAATCCTCTTTCATTTTTTTCTTGTGTTCATGTGATGAATGGACGCTCGGCGCGTTATTATCGCCACTATGAGGGTGAGCAAGCATAGTCCCTTCGTAGGACCTAGACCTCTTCGCAATATCGAGGAGTATCTCACGCTAGCCCCCTATACGGAGGCGTGAACTCTCATCAGTATAGTGAGTGTCACCTAGAATGTTATTCTGTACAAGTGCATGGACTCACTCGAGGCGTCTGACGAACCCGACGGGAAAGGGGGCTTCTGTACATGTGGAGTCACAACAATCGCGCCGTAATAATCGAGCTATCCTAGTTGAGCCAACAATTGGGCCATGATACCATGTGACGAGAATAACGTGCAATACCACAGCGTCCACGATGGTGACAAAATGGGAATATAGTGGAGCGAACGAGACTAATAGAGCGCGGAAGTTCTCTCACCATCCAAGGCGCTCCTTGGCCCTTACATCTCCTTCTGCGCCTTCTCTTCTGCCTTGGCCACAAGCTCCAACTCCCGTTTCATCAGTGCAAGGCCGTCCTTCACCTGTGCCAGCTGCTCCTTGCTCCTTGCTCCTTGCTCCTGCCTTTCTGCTCCATGTTCGTGTACCGATGCTCCAGAAGCCGGATCGCCTTCTCCATGTGAACCGAGAAGGGCCCCGAAAGCGAGAGCGCTGCATAATCTTCCGCTCGCTGTGCTAGCTCGTCTATAGTTCTCTTCATGGCGTCGTTGAGATCCTTCAGTGCACTTCCATCTATTGCAATGAGCGACTCGGTGTCCTCCTTCTCTGCTTTGGCCGCCTCCCACTTCTTTACATTCTCATCCGCCGATGCCTGTGTATCATCCCCTTTCACCCACACGTGTCGCGTACGAGAGTGAGAGTAGTGGGGATGGTTGCAGTTGGTACATTGCAACCGCAAGAGGCGTAAAATGGGGGAATGGCAGTTTGAGTCGCAACCGGCCGCGTTACAGAGATATGTAGAGTTGGGTACTGGTTGCTGCTTCCATACGGGCATGTCTAGAGGTTTATTGGAGCATACCTCCGTGTTCTTCGTTCAATGAGCGTATGGTTCGACCGACAGATGCAAACAAAGTGAGAAACTTACGACAGACGCCCTTTGTGATCTCCTCATTTGCTCCTCGATTTTCGCCTCTACCCGCTTGGTTCATCAGGGCGAGGGCGTTCGTGATTGCGGCTTCGATGACCTGGGAGTGCTCATAGAGTGAGACGATATCCGTCACCGACTGTGGTCTAAGGCCGTCCAACCAATCAAAGAGTTTCACGAGCATTTCCAAAGTGTTGTGCTCGGCGGCTTTCATCGCATTGCGCAATTTGGCCCTTTCCTTGTTCACATTTGGGTCCTTAGGCTTGGAGTACTCCATTTCGGCGCGACCGGGTTGTTGAGGAAGAACTCAGGGACGTCCATGAGAACCTCTGGGAGAGTATCCCTGGGGAAGTTCCAGTGGAGGGGGTCAGAGACGTTGGTGAACATGAGGCGGTGTTTCTGGCCAAGGATTTGGGGATGATGGCGGAAAGAGTGGAGAGTGCATAGTCGGAGCCGACCGTAACATGAGGGACGGCGCCATTAACGAGGGCGAGAACAGCAGTGACGGAGTCAATGCGGTCCTTAATTAGAGTGGCAATGCTCCTCTTGTGGAGCCCGTCTTGCTGAATGCCCCGAGTGTCGGCCAAGCCAGGTGTGTCGAGGACGCGAACCTCGGGGCGAGGTCTCATATCTCAGCATGTTCATAAGCACCAGAACCTACTGTTATGCCGTTCTTGCTCGTAAATTTGTAAGGCCAGGCCGAGCTGGTCTGGCTCTGATTGTTGGAACCCCCTGCTCATTGGTGTGATCGAGGATGTTGAAGTCGTAGCCATGAGTGTTGTTGCCGACGAGGATATTGGCGATGATTTCTAAAGCTGAGAACTTTCCAACACTATTTTCTCCGACAAGAAGGAGAGTGCATCGCGCATTGTTCTTGATTATACCCTGTTTGAGAGACGCCACGTCGCTGGAAGATCGGTCAGGACTCGTCTATTGGAGATGTCCCGGAAACCTACTTGTTAGTCGGAATACCTCCTTCATTTTCAGCGTTGTATGTGTCTTCATCGTCTGCCGAGGTGCTCTTGTGCGGGGAATTGTCGATGGATCCACCAGAACCACTCGAATTGGCCCCCCGCCATGGTTGTGGCAAGGCTGATGGCTTGGATTGTACTTGGATCAGAGGTAAGCGAGGAAGGTGCAGAATAAAGTTTGACAGGTCGGTTGCCTAATTCGGGTTTCGTTCCTCTTTTGTCCTTGGCAACCTCATCCAGGTTCGTTCGCTGCATATTCTTGATTAGCCGGAACAGGACACTTTAGTTTAGCAATGATCAGTAACAACCATGGGTTTTCGAATGGCTTGGAGCGACTGGTAAGGCTGTTTTTAGTCGACCACTGGAAAGTCCAGAAATCTGACGTTCTTGGACAAGAAACCAGAGGGGTTCGAATCGAATCTTCCCAAATTTAAGGCACGAAACGCGCGTCAAATCCGTGTGAAACGCGTGTCTTGCGGTAGCTTGAGTCCTTCAATATCCCGACGGCAGCTGGGGGCGTTTACTAAAGTCCTGGTAGACTCACAGCCCAGCCCGGTGATGGTGGTGGTGATGTGCATATGCAGAAGCCGAAGCCGAAGCCAAAGTCGAAGCGAAGTGAAGGAGCACACCGGGGTGGGAGATGGAGATGGAGATTTGCTGGAGCCACGTGCATATGCGCATACGTAGATATTGGTCGAAAGGTCTGAAAGGTCCTCGGAGGATACCGAGAATATTCTCGTGGGTCTTTTTTTTCGTTCAGCGTCAATTAGCGATCACAGCAACAGCGAGCTATTAGGGCAGCGACTGAGCGACCGCCCAACAGGTTTTTTTAAAGGGGGGAAGTGTAGATTGTAAATTGTACGACACCTTGCATCCAGCGCTATCCCTGACCCACATCCATCCTCGCCTTTTTGCTTCTTGTCCGCGTGGAAGCGCGTGCGGTTCCCAACTCTCCGCACTCCGAACGAGGCATTGTCGTCATCCAAGTGTGGAGAGCGTGGAGGATATTTTGGAAATTTTGGAGAAGACTTTGAGGAGTTCGTTCGTAACAAAGCGATTTGTTTGCTCCGTTCGACAGTCTCCGTTCTACTCCTTACAAATATTCTTGACGAATGCAAATCTAACCGAACCACCGAAATGATCCACTTCCAGGCCCTCATCCCAACTCCCTCAACACGCAAAGGCGTCCTTTACGCTGCCAACGTCCCCATTCGCAGCCCTGCTGCGGCGATTAAATGCCCTCGCACCCTGTCAGGGCAGAGGCAAGGGTGAAATCTTGGACTCAGTATTGAGGGCGACTTTGTTGGAGGGCCCAATGCTGGCCCACGCCACAACTCTATGTCAAGGAGAAGAACCCAAACCAACATTGGCGCTAACACCCGTGAAACATGCAAAACCTCCTTGGCGCATTCGAAGCACT
>Ga0307515_10019701_pt1 | contig 12110 bp, 9 predicted proteins | sample 17_EM_MG_FD_194513 | JGI IMG/M metagenome (GOLD analysis project Ga0307515, IMG submission 194513) | Populus trichocarpa ectomycorrhiza microbial communities from riparian zone in the Pacific Northwest, United States - 17_EM | ecosystem: Host-associated > Plants > Roots > Unclassified | place...
TTAATTTTTTAATAAAAAAAATAAAATAAGGATAAACTTGGCGGTCCTAATTTAAATTTCAGTTTTTTTATCATTTGAGTTTTGCTTTCTCTAATTAATTAATGTATATGATTCAGATCTTTAGTGGTCGGTCGGCCCCATCAAGAATCTATTATTGGTGAACGTGGTCCACGTGTCCTAATTCTTCATATCGATTTGGACAGTTAGAATCATCCTTATTTATGATCAAAGTCAACCTTCTAGTTGCTCAACAATGAAAATTTGGGATTTAGTGGTTTATTTTTTTTATAATTTTAAATTTAAGTCTTATAATTATTAATATGATAATTACTGAAATTTTATATAATTATTAATTTCAGGGCCCGTAAAATTAGTTGAGGTACACGCAAGCTGGCCCGGACATCCACATTAATAAATAAAAAAAGTTAATAAAGTCAATTATTTTTGTTTATGTATTTTTTATAAAATTGAACTAGCATTTTTACTAATAGAATTTTAAATTAATTTTTAATATATAAGAAAAATGTGGCAGTAACATCCTGTATTTTACAAATTCAATAACAATGTTTTCACTAATTATATTCATGATGTAAAGAGAGGTAAGAGAAATTTGTAACACTTTCTTATCCTTAATTCATTCCAACACATATTACACAAAAACAACGAGATATATTTACTGTCCCCGTAAATTTTACTAATAAAAGTATATTATATCTTTCTAATTTTTATGAATTTTTATATAGTTTTCTTGAATTAATTGGTCAAAGATTATTAAGATATGATTTTTTATTATTAAAACTTTCTTTTCATATCATGATTATTTTTTATTTTAAATACCATTATTCTAATAAATACATGCTTTTGTCAAAATAATATATATATATATATATATATAAGGAAAAGGGAGTTTTAGCTCAAGAAATACACTTTTTTCTCCTTGATTCAAATCATTAAAAAAATTACAGAGATAGCTTATGAAAATGACTCATCGTTTGTTTTTAGCTATACATAAGATGAAAAAACTAGACTCAAAAGAAAGTATATTTCAAGAAATACATCATATGACTATACCATAATTTCTAAATATAATTTGAGTTTTTTATAATAGTATTAGCAATTATTTTATGAATAATTATATATGAATCTAATATGTAATTTTTTTAAAAAAAATTACATGGATATTAAATTAGAATAATATATATTATATTTTATTGTGAAATATTTTTATATATTTTTAAAAATTAACTATTCTTTTAATGTTTCATACATTTGTGTAAAAATTATCAAAACATGATTTTTTTTTTGTTGAGTTTTACATTTCATGATTAGTTTTTATTTAAAAAACTATATATGCTTCTAATAAAAAAAAAAGATATTCTTTTGTAAAAAAAAATAGAGTGTTTGTTCAATAAATACATCTTTTCTTTAGAATTCTTATAAATATTTATTTTAATTACCTAGTTTTTTTAATTACAAAAAGCATTGTTATTAATAAATAAAAAAGACATGTTGTGTGAAAATAAAAAAAAAATACAAATTTTGTAAAGAGATTTTCCATTTTATGATAATAAAATTAAATAAAAATAAATTTTAAAAATTAGGAGAAATCCTTGCTTCCTAGAAATCAACAAACAGATATAGATTTGCCGAAATATCCGGTAGCCTGAACACGTGTTAACATCACCACTCCCGTTTTAACATCCTCCTTAACAGGCAACTAACTCCTTTTTCACATGCCTATTTCAAACTTACCATAATACCCTTCCCGCATCCACTTGGCATCACCATAATACCCGTCCTGTCATTCCTAAATTACGCGCTCTCTCTCAGTCTATATATATATATATATATATATATATATATATATATATAATATTTATTTGTTGGCCCCCACCTCCTCCCCTACAACACCACCACCACCACCACCGCTCAAAACCACAAATTCAGGTGCAAAATAATTAATTTATTTATCTTTGTTCACCGCCTCAAAGCTGGCTCTCCCTTTGCCCTAGCTAGCTAGAGAGTGATAAAAAGAAAAGGGATTATGAGCCCAGCAAATCTCCATGATCACAAAGCAAAGACCAAGGATATGTACCCACCACCACCCTTGAAAGTCAACAAGGACTCTCACATGATCAAAAAATCATTTCCATCACCGCCGTCGTCATCTTCATCCTCCGCGTCTTCGCTAGCTGTTACAGGTCCCATCAAGCCCCATCCGGTGATCATCTACACCCACTCGCCCAAAATCATCCACACAAACCCTAAGGATTTCATGGCATTGGTGCAAAAACTAACGGGCTTATCGCAGTCCGAGGATGACCCGTCGGCACCTCAAGTAAGGAAAGAAAATGGTTATAGGGTGGTGGCGAAGGAGGAAAACAAGAAGGTGAAGATTAACGATGATAATGAATCGTCTTCAGCTATTACTGATCATGAGAATTATGGGAGCATTGGTGATCGTGGACAATGTTTTATGCCTCGCCATCCTAATTACATGACTAATATTCCAATCTTTACACCTAATTTAGCTGAGTTTCTATGCGCAAACCAGCCATGCTATAATAACTATACTACGGATCCTTTATTTCTTTCCTTCTCCAAATATGATCTCACCAACTTCTGCCTTGGAGGTGAAGACTAATGAGTAATTCTGCGGGTATTATTAGTTTTCTTTCTTCTGATTTTGGAGAGAAGACAGTCTCTTGGCAGAATCTTTTTCTTCTTCTGGTTTTAGTGTCAATAAAAGCTCTGATACGTACCTATTCATTCTTTTTTTTCAATTTCAGAAATAAAGTGTTAAACGATGTTCATTTTGTTCTGTGTATAAGTAGTTGAGATTTGCTAGCTAATTGTTCTTGAGAATTAATGCCTGTAACCTTTTTACCGTATATATATTAAATAGCTGCTCCATCATCAAGGGAAAATACTGAACATTGCTTTTGTATGTTTTTGCATGAGGTAGTAATTATTTTGTGTGTTCATGTCTGCAAAAGAAAACCATATCGAGAATCTTACGTTGGTTTCAAATTTAAATTATACCAAAGCTATGGATTATGTAAAGATGACGACAGCTCAATGAGGATAACGGCAGCTACATACAGTTCCAAAAAGAAAGCGTGCCGTTTCAATGTTTTACGTACAGTTGATTTCACCTCAAGTAATTAAAGTGGGAATTACAGTTAGAAAATAATACATATATTGCTGAATCGAACATATATACATCTACTCTTTGAGAAGACAAAGATTCAGAACAGCTGTTTTTCTCCATGCAAGTGTAATTCGAATTCAGATTCTTTGTTTTTTTTAGTTAGCTAAGCTAAGTGTTCCTAAATTATTTAGGAACCAGTTTTGGATTTAGCTTTAATTAGCTCTATACTCAATCTAAAGGAACAATAAGATGCCCAGATGATGAAACTAATGTGGTTATGGAGAGTGCTTAATTTTTTAGAAATTATTTTTTATTTATTTATTTATTATTAGAAACTGTAACAAAAAAAAATATTAGAAAAGTTAGTCAAAATAAAAAATACTTTTTAGTCGAAGAAAAATTTGATTGAGCGAAAAAACACTTCCTAAAAAGCATGAAAAACTTCCTAAAAAGCATGAAAAATTCAAAACTATCTTGTTATTTATTATTATATCAAATTTAGTTTTTAATTTTTTAATTACTTTATATTTCGTTTTGATTTTTTTTTCAATTTCATTCTTTTATTTTTTTCTCTCTTATCTTTATCTTAATTGAATTTTTTTATTTGTCAAATTTTATCCTTATTCTTTTATATATCATACTTACTCTCTATTCTTTTAATTGTTATTTATTTTATTTGAAATAATTTATAAAATTAGATTTTCTTTCAATTTCATCCTCTAACTTTATTATCTATCATACAGTAAAATAAATAAAATATTAATAAATTATTTTTCATAACACAACCAAACAATAAAAAAAATTTCACAATTCATTTTTTAAAACACTAATAAAGAACATAAAATAATTCACTTTACATGGAAACCCTACCCGAAAAATAACCATTTTCCAGCAAACACGCATTCATTGAAACTAAACAAGTCCTTGTACGTAGTAGTAAAGCATGAACTTTTTAAACTCTTTGTTTTCCTAATAATGATTCTTCTTCCGTGGTTGAGATTTACACTCGCACAGATGATTCTGTGGAAACATAACTGTACATGTATAAAAGGGAACACCATTACTTCTTCTTTTTGTCTTCCTTTTCTCTTTCAAGAACAACAGGAGCTGCCGGTATACTGAACCACCACTCTCTTAATCTCCTTGTCCATCTTTCTGTGCTTGCTTTCCTTGGAGGTGAATATCTTGTAAATGTCTCCAAAAAGATCAACAGAGTAATGTACTTGCTAGGTACGAAAACCACGATCAAAGCAACACACAGGAGAGTGAACGCAAATTTCTCGCTTGCCTTGTAATTACATAAACACCCAAAAGCAGCATGCAGTTGAGTAATTTGAATAGAACATGGAGAAATGACGTGTAATTATACTCCTAATGCACTTATGATTTATGACATATGAAGAAGGTTAAAATTAGAAAAGATAAGACATGCTGGCCCGCAAGGAGAGTGACAGAGAGTAACCTGTGGGAAAATGGACAACAGCAAGGCACGAAACTTGAGGAGGATAATGTTTCCATCCTGGATGAACTGTTCAGCTTGAGAAATAGCATTCTGAACAGCTAAAAGCTGCTCCACCGTGTTCATTGGTGGAGGTGCTACTACCTTGAGTTTATCAACAGGCCTTCCTTGGTTACAAAATCGTGTGAGCACCATAAAGATAGCAAGAAAGATGGTCATCAATCCAAAGGCATAGCTCAGCCATCCCCTAAAATGCAGATCCAGTAAGTACTTGTTAAAGGAAAAAACTGTCTCCGTGACATTGTAGAGAAATCAGCATCCTACAGAGAAATCTCTCCCCCTTTCAGGAACTTCCTCCTCTGTGACACTCTCTTTCAACAACTGTGAATGTATATACCCTTATATATATATACCTCTCAAAAAGAAATTTGCATAATTGCACCTAGGTTTTCATCCAAGATCAAATATGCTTCCTATTAATCCAGAAACATTTTGATATATATGATTAGATAAATAACTAGCTGATATTTTAGAAAGATTCACCCATAAATAAGTTTAGCACATTTCTCAAAGTGGCTTCGAGGGGCTATGAAATCAAATAGGAATCCATGGGAGAAAGCTAATGAATGCTCTTTCTGAATGCAATAACCAGAGTCCCACCATTCATTATTTACATATGAAAAAACCTCTAGTGGGAAAAAAAGATAGAGTTCTGACATGACCATCATATTCAAATCTCATGGAAGGCAAATTTGAAATGGCTACCAAATCTGTATTTCAAAAAAAAAAACCCCATTATGCAATTCAATCTTCTGTTGGTGCACAGAATGCATCCATGAATAAACCATTTCACACACAAGATGATGTCAGTAACTGTGCAATTCATGTTTCCATCCTAACAAAATCCCAGTCCCCAACAGCTAAACTGGGGCAGGTTGGAAGTATTTGGAAATCACATAAAATTATTGTTTTGATTCGGTTTCTAATACAGTTGACCATGAAAAGTTTGTTCTTTAACACGATTTTGTTTCATTTGTTTTTTATGATGAAAACTAGTAGTGAAGGTAAATTAAGATAAAGAACCTAAACTTTCAAGCTAGGTTAATGCATTTGAGGTCTTCGCAAATCAAGAAAAGAGAAAAAGAAGTGGATTGTTTTTTTTTTTTTTTGAAGATTGAAGAGAACTATCATCCCAACCTACTTACTGTACAAAGCAAATGAAAAGGCATAATTTGGTTTAGAGCCCAAAGGACAGGCAAATAAGGGGCAGGCTAGATTTCTTAATTCTAGGTAATCCAGCAAGGAATTCAACATACTACATATTCCATTCATAGCTTTGATCGTCTAAAGAGAGCACTGCCAAAGAAATTAAAATATCAAATGCACCCTTTATCGCATTTAAATATAACCAGTGATTTCCATCCATGTTTAATCCTTAAGCCATTTATATGAACTACACAGCAGTGTCGATAAACAAAAACTCCACTACTATTAGGATAACTTGATGATTTTGCATCATTATAGTCTCTGAATAATCATACATTTATACTCAAGCCCAACAGTAAGCAATAATGTAATTAATGTCTTACCTCCAAATGACATAAGTGAGAACCAAACAGAACACCAAAGACTTCATAGGGTCATCCCAGTGTATCAAGGAAATAAGCCACTTCCCAACTTCCATAACAGGGAGAAGTAACTCCTGCGAACACCAGATGTTTACAAGGAATATTAGAAAGATTATTGAAGGTACTATATAAAAGAGCTTAAGAAAATGGCCTGTTGTCACACAAAAAAACTCAATATATTCTTGGCAACTTTATTTCAAATAATGTAAACAGCAGAAAGAATTCAGGCACAAAAAAGCCGTTACTAATTCCTCTAGGATAATTTATAGTTCTTAGCCTTGTCAGCAAACATCTCCATTTCCAGTCATTCTAATGTTTTACCATGACATTGATGATGGAAAGGAATAGAGGCAGATGGAACAAGGAAGCAAATGTGCTTGGTAAAATTGAAACTCAGAGTTACTTAGTACTATAACTAGCATCACCTTCATTACTGCCAGATTGGTATCAATGCCATCTACTTTAACTCCATTAACTGTTTCTTGTGCTAGCACAGTTTTTTTGTAGCTGTTTTGAGATTCCTTAACCACCTTCTCCAATGAACTCATCTCTCCCACAGCTATCTCACCAACAACAAGCCCAGCCTCATTAAGATCACTTGAACTTGTTCCTAGCACAAACCCTAAATTGGAAACCATGGCCAAGGAAGAGATTGAATACATCCCACCTCCAGCCTTATAATTGTTAGTCCGATCTAGTTCCCTTATGGAGGACATGTTTGCCAGGGTTTCCAGTATCAAATCTCCACCAGGAAGTTGATCACAAAGATTAAACATGAGAAGAGTTTCACAGCAAACAGAATTTACAGCACTAATTTCTTGAATTGCTTGAAGTCGCAGAATTCCAAGCACAGCCTTTGAAAGAGCTTCATCCCGTTCAACTCCAGAGATCTTGAACTTTTTTATAAATCTGTGAACGTATAAAATTTCCCGAATAATTGCCAACCAGTAATCACGACGAGTATGGCCTTTAAGCTCAGGAAACTCAATGACAGCTGGCTCTGATCTACATGAGAAACAATTAGAGGTTAATGCTAATAAAGTCCAAAACATATGTTTCATCAATGGAAAGGAAAACAAACACGAATCATGCCTTACAAGGAAATAGATTTATAGAAGACTGCCTTGTCAAAAAGACGAGTACCCCATGGCCCAGTCAATTCAGGTTTAATAATCTGTTTTAGGTCATCTGACAAATCATATATTTTTGGCTTGTCATAGGATACCACACGGAGAGCTTCAAAGTACAGTGCATGGTCAGTGAGAGTTAGACGACCTGTATGCACATGACAGTAAATAGAAGAAATTAGGCAAATATTGCACAGCATATAGTTATCAGAAGTAGGGGGAAATTTTATCATCTGTCTATATCATAACCTCTTTTGAATGTATGTTACACCTTACCTTGATTTCCTTTTCCCAAAGAGAAGGGAACAAATACAATGAATTTACCGAATCACTTATACAATGAACCTACCTGGCCATGTAGATATTCCAACATGTTCAAGAACTGGTTGGGTTGTCACTGTTCCATCTACTTCCAGAATCTTCTCTCTTCTTGACAATCGCAGTGTAGAAAGGAGTGATGAATCTGATTGAGTCTTCATCTTTTTTATTGCCCTGTAGAGAATATAAACATAAAATATAAATCCTGGATGCATGTGCCTACACAACATAACATTACAGGTGTAAAAAGATATTGATCCTACTGAACATAAAAATTGCCACTGTAAATTGCACAATCTTTACATGAAATATTATGATCTTTACAATCAGGTATAATTTAAAGAGAACATATTGCGGGTTGTCAAAAAGGAAACAAAAATAAAACTGTACAGCCATTTCTGAATGAAACATCATCTTAGTCACATCATTCAGTCAGCTTTTATGGCAACACCTAACAAGATCCAACCTGATATATTCTATAGATTGATAGGATAACGAGAAAAAAACATCAAGGAAGAAAAAAGGCATCAACTCAAAACAAGCCTGACATACTATTAAAAGCTCTATGCAAAATGCAACTAATAAGAATATTTGCTAGCTGATCTAGCTTTATGTTTCACTATGTGGTAATGGATATGTGAGATATTTATGTGACCTTCCTTAGACATAATTTTTGTGGTAGGGTTGTGAGAAAGGCTGTATGCTTTCTTGATAATCCATATTGTTTCTTTGTGATGTATTTTGCGATATAGTCTCTTCCTGTGTGATTTAACAAACAATAAGTACATGAAAAAAATTCAGTTCTTGGGAAGAAAGCAGACAGAAAATAATAAATGAGAAAAAAAGGAGCATTCTAGGCAAACCTAAAAAGTAAGAAACTTAATAAATATAGAGAAACAAAAGTACTTCAGCATTTGTTGGTTGGGCAACTACATCATAAAATGACAGGTGCTCGTACTGCATGACAAACTAAAAGCAGACAAAGGATCTTGTTGGAAACGATGTACTATACATCCCATCAGTTAAGGAACAGAAAAGTTACCTTTCTAGTCCACTTAGGTACTTGTCATAGATGGAGAATTGAAGCCGGCCATCAGTTGCCTTAGTAAGCACATCAAAAAGATTTTCACTGATAACCACATGGGCAATGATTGGAACTGCTGGAGCTATTCGAGAGAAGGCCTCTAGACCAACTGTTAAGTCCTCATCTACCTAAAAGGAAATAACATCCACAGTTAACAAATCAACAGTAAGGTGCCATAAACTTTCTACATAAAATTGCTCCATATTAGCCAAAACATTCAAAAGGACAGGGTAAAATGCAGATACTAGTAACAAGCACACAAAGACCAACATGCATGCATGAGCTGAGAGGGATGGGGGAGTGGGAGTATGTTTGGAATTCAACATTGGATTCTTCTAAACCTTCTACAATATCCGTGCAAGAAGGGAGCAAGTGTGAATCTCCATGCCAAAATTGTGAAAAACAGCTTAGTTGTAAAAAAAAAAAAACTTGATGTTCTTTTGGACATCTAGTGACATACAAATGAATAAGGTCAGCATGATTAAGTGGAGAATTTTACATTGAGCAATGGTTGGCTAGCAGCTGCTGGAGTCGTCCAAGCTAGCATCATGTCATATGTCAACCGTCGGAACTTTTTATCAGCTAGATGACCAGTTACTTGAGTTGATAAAGCCAGTGCTCTGAAGCAACAGTATTCCAAAAAGTTCCTCGCATAACAGGAAAGATGCTTTAAGGAATCAGAAGCCTCTGCATTGAAGCTTTCTTGAAGTTCACAAGCAGAAATGCCAAGGATTCTGCATCATAGCCCTTGACCATAAGGAGATGAAAATTGCAGTAGAAAGGAAATTCATATACTTTGAGTTAGCAATCAGACTGTCTAAGTGAAAAGGGAACACCAGCCTACAAGATGGTCATATAGAAAGTCAAACTATATAGAAAGTTCCCAAATCAACTGAATCATAATTTGCACAGAAACTACAGCATGGGAAAAGAACAAGCAAGAACACAAAAAGATTAGCACAACTTACTTTGAGCATCTACGAACAACCACATTAGCAAGTGGAGAGAGCTCAGCTATCCAATTCCTGCCAGCTGATGGAGACCTTTCCATCTCCTCAAATTCTTCATTAAAGGAACTTCCCTTTCCAAGTAGCCATTTAAATGATCCTTCTCTTAATAAACCCTCAAGCACACTTCTAGTTTTGCTTGCCGTAGGGCTAGCCATCTCTGATCTTCACCTAACTGTATGATCAAAGAGAAAATATAGCCAGTAGCCCATCAAAGTCATCTCATCCCATAAACATTCCACCAAAATCCTTCCAATCAGCACATATACCTATTGAGACAAAACACTTAGCAAAACTACTTATTACTCATTCAACTCTATCCAAATCCAGTTTCCAAAATACAAATTCCTAGTTGTGCAATCTAATCTGAACAGCTCGTCAAAAGCCCAACACAGACTATTATCGTCAAAACCCAGATACTAAATTCACCAACAACCTAACCCAAAAACCATTCTTCAATTAATCACCAGACCAAACCACACCCTTGACCTTAACTCAAAATCTCATATTTAACTAGGGATTATATCAATTCTTACAACACTTGTGCTAAAATGGATGTACCACAATCTTTATCTCAATAAAATGAAGAAGAACAATACCACAGCAAAAAGAAACTGTACCTTGACGATCAAATTCTCTAAAAATCGACAAGAATTCCACAAGCCCACCTCGGATTAAGTTCAAGGAACCATTCTACAAGAACCCATTTGACCGACAATGCAGACTTATAACAAAATTAAATTTGACAAGCAGAAAAGGAAAAGCAAAGAAGATAAGCACCTTTTAGTTCAACATTGGGTGGTTTATTGTTAGAAATGATTCTATCTTGATTTGGGGTTTATCAGAAAGAAGGGGGAAGAGAGAGAGGGTAGGGGTGAAAAAAGAGAAAAGAATGAATGTTATTTATATGAGAAAGAGAGATGCGGTGAAAAGAATCTCGCGAACTCAGTGGTGCTCAGTTCACGCCACCATACCTATCCATAAGATTGATTGGCACCAGGGAAATTACATCCAACCTTCTATTTATTTAATTTTATGTTTAGAAAAATTATGTACATTCTAAATTTTAAATATCACTTAAAATAATAATAAAAAGATATAAATTGCTTACAAGTTTATTATTATATTCAATTTAATAACAAAATACTCTTATATATTAAATATTATAATTTTATCATCATATTAAAAACTATAAAAAGAACTTTTATCAAATATATAATGGATATATTTTTGAAGATTGTCATTAACTATAATTTAATTTTACAAGTATATGTAAATTTTCCAAGTATTAACTAAAAAATTAAAATCCTTGGGGATTCACCCTGCAAAATGTAATGTGGATCCCCTCATTTGATGCGAATGAACTATTCATAATATTTTTTTTTTATGAAACCAAATTATAAGTCAATTTGTTGGTAGAGGGTGAGATTGAAATGTTAGGAATCAAAGTAAGAAACAAAGCATGCAGGGAATGAGTAGCTTTAAAAAATTTGGATAAAATGTTTATTATAGTCCCTATGCTTTACAAATTATAGATATTGAGTCCCTTCAGTTTCCAAAATTAAAGAAAAAAATTAATTTTGGTCCCAAACTTGATTTTTCTTATAATATAAATCAATTCAAGTCTGAATTTGGACTTAAAAGGTCTGCTTCTCAATTTTATGAGATCAAACATATCTATCAAACCGTACATTAGATCAAGCTGGAATTTTACAAGGAGATACTAGACACATGAAACTATATTGTAGTAAACTTTCAGGTCAAATGGAATTCGAGAACATATTATTTTACAGGGTTGAAGTTACTAGACAAATCTTGAATCTAACAGACTAGACCTTCGTGTACTATTTGGGACATATCTGGAGCTACAAGAGGACTTTTCTTGATTTTCAAGTTGACTTGGAAACTAGACATCGAAAGTTTTTTTACTATAAATGGTAGGCCCAATAATTCACCCAGACAAGAGAGAACGATGTATTTGAAGTTATGACTGAAATCTTCTAAGAATATACAAAAATTAGAGTTCGGACTACATAGAGGAATTTTAGTATAAAGACTTTGTTATTATTATCCTATTTTGTTTATTTATTGAATATTGAATAATTATTTTTAATTTGGGTATGTTCTGGCCCATTAGACATTATTTAGGTGTTTATTTTATTATTGAACTTATGTTACTTGATTACTAGTTTAGGCTCATTAGCTTGCAACATAAAAGAGATTCATTAGAGCTAGTTAGAAGAGACTATATTATGCATAGTTATTAAACCCGGCCCGGGGGTTGACCCGGCCAAGGGGCCGGGTCCCGGGTTTCAGGGGTCAACCCGGATTAACCC
>Ga0307515_10019702_pt1 | contig 12110 bp, 4 predicted proteins | sample 17_EM_MG_FD_194513 | JGI IMG/M metagenome (GOLD analysis project Ga0307515, IMG submission 194513) | Populus trichocarpa ectomycorrhiza microbial communities from riparian zone in the Pacific Northwest, United States - 17_EM | ecosystem: Host-associated > Plants > Roots > Unclassified | place...
CATTTTGGATCATACTCTCCCTACACCTTTAGGTGTATTGAGATGGTTTATAAAATTTCTCTAAAAGCCCACCATATTTCCATCGACATTAATGTTGTGTAAGAGATAGTTTATAAAATTCCTCTAAGAGCCCACCATATTTCCATTAATATTAATGTTATGCACATGATAGTATGTAAAAGTCATCTAAGGACTCACTATATTTTTATCGATATTAATGTTTGTGTAAAAGATATTTATCATTCATCAATGCATGTTAGGAATATTTTTTCTTATTAAAACTATCATATAAAATTACATTAGCCCATTCGCTCCTTAAAGAAACAAAACTTATTGGCTATAAATACACCATGAATCTTTTAAACAACAAGTTTTTAATATTCATTCTTTATTGTATATATATTTTTTCAAGGTCTCTTTTTAAAATATCATTGTATTTTCTCTAAAAGAGATACTTACTTAATTATCGGAGAGTCCCCAAATTCACTAAAAGAGATCTTTTTTAGGTATCATAAAGCAGCCACCAGCCATCTTGGTTAGAAAAAATTGATAAAATTATCAGAACTATGAGATTAATCGATTATCCAACACATAAAATTTGTTCCAAAACTATGTGGATTTTTTAGTACATCTTAATTTTTTTTTCAAAATATATCATGCTTAATGCTCCGTTTGTTAGTTGGAAAGTAGTTTCCTTTTGGAAAGTGAATTCCAGAAAAGTGAATTATTTCCCGATGTTTGGTAGTGTAATGGAAAATAAGTTGGAAAACATTTTTCAGTGTTTGTTTATGTCATAGAAAATAAGTTGGAAAATAACTTATTAATGTTTTACTTTTTTCAAGTTTATTAAAATAATGAGGCACAAACCTTACAAATTAAAAAGTTGAATGAAAATAAAATTGAAAAAAATATAATTTTATAAATTATCTCAAATAAAATAAATAATAATCAAAATAATAGAGATCAAATCTAACAAATAAAAAAAAATTGAAAGATGAAGAGATTAAAATAATAATAATTACCATTTCATAAATTATTTCAAATAAAATAAGTAACAATCAAAAGAATAAGGACTAAATTTGATAAATAGAAAATTTCAATTAAAAAATAATAAGGAAAAAGCAAATAACATTTATAAAAATAAGGATCAAAGTTAATATAAAAATTAAATTCTAAGGGATGAAATTAAAAAAAAAATATTCAAAAAAAAATATATATAGCAATCAAAAGTTTGAGGACCGAATTTGATATAATCAGTAAATAATATAACATTTCTAAATTTTTCACAGAAAAATTCTTTATGCTCAAAATAAAAATAAATACTTTTTTGAAAATCAAGTGAAAATTTTCTTTGACTAAAAATTATATTTTATTGACCAACCTTTTTAATATTAATTAAATACATGATCAAACAAACACAATAGCATGCGAAAACATTATTGTGCACGAAGGAATCATTTTATTAAAATCATCAACCCATGTAATAACGTAGTTTCAATGATTTATTCTGACAAGAAACTGCTCCCATGATTTTCAACGAGACCACCACCTAGAAATCAGATTTTAATTGCCAAGAAAACTCTCCTCGTCAACAAACAACATGAAGGGAATCTCTCTGCCATCACTGAATTCAGTGCTGCTGCTGTTTTTCAAATGCGAGTCTCGTCAGCATGTTAAAATAATGCATACACTATGCAATATCCTCACCCCCTCCGACGTAGAAAATCCATCTCTAAATATATATTTCGAGGAGGCATCTCTAGAGTATGTAGAGCTTGGCGTCTACAATAATATTAGGTGCCTGTCTAATTATGATCTGTGAGTGGGTGCGGCATTGACCTTTGCACGCAGACAAAATATGGGTTTATATAATCAAATCAAATCAATTTATAGCTGAATTGTTACACAAAAATAATAAATGGTGATATGGTCCCGGAATGAGTAGACAGGGGAGGGAGAGTAGGTGCTGTGTGCAGGCAGAGGCGATGCCATTTGCCTCTGCTATGAGTTTTTTTTTTTTTTTTTTTTTTTTTTTTTTTTTTAAGTTTGTGTGTCTTTAAGAAAGGAAGTTTCTTTAGGCTTTTTCTAGAACTCGGTCATAAAGCAAGAAACAAATCTATCCCATTGTTTTTTTATTACCAGCTTGTATCTTTAAAGCTGTATTCATCTGCTTAAAGTTGAACTATCACTTTCTACTTCCTGTCGGGAGTGATTTAAAAAAAAAAAAAAGATTCAATTGTAACATAGTTTTAGTAATTTAACAAATTTAGAACGGCTTATAGGGAGGTGATCGTTGTTTTTTAAAGTGTTTTTTTATTTGGAAATATATTGAACTAGTGGTTTTTTTAAAAAAAATTTATTTTTAACATCAACACATCAGAATAATTTTAAAACATAAAAAAATTAATTTTAAACAAAATTAATTTAAAAATTTCATCAAACGTCATTATAACCTTTGCCGTAATTAGCTAGTTCCCATGGTTTTAAAAACTACAATTTGATCCTTTTTTTTTAAAAAAAAATATTATTTTAATGTATTTTTAAATAAAAAATACTTTAAAAACATAATTAATGTTACGGTAACAAATGCTCGAGAATTATTAGTTACGATGATAATAACAATGATATTTAGATTAAAATAGAAATTGAAAATAAAAAATCAATAATATCAAAAATATTTTCTTAAGCGTTTGATACATGAGACCGTACACGTAATTCTCGAAGATTGCCAGTAGGATTTAAATTCATTATTCTCATTAAATCTTTTAGCATTTAATAAGTTTTGCTATTGTATTAGATATTAAAATTAAATTTAGCTTACATTCACAATAACGTTTAATTTTATCCTGTTGGCTCACTTGTAGCTTTACAAATTATTATTATTTATTTATTTGATATTATTATATAAATAATTTAACAATATCCACTCGAGACAATATAAAAATATATTTTTAATAATTTGATTTTATTGTATGTACTAGTTTTATTAATGGAGTTATTACACATATTAAGGAATAACTTTTTTAACACTTGTAAAATTGAATTTAATTTTATATGTGAATAGCTTATTATAATTTTTATTTTTAAAATAAAATATTAAATCACATAATTGGATTTAGATATATTATTTGTAATATTTATAGAATTAAATTTAATTATCAATCTTGACTATTTTGTGTTTAATTCAGAATTATAAGGTACATCTTCTCAGTGAATAATTTATTTATTAAAAATATATTACGCTGAACTTCCTCATGCTGGCCTTCAGCATGGAGCTTTTTCAAAACCATACCGTTTGCTTATATTCAACAGGACTGGAAAATTATTTGTTTATATTTTGTATTATAAAAGAAGTGTTTAACTGTCTACCTTTAATGGGAAAAAAAATACTATGGAATAAACAAATAAAATATAGAAAAACAGAAGAAAAAAAACTCATCTTGCAATTATCCATGTTAGTTACCAAATAAAATAGAGAGCAGTAGGGTTGAGTAAAAAAATTAAAAAATTGATTAAACAGAGAAAATCAGAAAAAAAAATAACCGAAAAAACCGAACCGTGAAAAAAAACAGATTAAAATTTTCAAAAAAACCGACCGGTTCGGTTTTATAAGCCTGAAACCGAAAAAATCAAACTGAACCGAATCCAAACCGAAACAAACCAGAAAAAACCGAGCCAAACTGAAAAAACAGAGCCAAACAGGTTTGAACCGGTTTTTGTCCTAAAAACCGAATCGAACTGGTCAGTTTGAACTGGTTTTGGTTTTTTTTTTTTTAAATTTCAGTTTGGTTACTTTTTTTTTAATAAAAACCGAATCGAACCGAAAATAATCACCACCTTCAGAGAGTGAAAATAATCACCTATAGAGAGCAGTTCTTTGAAATTAATCAAACCATGATTGTGCCATCTATCATGCTTTGCATCCACTATTCTCCATTTTCTCAATAGATAAAAATTGTTTTCATTAAATACATAAGTATTTATCTATTAAATATAATGTAAATAAATGTTTGAAAAATCATATTTTTAGATAGGAGAAGGTAGCATAGATGCATAATTAAAGTAAATAGAAGTTTTTGTTGAAGAAAAAAAATATTTCTGAAATAATATTTTCAATATTAAAATTAAAATGAATTAATTTGCAATTTTCTATGTGATTTATTTTTATTTACTTTTTATAATTTGAATTTTATTTAGAATTCAAATCAATACTCTTATAAAAGTTTCAAACACTAGAATTGGTTTAACTCTTAAAATTAAATTCAATTTCAAATATTATAAGCATAATTAAAGAGGGTATTTTAAAATGTGATAAAAATTATTTTTTAAAATATTTTTTTGTTAAAAAATACATCAAAATAATATATATACACACACATATATATTTAAATTATTTTTAATATTAATATGTTAAAATGATTTAAAAATATAAAAATATATTTTTAAAAAATTTAATTTTTTTGAAAACAAAATTTCAAAAGCGTTTCTAAACTATTTGAAATAGCTGTTCAGCTTTCTATTTTCATTTTCAAAATAAAATAAAATAAAATAAAATAAAATATCCCTCGTTTGGCTTGGCTCGGATCTGATTGGAAAGAAACAAGAAGAAAAGTTCATGTGGATGCCATGTCAGGTAGTAAAGAGTGTACAGTACAGCTCACCATCCCTAGCTTCCTATTACCCTCGGCACACCCACCAACAAATCCAGCCCACCCCCCTCCCACTCAAACTCCAATAAAAACACCCACCAAATCCTCCACTCTCTTCCTTCCCTCCTCCAAACTCCACCATCATCGCAATGCCGTAGCCCCCACCCTGCCACCACCACCACCCCCGCCTCCTCCTAATGGGAACTTGCACTTCGAAACCTCCAAAACCCAACCCCTATGCCCCATCAGACACCGACCCTCCACCCCAACTCCCATTCCAAACACCATCACAACATGACCTGCCTGCCACCCAAACTCAAACCCCCAAATCCCCAGTCACACCCTTCCCGACCTCCAAAGCCTCCCCCTTTTTCCCTTTCTACACTCCTAGCCCTTTCAAAAAGACACCTTTCAAATCAACCACTTCTACTCCTCTTCGCTTCTTCAAGAAATCCTTTGCTCCTCCCTCGCCCGCGAAGCACATTAAAGCTGTGCTTCGCAGGCAAAACAAGAAGAAGAAAAAAAGTGGGGCAGAACCGAATGCCGAAGAGGACGATGATAATGAAGAGGCAGTGGAGTTAGATAAAAGGTTTGGTTTTTCAAAAGAGTTTACTAGTAGATTGGAAGTTGGAGAGGAAGTGGGGAGAGGACATTTTGGCTATACTTGTTCTGCTAAGTTCAAGAAAGGTGAAAGAAAAGGTCAGCAAGTTGCTGTTAAAGTCATACCCAAATCAAAGGTTGGCACCTTAACTTAAGATTTTTGTGTTTCTATTCGTTTATCTGGTGGATCTTCTTGTTTGTTAATTTGTTTGTGCATGTGGGTTTTTTGTTTTGTTTTTTAAATAGTAGTTTTTTAGTGTCGAAGTTGATTTGCAGGTGGTTTTTGATTTTGGGTTCATTTTAAAGTTATTTTGCTAGTTTTGAAGTTCCAATCTCGAATCTTTGGCTACTTTTGTTTTTCTGTGGTTTTCTGTTGTCTTATCTCTTTTCTTTTCGGTTTAAGTTAAAAAGGAAAGATAAAATAACCTGAATTTGGACGGATTAAAGAATCATAATGACGAAGATATTGCTTGGGATCTTCTGTAGGGGGGATTTTGAATGTAATATTAAATGGACGCGATTTGTATGATTGGAATTTTGAGAGTGATAGGCATAACGATTGATCAATTTGTTTATTCGTTGTTTTGGTCAATGGCACTGTGTTCGGCACTTCTTATTGTGGGTATTCTATGTTCGTAAAGTAACTATTTGGGCCCATAAGTGCGATTATTCTTCAGCAATCTTTTTGTGAGTGGTTGTCAGCAAAGCGCGTGAGATGATGTTAATGCTCCTAAGACAAAAAGTTATGAAACAAATGTGAGTAACTAGGATTGTGGTTAAGCACTTTTGGAGTGTCAATATCATCTCCCGCAAAGTGCCTGTAGACTAAAAAAGAAATGGAACAACAATTGAATTTTCCTCAATATGTTCAGATTATGCTTTTTTGACATCTTATCTTATATTTTACTATAGCTGCTATAATTTAGTAAAAACAGTGAAATATCAAATTATGCAAATTGCTCAAATATTATGACGGTATCTAATTGCTGAGAAGGATCACTGTCTCAATTGGGGTCTTCATTTATTTTTTTCAAAATAACATCTTGCTTGTTTTGGAGTTAGAATCCTGAATCTTCTGGTTCTTGTGGTTAATTTTATTCATGTTTTTTATTTGTTTTTAAGAAACTGGATAAGCAACTAAAATTTGGAAAAAAATAAAATAGAGAGGGATAACAGCAGATGGTACTGCTCAGAATCTTTATAGAGGGGAAATATTGGATGTAAGTTTAGATGGATGTGCATATCGGAGTATAATAAGCAAAAAAAGTTAGCCATTTGTTTATTTGTTGTTTCAGTCAATTTCAAGAGGCCCGAGTCTCTTCTCTTATGTATGGTTTGTTACTGTGTTGAGCACTTCTTAAATTTTCTTGACATGTTAAATTACAATTTGATGACATCCATTCGTTGACAGTTGCTACAAGTTTGAGAGCAGATAGTTCAATTGTTGTGACTGGACCTAAATGATGAGAAGTTTCATTATCTCAACCGGGGTCTTCACTTTGACCTACATTAAAATTGATGACCTACACAGGCGGTGAACTTCTGCTCACCACCTTCTTACTCTCATGAGCATACTGGAATGGGAAAAGATTGTAGTTTGATCATTCTCCACTATTGATGCCAAACACATTGTTCGGATTGTAAAATCTCCATCAGACAGCTAACTCATCAATTTACAGTATTTCTCTTCCAAAAAAGAGATGCTGAATTGCCTATTGGGCTTATTTTGTGACTTCTCTATTTCTGTGCCCAATCCACTAAGTTTCCTGCAGTTAAACTATTTCCTCCAAACATGAAATTATGAAACCTGTTTGGCCATTGTAAACATGACTTGGAAGACTGGTAGGAATTTATACATTACCCTGTCTGGCTTTTGTGGTGGTTAGTATCCCGCTAGTGGTTCAAAATGACTAAGACTGTATTTATTAATATGTTCATTTAAACCCCTTAGAAATTAGTTGTAGTGTTTTAGAAAATAAAAATCATTTCAATATGAGAGTTTAAGGTTTCTGAATTGACATGGTGAGACCTTTCGACATTGCTCATTTATGTTTAACTATTACTGCATATCGTCTCATGTTGATCGCTTCAATGCTGTCAGATGACAACAGCTATTGCAGTTGAGGATGTAAGAAGGGAGGTCAGGATATTGAAGGACTTGACAGGACACAACAATTTAGTGCACTTCTATGATGCATTCGAAGATCTTGACAATGTCTATATAGTGATGGAGTAAGTGGAAAATACAAAGCAGCTTAAACTTAAAATAACGTGTCAGTTTTTCTTCTATAAACATATTGATAACTAATTGTGGTGCAGCATGCATCTTCTGGACAATTTTTCTGAGGACCATTAAGATTTTCTAGTTTGAGTCAGAACATTGTTTTGTAATCAAATGATGATATGCTTATTGGTATGTTTAGTTTATGACAAACATGGATATGTAGAAGAACAAATCAATGAGAAAATTGCTTGCTGCATGCGTGAATTCTTTAAGAGATCTTTGACCTCCTGAAAGTTGATTGCTGGATATGGATATTTCAGGCTATGCGAAGGAGGGGAGCTCCTAGATAGAATACTTTCAAGGTGATTCTTTTAGCAGAGGATAAATCAAAATCTGAATTGTGTATTTAGGTTTTCCTATGTTCCTCATTGTAGCTTCTAACTAAGTACTCTGATATTGTTTTAGGGGTGGGAAATACTCAGAAGACGATGCGAAGGCTGTTATGGTGCAGATACTAAATGTTGTTGCATTTTGTCATCTACAGGGTGTTGTGCACCGAGATCTCAAACCAGAGGTGGAACATACTCATTCCCTTTTCATCTCTTTTCTTTTTAGTGGGAGAATCATCTGAACACAGAAAATACGTTTACCCCTTCAAACACAATGGTCATAGGAAATTCAGATGTGGATAGTCCATTTTTTTATGATTTTTCTGGAATGTAAAGTGACCTGATGAGGTGATGTTTGAAAAGGGAGGAATGTGTTGGGACGTCTCCTTTGCTTCATCTAGTTCCGAAGAAGAATGATGCTTTACATACAAATTGCACTGTTTTCCAAGCATACAAATGTTGTTTCTTCATGCTTGCTTTGTTAAACAAAGCATCACCTCACTCTCATGGGCTAAACATGTGGGCTATCTCCATGGGCTAGGTTTTGGGGTCCCCACTTGTATCATATTTATAAAGTTAAACAAAGAAAAAGTAAACACAACTGGCGCATGTCATTTCCTATGTGAGATCATTTTGCTTGCCATCTCATATCTTTTCTAAGAATATATTGCATGATTGCTTCATGTCCTCTTTATCTATTTTCCTCTTTCATAATCTAAGTTCATCCATTCACTTGGTCAGAACTTTCTATATACTTCTAAGGAGGAGAACGCTCAGCTGAAAGTTATAGACTTTGGCTTATCAGATTTTGCCAGACCAGGTTTTTTACTTGCCTGAATCTCATCCTACTTGACCTTGGGTGTTTGAGTGGGTGTTTAATGCCCTTGGTGTTTTGCAGATGAAAGACTTAATGACATCGTGGGAAGTGCATACTATGTGGCACCTGAAGTTCTGCATAGATCCTATAGCACTGAGGCTGATGTATGGAGTATAGGCGTGATAGCTTTCATTCTTTTGTGTGGTAGTCGTCCATTTTGGGCCCGGACCGAGTCTGGAATTTTTCAGGCAGTCTTGAAAGCTGATCCCAGTTTCGATGAAGCACCTTGGCCCACCTTATCTCTAGAATCAAAAGACTTTGTTAAACGCCTATTAAACAAGGATCCAAGGAAACGAATTACTGCTGCTCAGGCTTTGAGTTAGTGCTTCACTTACTCTCTTGTAGTTCAGTCTTAACCTCATCATTAGGAGCCACACTTCATTATCTTTTGTTTGCAGGTCATCCTTGGATCCGGAATTATAATGATGTAAAAGTACCTCTTGATATTATGATATTCAGGCATATGAAGGCATACATGCGGTCATCATCTCTGCGTAAGGCTGCTTTAAGGGTGTGTATTCATTTATGGTGGCAAAATAGCCAAAGAAAGCCTATAAATTATACCCATTGGTAGAACACATCTCATAGTCTTTAAGCCATATTGTGTTTGTGATTCGTGTCTTTAGCTTGCAAATAATGTAAAATCCGCTTTTTCTCTAAATCCTCTCTTTAATATTGACTCACATTCAATCGTATTGAGGCTTTTGTTCAAATGAAATTCCAGTAAAACCACAGCAGACTATCTTGATTTCAAGTTCTCTTGCAATCAAAAGCAGTAAGCTTTGTCACTTGCCTTCTAATTAACCTAGAACCCTTTTATTTTATGGCATCGTCTTGCAGGCATTGTCTAAGACATTGACAGCGGATGAACAGTTTTTTCTGAAGGAGCAGTTTGCTTTGCTAGAGCCAAAAAAAAGTGGCAGCATAACCTTGGAAAACCTTAGGATGGTTGGTGTTCTCTTCTCTTTTATATCTGAGATGGCATGACTGCATGACTTTATAGTGAAAAGCTTTGTGCCACTCATTTTATATTCTGCAGGCCTTGATGAAAAATGCAACAAATGCAATGAAGGATTCTCGCATCCCTGATTTTCTTGCCTCGGTATATGCCAGCATTTAGTTGTTCATGACTTTAGATGATCATGTGCTTTTAGTTCGATGTACCCGGGCCTTAATTTTCATTTCATGACAGCTAAATCAACTTCAATACAGAAGGATGGATTTTGAAGAATTCTGTGCAGCTGCATTGAACGTTCATCAGCTGGAGACTCTTGATCAATGGAAACATCTCGCCCGTTCTGCATATGAGATTTTTGAAAAGGATGGAAACAGAGCAATTGTAATTGAGGAGCTTGCTTCAGTAAGTTGGAATTCTAACATGTTTGGGAAGGCATGATGATTCATGATATATTTATTGCTACTGCTTGCTTCGAGCACCAAACTAAAACCTCAACAAACTTGATATCTCATGAGCTAATATACTGACATCTTAAACTTTGGCTTTTAAAATGTCTAAAATGTGACCGGTAAATGGGTAGTGATGGTCAAATGCTGATAACCTATCTAGTGACTGGCCTTTGAAGTATTAATGAATGATGGCTGTTCTTGTGTAAGTAGTCTCTAGTACTTGAATAGGAACAAGAAGAAACTAAAGGGTTAAGTAGGGTACGTTCGCCTTGTTCCCCCTCCCCCTCCTCGATTAGTCGCATTTAGTTTGCTTGAATGCCATCTTTTTCATGTTTCTTTGTAGCTCACGTCACCCTGTGTGTGCATTGCATAGTATACCAGCATTTTAGTAGGATTCAAAATTGGATTTTTTAACTGCAAGGTAATCTGCACTAGTAAATTTACCCTGTGGACCCTGGGAAGGGACAAGCCTACCGAGACATGTATCTATGTTTTCACTAACAGTCTGACAAACACTTGCACTTTTGTAGTAATTTTGGGATGCAACTAGACATTTCACCGTGCTAAGTTTTCACAAATTGTTGTTTCAGGAACTTGGGCTTGGCCCCTCCATCCCAGTTCATGCCGTTCTCAATGACTGGATAAGACATACTGATGGGAAGCTAAGCTTCCACGGGTTTGTCAAGTTGTTGCATGGCACATCCAGCCGAACCATTGCTAAGGCACAGTAAAGAGCTACTATATCTATGTTCTGTTGGATGTGCTGCTTATTCTTTGCTTCTAGGGCAAAAAAAAAAAAAAGAACAAAGAAAAAAGGTGTGATGTAAAATCTAAGATGCTCACATTAGTAGCTGAAGATCTGGAGCTTCGTTGAGCATACCTATTAGAGCATCGCTCCCCTCATGTCACCAGCCTTAACCCTCATGTCATCTCTGAGGCGTCTGAGCCATTCAGAATGCGAGTGACCATGAAGATCACTGCCATCGTTGTGTAAAGATATATTTCAGGTTTTTTCCAAACAGGCAAGGAAACTTTCTTGTTCCCACTATGGATGCTTCACACATCTTAAATGTTGTTCCTAATCATTGTTGTTAATTAATACATGTTTGTTTTGTTTAGCTTTCAACATCGCTTCATTCATATCCTTTAATTATGAGTCCAAACTAGTTCATAAGCACAAGCACAGAAATTAAGATGACTAATTAGTCTTTCATCAAGGGATATCTAATTTCCTCCATTTTGTTTAGTAGCGTAGGCCTTTCGTCTTTTTGGAAACTACCCTACCATGTTCCAATTTGGAGTTAATTCAGTAAGGGAGATACTGATTCTCTCAACACCAAATCAGCAGGCCACTATAGAAAAAGTTTCTTGCACTTGAATATTTAGTTATTAGATGCCTAGTACACACCTCGGCTTCTTCTAAAGTCCATTACTCCATAACATCCACCAGGGAAATAAAGATCGGAATGTTTCAATGACTGCTTGTTCATTGATGCCGTTAATCCTAAGCTTTTCACAATGTTCCTCACTCTGAATAAAACGAGTTAAGAGTCCTGAATCTCAGAAGTTTTCTCGGTAAAGCAATAAAGATTCTAATTGACCTTTTTTCTCGACTTGTAGTTCCAAGTCTCGTTACCGTTGGAGTCCACCACCACCCATATGTTAAACCTATCATAGGTGGACTGCATATCACATATAACCAGGAATCTTACAAGGTCAATGAAATAGTTCCAGAGTTACGAAGTTCGGAGGGTAGGGGAATTTGTCGATGTTCTCCTTTACGATACTGAAAGCACAAATTTGTGCACTAATCTGTTCAGGAAAAAAAATCGGTGTATTCCACAAACCAATACATAACTCCATTCAAAGTGACCAAGGACTCATCATCACAATATGAATATGGAAGAAATCCCATTCTTCTCCACGAATGTTGCCTAATTTTTGTATTGGTTAGTCTACACGAT
>Ga0307515_10019703_pt1 | contig 12110 bp, 10 predicted proteins | sample 17_EM_MG_FD_194513 | JGI IMG/M metagenome (GOLD analysis project Ga0307515, IMG submission 194513) | Populus trichocarpa ectomycorrhiza microbial communities from riparian zone in the Pacific Northwest, United States - 17_EM | ecosystem: Host-associated > Plants > Roots > Unclassified | place...
CGAGCATGGTCGCGTACTGGCACAACCACCCGGCGCTGTCGTACCTGTTCTCGGGCCTGTTCGTCGGCCCGACGAGCCAGGCGCCGCGCGTCGACGAGGCGCGCAACGACTCGGTCTACGAGATCGAGATCGCGTTTGCCGAACTCAAGCGCATCACCGCCGAGAACGGCCAGGTGCCGCCGTGGCTGGTCGACCGCTTGATGCGCAACCTGCTGATCGATGTCTCGGGCAACACGCATCGCGCCGAGTTCTGCATCGACAAGATGTACTCGCCCGACGGCCCGACCGGGCGCCTCGGCCTGCTCGAGATGCGCGCCTTCGAGATGCCGCCGCATGCGCGCATGAGCCTGACGCAGCAGCTGCTGATGCGCGCGCTGGTCTCGCGCTTCTGGAAGCAACCTTACCGGCCCGAGCGCCTGAAGCGCTGGGGCACCGAGTTGCACGACCGCTTCATGCTGCCGCACTTCATCTGGCAAGACCTGTGCGACGTCGTCGAGGAGCTCAACGCCTTCGGCTACCCGATGAAGACCGAGTGGTTCGCGCCGCACCTGAACTTCCGCTTCCCGCGGCTCGGCGACTTCGCGGCGATGGGCGTCGATGTCGAGGTGCGCCTCGCGCTCGAGCCCTGGCACGTGATGGGCGAAGAGGGCGCGGTCGGCGGCACCGCGCGCTTCGTCGACTCGTCGGTCGAGCGCATCCAGTTCACGGTCACCGGCCTGATCGGCGACCGCCATGTGCTCACCTGCAACGGCCGCGTGATCCCGCTGCAACCCACCGGCAAGGTCGGCGAGTTCGTCGGTGCCGTGCGCTACCGCGCCTGGAACCCGCCGAGCGCGCTGCACCCGAGCATCGACGTGCACGCGCCGCTCGTCATCGACCTCGTCGACACCTGGATGAGCCGCTCGATGGGCGGCTGCCAGTACCACGTCGCGCACCCGGGCGGGCGCAGCTACGACACCTTCCCGGTCAACGCCTACGAGGCCGAGGCACGCCGCCTCGGCCGCTTCTTCCGCACCGGCCACACGCCGGGCGTGATGAAGGTCGGCAAGGAAGAGCGCAACCCGAACTTCCCGTTCACGCTCGATCTGCGTCGCGCTGCGGCGAGTTGATCGGCGCGCCGCGATCGTGCGTTCTCCCTCGCATCGAGGGAGAGCCCGCGTTCAGCGCGCCGCGCGGTGCGGCGACAATGCAGCCCGTGATGCGTGACGCCACCCTCCACCGATGTTGACAGACCTGCTCGCCGACTACGCCGTGCCCGCGACTCGCTACGACGAGTTGCTGGCGAGCGCCGGCGTGCCGCGTGCGCACTGGGATGCATTCATGCGCGCGCTCGCGTCGCGTCCCAGCATGGAGATCGGCGACACGCTCTCGCTGATGGAGCGCGAGATCCGCGAGAACGGCATCACCTACAACGTCTACGCCGACCCGAAGGGCGCCGATCGACCGTGGGAGGTCGACCCGCTGCCGCTGCTGCTGTCGGCTGACGAGTGGTCCGAGATCGAGGCCGGCATCGCACAGCGCGCCGACTTGCTCAACCGCGTGCTCGGCGACATCTACGGCCCGCAGACCTTGCTGCGCAGTGGTGCCATCCCCGCGCCGGTGATCTTCGGCCACGGCGGCTTTCTGCGCCCTGCGCACGCGATCCGGCCGGCCGGCAACGTGCACCTGTTCCAGTACGCGGCCGATCTGGCGCGCGCGCCCGATGGCAGCTGGTGGGTCGTCAGCGATCGCACGCAGGCGCCGTCGGGTGCCGGCTATGCGCTCGAGAACCGGCTCGTGGTCTCGCGCGTGTTCCCGCAGATGTTCAGCGACCTGCATGTGCAGCACCTCGCGTCGTACTTCGCGGCGGTGCGCGACTCACTGCTGCACTGGGCGCCGCGGCCCGCTGCGGGCGAGGGCCCGCCGCTGGCGGTGCTGCTGACGCCGGGGCCGTACAACGAGACCTATTTCGAGCACGCGCTGCTGTCGCGCTACCTCGGCTTCCCGCTCGTCGAAGGCAGCGACCTCACGGTGCGCAGCGGCTGCGTCTGGATGAAGACGGTCGAGGGCTTGAAGCGCGTCCACGCGATCCTGCGGCGCCAGGACGACGACTACTGCGACCCGCTCGAACTGCGTTCCGACTCCGCGCTCGGCGTCGCCGGCCTGACCGACTGCGCGCGCCGCGGCACGGTGTTCGTCGGCAACTCGCTGGGCTCGGGCGTGATCGAGTCTGGCGCCTTGCTCGGCTATCTGCCGAAGCTGTCCGAGCAGTTGCTCGGCGAGCATTTGCGCCTGCCGTCGGTCGCGACCTGGTGGCTGGGCGAGCCGGCCGCGTTCGACGATGCCTGGAAGCGCATCGACAAGCTGCTGATCAAGCCGCTCGAGCGCTCGGCGCGCGAGCCCGCGTTGTTCGGCGCCGACCTGTCGAACGACGAACGCATCCTGCTGCGCGCCAAGGTCGCGGCGCGGCCGCAGCGCTTCGTCGCGCAGGAATGGGTGCAGGTCTCGCAGGCGCCGGTGCTCGAGCGCGAACGCGAGCGCGTCTCGCGCGATGCGCTCGCGGTGCGCAACGGCCCGGAGCGGCTCGCGTCGCGCGCGGTTGGCCTGCGCGTGTTCGCGGTCGCCACGCCCGACGGCTACCGCGTGATGCCGGGCGGCCTGACGCGCGTCGCGGTCGACGGCGATTCGCGCGTGATCGCGATGCAGCGCGGCGGCCGGTCCAAGGACACCTGGGTGCTTTCGGGCGCGCCGGTGAACGCGTCGTTCTCGCTGCTGTCGACGACGGTCACGCCCGACGACCTGGTCGGCTCGCGCGTCAACCTGCCGTCGCGCGCGGCCGAGAACCTGTTCTGGTACGGCCGCTACGGCGAGCGCTGCGACAGCGCCGCGCGCACCTTGCGTGTCGCGATCGCCGGCGTGCTCGACCACGCCGCCGAGCCGTCCGACGGCCTCGCGCCCGCGATCGTGCTCGCCGAGCGCGTCGGCCTGATCGATGACACCGACGATGCCCGCGTCGCACTGCTGCGCGCCGCCACCCACCCGGACGAAGCGCTCGCGCAGCGGCTGCGCCAGCTCGCACGCACCGCGTTCAATCTGCGCGATCGCATGTCGGCCGACAACTGGCGCACGCTCAACCAGCTCGCCGCCGACCCGGTGTTCCAGCGCGGCGCGGCACTGCCGCTCGCGCTGAGCTGGCTCGACCGCGCGGTCACGTCGATGATGACGCTGTCGGGCTTCGTGCTCGACGGCATGACGCGCAGCACCGGCTGGCGCTTTCTCTCGATCGGGCGGCGCATCGAGCGGCTGTCGAACCTGTGCATCGCGCTGCAGGTCGCGACGCAAGAGGGCCACGCGCACGGGCTCGACTGGCTGCTCGATCTCACCGATTCGACCGGCACCTACCGCTCGCGCTATCTCGTCGCACCCGAGTGGATGCCGGTGCTCGACATCCTCGTGCGCGACGACACCAACCCGCGCGCGGTTGCGTTCCAGGTCAAGGGCCTGAGCGAGTACATCGCCAAGCTCGAGCTCAGCCACGGCCGCTTCGCCAGCGACGTGCTCGCGCCGGCGCAGGCGGCGCTGCGTGACCTGAGCCCGCAAGACCTGCACCCGGAGAGTCCGGCGCTGGCGGCACTGCTCGACCAGCTGCGCAGATGCGCGGGCACGGTGTCGGACGAGCTGACGCTGAAGTTCTTCTCGCATGCGCAGTCGCGCAGCGTGTTGTCGCTGGTGGCCTGAATCATGAGCCGCCGCGCCGGGCCGCCCCAAGCAAGGCTCGTCCCCTCGGGGGACCGGCCGATGTACTCATCGGACGAGGGGCTGACATGATGCCGGAACGTTATACGGTTCATCACGAAACGCGCTACGCGTACACCGCGCCGGTGTCGCAGTCGTGGCAGCTCGCGCGCCTGACGCCGCGCATGCTGCCGTGGCAGCGCTTGCTGTCGCATTCGGTGCAGATCGACCCACCGGCCAACGAGCGGCGCGACGAGCTCGACAGCTTCGGCAACATGGTCACGCATTTCGGCTTGCACGGCGCGCACCGCATGCTGCGCGTGCGCATGGAATGCGTGGTCGAGGTCTTGGCGCGGCCGTCGGTGGCGCTGCCGTCGTCGCAGAGTCAGTCGCAGTCGCAATCCATGGGCACGATGACCCAGTCGCAAGCTGCCGCGCCGGTGTCGCTGAGCTGGGAGGCGGTGCGCGACGCGATCCGCCGCGAACCGCAGCAGGACGATCTCGTGCCCGCCAGCATGTGCGAGCCGACGCCGCTGGTGCCCTTGTCCGAAGGTGCACGCCAGTACGCGAGCAAGTCCTTCGGCCGCGGCCGGGGGTGGCTCGAGGCGGTGTCCGAGCTGATGAGCCGCATCCATGCGGACTTCGAGTTCGAGCCCGGCGCGACCACCGTCAGCACCTCGGTCGACGAGGTGCTCTACCAGCGCAGCGGCGTGTGCCAAGACTTTGCGCACCTGATGCTCGCCTGCCTGCGCGGCATGGGCCTGCCGGCGCGCTACGTGTCGGGCTACCTGCTCACCGACCCGCCGCCCGGTATGCCGCGCCTGATGGGCGCGGACGCGTCGCACGCGTGGGTCGCGGCCTACTCGCCGCAGCACGGCTGGGTCGAGTTCGACCCGACCAACGACCAGCTCGCCGACACACGCTACATCACGCTGACCTGGGGCGCTGACTTCGCCGATGTCGTGCCGCTGCGCGGCGTGATCTTCGGCGGCGGCGATCAGCAGATGGATGTCGAAGTGAGCGTGATCCCGGCCTGAAGCACGGGTGCCCTCGTTCGGGGGAAGCGATGAGAGGGGGCCGCCAACGCGCCCACCACCGCCTTCGTCGGGATGTTCGTGAACCGCACGCGCCGCAAAACTCTGTCTCGTCAAACGACGCATTCGGAGAGACAGACATGGCTAGCTTCCACTTCATCAATCTGCGCAGCACCGCGGTTCGCGGCAACGTGCAGGCGCAGGTGTCGCAACGCACGCTGAAGGCGCTGCACATCGACGACGAGAACGACTCCGACGCCGACGAGTCGCTCGGCCCGGGCTGGTTCGGCTCGAGTTGGGACCTGGTGTCCGGCCTCGAGGTGCGCGAAGGCCTGTTGTCGTCGGATGCCGCGCTGGATGACTGGCTGGCCTTGTGCCTGCGCGCGGTTCCGGCCGACTCATCAGCCCTCGCTGCCGAGGGCCACGAACAGCCAGGCGCGTGCCTTGTCCCAGCGACGCCGCACGGTGCGTTCTGCGACGCCGTGCAGTTCGGCGATCTCGGCCTCGCTGTAGCCGCCGAAGTAACGCATCTCGACGAGTTCAGCGAGTTCGGGGTCGACGGTCTCGAGCTCGTGTAGCGCATCGTTGACACGCACCAGTTGGTCGCTGGCACCGGTATCGGCGACGCTCGCTGCCTCGGCATCGCCCAGCGTCACATGCTCGGCGCCGCCGCCGCGCCGCTCGGCGAGGTGTTCGCGGGCGCTGTCGATGATGATGTTGCGCATCGTCTTCGCGGCGTAGGCGAAGAAGTGGCGGCGGTCCTCGAGACGCAGGCCGCGCGCGCCCACCAGCCGGACGAAGCTCTCGTGCACCAGCAGCGTCGTGTTGATGCCATCGGCGCGCCCCTGTTGCCGCAGCCGCGAGCGCGCGATGCGTTTCAGTTCGGGGTAGAGGGATGCGTAGACCGCGTCGAGCGCCGCGCGGTCGCCCACCGCGGCCTGCTGCAGCAGCCGCGTGATCTCGGGCAGGGCGTCCGGCGGGGCAGGTTGGGGCGGAGAAGGGGCTTGCGCGTTCATCGCGGCGAGCCTAACGCCGGATCGGCGGGGCGTCTATCGGCAAAGCGTGGGACGACGAGCAGCGCCAGCCCCAAGGTTGACGGATTGCGGGCGCCCGAACCCGCACCTATGCTCCAGCCTTCTCCAACCCGAGCCCACGCGATGAACCCGGTGGCCGACTGGCAACAACTGTCCGCGCTCTACGAAGCGGCCGACGCACTCGACCCGGTGTCGCTCGCGGCGTGGTTGGCGCAGCTGCGCGCCCAGTCCCACCCGTTGCTGGACCAACTCGAACAGATGCTCGCCGCGCGCGCTCAGGTGCAGCGCAACGGGTTCCTCGGCTCGCTGCCGCGAATGCCGGTGCCGCCAGAGCCGCAGGCGGTCACGTGGGCCGAGGGCAGCCGCATCGGTCCTTACCGTTTGGTGCGCCGCCTCGGCGAAGGCGGCATGGCCGAGGTCTGGATGGCGCAGCGCGACGATGGCGCGTTCCAGCGCACGGTCGCGATCAAGCTGCTGTTTCGCCATGCCGGCAGCAGCGAGCGCGACAGCTTTGCGCAGCGTTTCGCGCGCGAACGCGACATCCTCGCGTCGCTCGATCACCCGCATATCGCGGCCCTGCACGACGCCGGCGTCACGCCCACGGGCCAGCCCTGGCTCGCGCTCGAATACATCGAAGGCCAGACGCTGACGCTGTGGTGCGACGCGCAGCGCTTGGACATCGCGGCGCGCGTGCGCCTGTTCCGGCAGGTGCTGCTCGCGGTCCAGCACGCGCATGCCAATCTCGTGATCCACCGCGACCTGAAGCCCGGCAACATCCTCGTCACCGCGCAGGGCGAAGTGCGGCTGCTCGACTTCGGCATCGCCAAGCTGATGGAGCAAGAAGGCGGCGCACTCGCCGAAACCGAACTCACGCGCCTGGCCGGCCGGCCGATGACGCCGCAGTACGCCGCGCCCGAGCAGCTGCTCGGCCAGCCGCTGACGACGGCCTGCGACGTGTACGCGCTCGGCGTCGTGCTCTACGAGCTGCTGTGCGGCGAACGCCCGTACGAGCTCAAGCTCGATTCGGCCGCGCAGCTCGAGCAGTCCATCCTCGAAGTCGAGCCACGCGGCCCGAGCCGACGCGCACTGACCGACGCCGCCGTGCAATCGCGCGGCAGCAGCACGCAGGTCGCGCTGCGCAACACGCTGTCGAGCGACCTCGACGCGATCGTGCTGCGTGCGCTGGCCAAGCAGCCTGCCAAGCGCTACGGCTCGGTCGAAGCGTTTCGCGCCGACCTGGATCATTGGCTGGCTGGCGAGCCGGTGGAGGCGCGTGTGCCGAGTGCGGCGTATCGCGTGAGCAAGTTCGTGCGACGCCATCGGCTCGCGGTGGCGCTGGGTATGGGTGCGGTGCTATCGCTGATCGGCGTCACCGTCGTGGCTGTGGTGATGGGCTTGCAGGCGCGCGAGGATTCGGCGCGGGCCGGGGCGGCACGGGACTTCATGCTCAACATCTTTGCGCGGGCGAATCAGGAGAAGTCACGAGGGGCCGACATCACGGCGCGCGATCTGTTGGAGACGGGGCGCAAGGATGTGTTGACGCGGCTCGCGGGGCAGCCGAAGTTGCAGGTGGAGTTGTTGCGCGGGATCGCGAAGATTCAGGTCGACATGGGCGAATACGCGAGCGCTGATAGCACCTATGTCGAACTGGTACGGTTGCTCGCCACGCTGCAAGAACCCAGGCAAGAAGCCTGGGCACGCGCGGACCATGCCGACAGCGCCTACCAGATGAACAACCCGTCTCTGGCCGCCACGTTGTTGCAGCAGGCCAAGGATGTCCGGAACCGACCGATAAACGATCCGGAGCTAAGTGCGCGCTTCAGTGAGCTCGATGCCTTGATCGACATCAGCAAGGGCAACGCCGCGCGGGCGAGAGAGATGCTTCGCATCGCGCGCCAACGCTCCTCTGAGGCTTTGGGCGCCGATCACTTGCGGACCTTCAGGCTGGCGCAGGCGCTCCTGCGTGCCGAAGGACAGTTGCGGAACGTCAACGCTGCGCTCGCGTTGCACGCAGAACTGCGACAGGCGGCGGTGCGAGTGACGGGAGTCGACGCCAATGAAGTTGCGGCGATGGATTGGGAGCAGGTGAATCTGCTTCAGGATGCGGGGCGCTTTGACCAGGCCTTGAGGCTGGTCGAAGCGGCGCTTCCGATGTGCGTCGGCTCGATGGGCGCTGACGAACAGTATTGCCGCTTGCTCCTTATTCAGCGTGGGCAAATCTTGCTGCGACTCGGTTTCATCGAACGAGCTTCGCGCGATATGCCCCGATTTGCGGTGCTTGCCGACGATCAGCAATGGCCTTATGTTCGCGTCCAGGCCATGGTGCTGCAGTTCCGTCTAGCGTCCAGGATCGTTTCGAAGGCCGATCTGCGCTCTCTATTCGATCGCGTTCGTATATTCGGGCAGTCGGGTGCGGAAGTCGCGATGAATCCGGTATTCAAGGCCAACGCGCTGTTGGCACTGGCTGAGTCATCGCTGTTGTTTGGCGAGGCAGCGAGCGCGCAAAGTTGGATCGAGCAAGCTCTCGCGAAGTTGCCGCAGGGGGGGCCTACGTCGGCCAATGCAAAATTCACAGTGCTGGCGCGTGAGTTAACGGGCCTCGCGTTGCTCTACCAAGCTGGCCCGGAAAGAGCACTGCAGGTGCTGAAGCAGGCGCAGGTCGGCTTTGAAGTGACCTTGGGTGCGGATCATCCAATGACGCAGTTGATGGCACTGAATTACGCGTTGGTGCTTGATGCCTTGGGGCGGTCGCGAGAGGCGTTTGCGATCGTTGGCCGTGCTGAACCTATCTTGCAATCTACTCTCGGGGTAACGGCTCCCACTTACAAGCGAGTGAAGGCACTTCATCAGCGGTTGGAGGCGGCGCAGTTAGAAGTAGCCTCCCAACCGGGGATGACAACCGGACGTAGTTTGTTCCCATCGACGGCATCGCGGGATTTTTTCAGTTGAACAGGCGGAGAATCAATATGAACAAGCGACTAAAGACATACAGTGGCGCCATCGTTTTCTTGTCCGGCCTGCCGGCTTGGGCGCAGTCCGGTACTCAAACGAGTACTTCATCGAGCGCTGCTTCGGCTCCCGATGGCCCGAATACGACCCACGTTGGCGACCCAGTGTGGTTCATCGCCGGCCTCGCCACGGGGCTGGTTGTTGGCGCCCTCGGTGCGAAGGTGTTTGGAGGTTCCAAGTCGACCACTGGCTAGCGGTCTAGGTGTCCACAGGGGCAATCCATGCCCGCGCCAAGCCCCCTGTAAGGTCTGACAGTTGCGTTGCCTCGTGGGGCATCGTCCAATGCATTCGCGCAAGATGGTCTTGCGTATGTCAACATCAGGAGCCAAGTATGAACAGTTCTCAACCCACGGATCAGCCGGGCGACTCTGCCGTGAAGAGTGTCCCCATTGTCCTGGACGCGGAAGCGCTGAAGCAGGTCGCAGGAGGGAGTACGGTCATCGGCGATCCGGGTTGGTTCACCGTCCCCGATGGACAAGCGTCGGCGTCGTGATCACTGAGCCTGGCTTGTAGTAGAACCAAGCGGGCGAGTCACCAAGGCGGCTCCGAAGCCCGCGACAGGTGAAGCCCTCAATCTGAAGTACACGTAGTCGCGCGCAGCGGAACACCTCGTTGCGGCGGCTACGCCTAGATCGACGCGGGCACTCAACGAGGGCGCCAGAGTCCATCAATGCTTTGCCGGTTGATCCGCTGCAAGCGAACTGGGGTGTTCCAGCTTCAACCTCGACAAGCCCGCCCTGCTGTCCTCTGTCGAGTTGTCGTTCGAGTAGAGGGTGCACTGGAGGTGGCGCTGACCTGTGCGGCTGGTGAAAGGCCGTTGTGGGCCTACGACAAGGCTGCCACCAAGCTTGTTGATGGCGCTCGATTGATGACGGCGTAGCCCGTGCCGCGTTGCGGCAAGCGGCGCGCATCGTTGTCCGTTTCACGTTCCGCATTCCGTACTCCTCGTTGACCCGGCTCGACTTGCAGTGCTGCAAGCACCTGCGGTCATTGGAAGCGAGGAGCGAATACATGGACATGCAGGACCCCGCTCACACCGAACCCTGGCATTCCCCCGAGCGCGCCTGGGTGCCGCTCATGTGGCTGATCCGCGCGGTCGCGATCGGCCTCTCCATGGTGCTGTTCATACCGCTGCTGCAGCGCGTCATCCCACTGCCCTGATCACGATCCGCATCACGCGTGTCCGGTTTTTCCGCGCGGCCCCGTACTGAAGAGTGAGGCCCCCGATGCTCGGGTGCCACTTGATCACTTACCCACTCACTCCACAAGACGAGGTCTCCATGAGCTATGCCTTGAATCGGATGCCGTTCAACGCCGGTCGCGCTGGCCGCTCGCCGTTCGGCCGCGCGCTTGTGGCGCGGGGCTGGGCCGAGCCTGCCAACGTCTGCGCGGTGGCGGGGCGGGTGCTCGACAGCGTGCTCGACGAATGCGGCGCCGGCATCGATGCGATGCGCGCCGGGGCGCGTGTCACCATCCTGCGCGACGATCGCTTCGACGCGGCGGTGCGTCTGTACCGCGATGGCCACTGGGAGCTGGCGTTCGAGAGCCTGGCGACCCTGGCCGACCAGGATCACGCGCCGGCCGCCAAGCTCGCGCTGCTGATGCTGCGCTACGGTGCCAGCCTGTACGGCGCCAGCTTCAGGGTGCGGCCGGCGCAGGTCGCGTCCTGGGCTCAGCGCGTGCTGCGCGCCACTTCGCGCGCCACCGCCTCGCCGAGTTCGATCACCGCGAGCGCGTAGTAGCTCGACCAGTTGTAGCGCGTCACCGCGTAAAAGTTGCTCGTGCCCGCCACGTAACTCGGCGCCGCGTCGCCGTTCTGCAGTTCGACGAGCGCGAGCTTGCCGACGCCGCCAGCGGCATCGAGCCGCGCGTCGGCCGCGAGTGCTGTCGCGTCGACACGCGCGCCGCGCGCCGCGAACTCGGCGAGTGTGAAGCTGGGCAGGATGTCGGGCGCGAGCAGCGCGGCGCGGTCGGACGCATCGACCGGCACGGCCACGTCGAAGCGCGTCGGCAGTTCGCGGCGCCAGCCGAATTCGGCGAGGTAGTGCGCGACGCTGCCGATCACGTCGGCGGCGTTGGTGTGCAGGTCGACATGGCCGTCGCCGTCCATGTCGACCGCGTACTTGTTGAAGCTCGACGGCATGAATTGCGGCATGCCCATCGCGCCAGCGAAGCTCCCCTGCAGCTGCAGCGGGTCGCTGCCTTCGCTCTGGCACATCACGAAAAAGCTCTCGAGCTCGTCGCGGAAGAACGCGCTGCGGTCCTTGCGGCCAGCAGGGAAGTCGAACGCGAGCGTGGCCAGTGCGTCGATGATGCGGAACTTGCCCATCTGCTGGCCGTACAGCGTCTCGACGCCGATGATGCCGACGACGATCTCGGGCGGCACGCCGTAGAGCTCTTCGGCGACCCGGAGCCAGCGCTCGTTGGCGCGCCAGAACGCGACACCCTTGCCGATGCGCACCGGCTCGATGAAGCGGCTGCGGTAGGCGGCCCAGTTCTTCGCGGTGCCGGCCGGCGGCGGCATGATGAACTTCGCCACGCTCGGCACGAAGCGCGCGCGCTGCAAGGCCGCTTGGATCACCGTGGGATCGAGGCCGCGGCGCGCGGCGAGCTCGGCGCCGAACGCCATCACGTCGTCGCGGCGGCCGTAGGTGACGATGTCGGGCGCGTCGTCGTTCTGGCGGGCGGCATGCTTGTGGGCAGGCTTCTTGGCGAGTGCGAGAGGCGCGCCGCACAGCAGCGCGGTCGAGAACAGCAGGCTCAGCGCGAGGCCCTGCCGCGTCAAAAGGGATCGAGTCATCGCGGCGATTATCGAGCGGGCCGCAGCATGCGGGCGTGCCAGACGAACGCACGCGTCAGCCCCGCGTCGGGCCGCGCGATCGTCGTGCGGCTGTAGCGCTGGCGCTCCAGCACATCGAGCAGTGCGGCGAGCGCGTCGCCATCCGCGCCGTAGCGCGAACGCACGCGCGCTGCGAGCGCACGCGGCGCTTCGTGCGTCGCGCTATCCAGGCCGAGGCGCCGCAGCGCCGCGCGCAGGCGCTCCATCTGCCGCACCCACGGGTCGATGCGGTGGCGGTCCCACCAGGCCCAGGCCGCGACGGCGAGCGCGAGCGAGCTGAGCGCGGCGATCAACAGCAGCGCCAGGTCTTCCCAGCTCGGCGAGTCGACGCCGAGGCTCTTCAGCACATCGATCTGCTGGCCGCGCGAGTAGTTCAGCACCCACTGGTTCCAGCGGTTGTTGACCGCTTCCCAGCCGTCGCGCAGGCTGGCTAACAGCACCGGGCTGACGTTGCCGAGTGCGCCCGCGACCAGGCCCGGC
>Ga0307515_10019704_pt1 | contig 12109 bp, 4 predicted proteins | sample 17_EM_MG_FD_194513 | JGI IMG/M metagenome (GOLD analysis project Ga0307515, IMG submission 194513) | Populus trichocarpa ectomycorrhiza microbial communities from riparian zone in the Pacific Northwest, United States - 17_EM | ecosystem: Host-associated > Plants > Roots > Unclassified | place...
GCAGCTACTATTGATGTTCCATTTGGATCGTGTCAATAGACTACCAGAGCAAACGCAGAGACGTGTGTACGGCTGCGCAGCGCCTGCGCAGCGACGTGGTGGTGGTGGTGTGAAATTTTTTTCACTGGGGGGTGAGCCCCAGCAAAAAGTTTGAACACAGCTACCACGTCTATCGTACACGTTCGGTCATTCGAATCGACAAGCAATCATCCCTCCGGCGTACCCCCTCCCTCCTACGAATACTATATACACCGCACAGCAACCATATACATACGCAAACAATCCGCGCCCTAAGCGTAGCAGAGGCCCCCTATTTTAACATTACCTGGCAACCTGGGTATCTAGTTATAGGGACTGGTCCCCCCTATCTAGAGCGTCCTCCTATACCTCACGAATAGGTGCAAGGGCCTGGGTTTGGGCCCCAAGGCAAAAGCGATACCAAGTCATATATACCCCGTTGTAGAAACCTTTTGATGAAGGAACGGATAAGAGACCTTAGCATGCAGGCCCGGGCGGAGCGCAAGCGTTATTATTAGGAGATATTCACAGGAGACTTGGAAAAGGAGCTAGGGACAGGCACACGACTTTATATAGGCAATACGCAGACGTGGTAAAAATGGTTTAAGTGGCAGACGGGGCAAGACAGGCATTTTGGACACTCCTACGGAGCAGTAACCTGACGGTGTTTTTCCTCTCGTTGATGTAGTACGGATGCTATCTGGAAGTATTACCTCTCACGTTTCCCCTAGAGGTTTTTTGTACACCTAAAAAATAGGGTTTTTCTCAGATAAGGAGGTTTTTTCCTATAGGAATTAGTCTGTGTGGACCCATTAGGGGGACCAGGTCGGACGGTAAATTGAATTTATTAATATCTAAGATATATAACCACTTGTTTTATAGCCAAAATTAAATTAATTATATATTAGTCCTTATTTATAATCATTAAGAAATAGGCAAAATCTATATATTTATTAAGAAGTTAAAAAAGCTCTATTAAATCTCAATATAGCTTTAAATCTTAATATAGCTTTAAATTTTTTCCAGATTAAGGTAAGATCTTTTCCGGAATAAGGCAAGCAATCCGGAATGGAGCCGATCAAAGCGATACACGACTCATTCTGGAACAAGGACGACTCGTTCTAGAATAAGGCAGAAATGTTCCGGAACATCATATATACCAGTATCAGTCGGAACAGAAGCTTTAAAATATCCAATCAACCAAACTGAAGATCCATGGTTTGAATTGTTTGTTTATCAGCAAGTCTGGTATTATACAGATAGCATTTCCGTTACAATGAATATTTCGGACAAGATCAGACGAAGTCTATTCTCAGCACTAGCTAACTAGAGCTCCTGTATCCAGCTGAACTACGTATAATCGTCCTAGAAACACCCCAAGCTCCGTCTCCAGTAGCGAGCTCTACGGATTATTTTCCTGCCATGCCTAAAGCATCCAATGCGCACCTCAATCCAATGTTTGCTGCCCTGGAATATACTGGAAAAATAATATATATATCTATGCCAATATCCTTTCTTTATCTTTTATCTGGCACTTCTAGTAGCATCAAAGCTTCCTTTATGCCTCCCTTCATTGCTTTCCTATTCACCTTCCGCGATATCCGAAAACCCCAAATTAGTCAGCATTTCCTTAGAGCACATTCCCTAGGAATTCCCAGTCACTTCCATTGTACAGCACTTCCCTCAACTTCCCGTTATTGGCCTGGAAATAGCATCGTGACATATCCGTCCCGGACTGGAGCGGAGATGTATACCAAGAGCTCGGAGTTAAGCATGCAATAGCAGTACCGTTGCTGACGCCGTCAAACGCTGTGGAGATGACCGAGGGCCCTTTCCAGCCGGAAGTATCATCCATCCAACTCATCTGAACATCCCCAGAGGTGTCTTGCCAGAGGATGTAGAAGTTTAAGGCGTTTAAGGCCCTGGCACGAGGTGTCGAGAACCCAGCGACGGATGCGCTAGGCGGAACAGATTCAGCGAAGTTCCCTGAGAAAACGACCGCTATTAGCTAGTATTCGTTCTCATCTCTGCAAGGATTGGTGGGTTGTGATCGAAGTTCATCGATAAATAAAATCACCTGACCAAGCACTTACGAATAGTCCAAGTGTTTGCTTCACTACTCCACGCGTAATTAATGAGCTGATTGTCATCCCGCTGGTAGAAAAGAAAAATCCCACTGAGATTTCGACCGTACGGGACTTCTGCCAGTCCAAACCCAGTATCCAACCCGCTGATATTGAGTGGTTTATTATTCCAACAATCGGCAGTTCCCATAGTGCAGTTATATCGGACTTCCCATATGGCCCCATTTGCAGCATGCTGGTATGTCAATGACGGCCAGTAGGCGGCTAACCGGGAGATGGACGCGGCAGTGATTGAGCGTTCGCTGAGAGTCCCGATTTTACCGAGTGGATTAGCCGAATCAAAGATCAACTCGTTGATGTGATTCTGGTCATCTAAGTAGAAGACCCTCGTCTTGATGTCCTGAAAGAAAGTGTCAGCATTCTTGAAGATTCTTTGGATTCATCTGCACGCTCACCGAACCATTGCCGTAGAAGGATTGGTTGAAGCTGACAGCCGCTAGCGGTGTTTTGGGTTTAGCCTTAGTGATCTTTGTAGCCGAAGTCCAGCCACTTCCAGTGCTGGATTCAAAGGAAGAGACACGGAGAAAGTCGTCAGAACCCTGATAAAACAGCCTTATGCTAAAGTCCGTTTCAGCCCTCCAGCCAGTCACTGCCAGTGACGACCCTTCTACAAAGGTGCCGTTGGATGTCGAATTGCTTTGACCGGATGTGCTTTTACTATGGTTGATGTTTGTGAGAACCACGCTAAGGGCTATAGCAACCGCAATTAAGATCACGACCACAGCGATTAGAAGCCGTCGTTGTAACCTTGGGATAAAGCGCTTGCTAGAGACCTCTAGAGCCCCCTTTTTGTGATAAGGTTCTGGGAAATCTGAGGGGCTAAGGACCTCTGGAAGATTTGAGGTGCTAAGGACCTCTGGCAGATCAGAAAACTGAACATCTCCCACTTCCAGCCCTTCATGGGGCACAACCTGCTCGTGAAGCTCTTGTCTGCTCTGCTTTCGTACTGAGTCAGTTATCCGCTGCAGAGAATTTAGAGGGTATTAACATGGGCCACTGACTCACATTCATTCTTTGAATCTGTAGACACCGAGTTTTTCTGCGACAAGATCGAGGGAGAACAGCATTTTAGGATTTGCAGAGAGCGGGATGTCAGCGGTATGTGGCGCAGTTTTGCATACAGGAACCTGTTTTGTTATCATTGCGCATTTACCTCCTGCGGTAGGTAGCTGTAGTTTTAAACTAAAGGATTATTGGCACGGACGAATCAGCGTTTGTTACAGGGGCTGTTCTATGTCAAAATTAGTTCCTGATAACCTCCAACATTTACTTTTCTGACAAGGCTGAGCTATTGGCTATTAAGTCCTCGGCCCTGCCGAGGTGAAGTTGCCTCAAATGCCGATCTTGTCACTAGATTGATGAATCGGATTGGGGGCTAATTCGGTAAACGATGGGCTCTTTAGAACAAATGATACTTATGATGATTTTTGAAGATCCTAATAAGTTTTTTTTCGGTGCGTAATAGATACATATAGGCAAATACAGATAATTTAGAGAAGGTAATTGTCGACCAAGATCGTACCTATCACCCTATGATTCACCACCTTTCTATTACCTATTACCGACTCAGTGGCAATATCGACAGTGGCAATTGAGTAACAGTTACGCATCGTCGTCAGCATCGTCGTCGCTTTCTTGCCGCCTACCCTATGTATATATAGTCTCTTTTCTTCATAGATCAATCGATAGAGTTCTCCTCAGTGACTTGTCCGTCCGACAATAATAAATGAATCGAATAACTTAAGGGCCTACTATATCGGCACACTAGCGGTGCTCAAATGCATCTATTCTGGCTGTTAGCAAATATAGAGTATTTCAGCCAGATGACGTAATGTGGTCAGTGCGCTGTAATCTTGGGGCGTTTGACGGCGAACTAATAGAACAGGTTTGGGGCACGTCCAGCACCGCCGGCGCTGGGGGTACAAAAATATCCACGGCCGCTTGCGAGATCGGCTTCCTGCGAGTCCGAACCTCGACAGTGAGGTTTTCAATAGAAGTCTATCCCACCTCGTGTACACCTTTTTTATTTCCTTAATAATAATTTAACGCCTTAATGGAATTCTTTAAAATTTAAATATATTACACTTATAAATATAGAAAATAAGTAATTAAACTTTTTTTTAAAAAAAAATTAATAGTTACTAAGTTATTTAATTATTTAGCCTTTTTAAATAATTAATAATAACTTAATAAACCAATTTTTTTTTTTAAAAAAAAGTTTCTATATAAGTTTTTAAGGGGTTTTAAATATAATATTTTAAATTTTTAAGTTATTTTATAGTGGTGTTAAAAAGTTCTAAAAACGGACTTTTTGTTAGTGGGGAATTTGGTGTAGCCGTGCACGAGGTGGGACCGTGTATGAGGTGGGATAGACTTCTAAGCGAAAATCCAGCCAATAAAATATTGGCATTTGTCAATATTTGCAGTGTCAATATTGAAATATTGGCAATTTTTGGATAAAATTATTATAATAGAAATATACTTATTTTAAAAATAAATATTATATAAATTATTGGCATAGATTGGCAGTTTTATAATATATTCTCGCATATAGAAGTATTTGCATACTATAAAATATCTTGGCACGCGCTACCTTACTAAAATCGATTAATTTAAATATTAACTACCCCTAATTATACCACAACTATATATAATTAAAGCTCTATATCTCTAATATAGCCTCTTTACTCTACTATCTATATTATCTATAAGTAGCTAGTTATATAATAGCTTTATGGTGGCGCAGTAGAAGGGTAGTTAGATTTTTTGCGACTGTACGCGTTACTAAAGCTCTGCAAAAAGCCCTACACGAAGCTCTACTCAAAGCTCTGCTTGGAGCTCTACCTAAAGCTCTACTTAAAGCTCTGCTTAAAACTCTGCTTAAAGCCCTATATAGAGCTCTAAAGCTCTACTAACACGCAGCACTAATATACTAAGAAGGTTCTATAATCGGCCGTACAAACGCCTATACAACTAGTCGCCATACAATCGTCTCTATAAACGGCTCTATAAATATCGCACGATTGCTTATATAAACGCCTATATAATTAATCGATCGATTAATTAATTACTTATATAAACGCCTATACAAACGCCTATACAATCGATCAATTAAACGTCTATATAATTGCCTATATAATCGTCTATACAAACGTCTCTATAAACGTCCCTATAAATATCTATATAAACGCCTACACGAACGCCTATACAAAGCTCTGCTTAAAGCTCTATAGCTATTATTAAAAACTGCTATTTAATAGTCTGGCACCAATCTAAGAGCTTCTTAAGCTATATAAGTTATAATAACCTTCCCTTTAAAAATAAAATAAGAAGGAATTAATTCGCTAGTAGTATTAATAGAGGCAATCTTACTCGTCCACTCTTAATTACTTAGCGTAATAGGCTGTATAGAGAAATCACGTAGAACGACTTTCTTAAAGGTATACGCGTACCCCATTATTTTACCTAAGCTAGGACTACTCTTAAGAAAAAAATCTCTTAGGAAAAGGGGGTTAAAAGGCGAATAAACCCACCTCTAGCTCGCTAGGCAGTAAGAATTAGGTTTTAAGAGTTGGAAAATCAATTGTTTTTAGTAGAAAGATGGGTATACATAAGTTTTAATATACGGCGCTACTTTTTAGTAAGATTGCATATGCGGTAAAAGTGGAAATTACCTTAAACCCTACTGAGCTATTGTCAGATAATCTATATTCTATATGGCGTAGAATATACACAAGTTACGTGCACGGGGCACGTGTATTGTAAATATCTTTATCTAAGCCCAGGGGCCCCAGGTCAAGACGATTAAGATTATTAATTAATTAACCCATTTTATTAATAAATAGCTCTATATAAACTATCTAATAGTTATAAGCCTAGTCCGCTAACTTAAGAAGCTATTTAGCTATTACTTAATTATTTAAAGAAATTCTACCTCATCATCGGACTTTGATACCTTATCGTTAAAGGACGCAGACTCTAATAGAAATCCTACCTCAATTGTTACAGGACGAGATTCCATGAGATTCCATGAGATTCTACGAGAGTCCATGAGATTCCATAAGATTCCACCTTAATCGTTAAAGGACGATCCTGTCGACAAAATCTTATCTTAATTCCTCCTTTGCCTATTAGTTAAATAACTCTACTAAGGTTAAGTTTGTCTACCACGATTATCCTTAATAAGCTAGAAGACTAGGAGTAATAAATCTAGTAACTATAAGCCCTTATAGACAAATGAATTTAGGCCCACGTTAACCTAGATAAGAAAGCACCTTAATAAGGTCTACTATAAGAACCACCCTATTTAGAAGTTATAGATTTTAATAAGAATGCAACCTTATATATATAGCTCTTAATAAATTAATAGAGGGCGTATAAGAATAGTAGATAATACTATAACCAGGATATAAAGTATTTCCTAAAATAAGAAGAGCAACTTTAATAGATCTGCACTTAAATTACATCTACAGTATTAATTTAGAAGAAGCTACTACTTAACCCTTCCTTAATAGTTAAAGAATAGCTATCTTAACTAAAGGAGAATATAGAACCTACCTTATTATTTATTAGGAAGAAGGTACAATACTAGTATACGGAAGTCCTTAAGGGGTTTAAACACTTGTTAAAATTAAATTAGTAGTTAAATTAATAGGAATATATAATAGTACTAGGAGGGAAGTATAAGATCCCTTAAATGTCCAATAGAATCTAGCTTTAAGAATTAGTAGAAGTTATTTAACCTTTTAGCGACGCCTATTATATAAAGTACACTACTAAGTTAAATAACCCTTAGAAGTTAAGATCTTCTAAATACTATAGAGTAGTAAAGGAGCTGTAAGAAGGACTTAAAACACCCTTAAAGAAAGCCAATACTACTATAAGAGGGAGTACCTTTAATGCAAACTTCGTAGAGTAAGCTATTAAGGATTACTCTAATACTACTAAAGGTTTATAGAAAAGAAATACCTTAGTATATAATAGACGCTTAAAGAGAGCTAGAATATTAGTAGATAAGGAAATATCCTATAAGAAGCCTATACCTAAGTGCTTAGCGTGCGGAATATAAGGACATTCTATTTGGGATTATTGGTGTTTATTTAAAGATAAGAAACCTATAGGAGTTATAATCGGAAATGCTCGCATTAAAAGGGCACTAAAGAAGGTAGAAAGGAATAAGAATCTCGCTGACTAAGTTATAAAGATTAAACTTAAAGAATAAGAAGATAAGGCTTAACAATAATAGGATAAGAGTTAGGAAGTTAAGATTAAGGGAGAAGCTAATGCGATATTCCTAGAATCGTATTATACCAGTTAACTCCACCTACTAAAGCTATTAACTATTCTTAACTTAGGAACTACTCTCTATATTTTTAATAACCTCTTTTATTTCTATAACTTTAGGAAAGCTTTAAAATATAAATATATTATCGCCGGTAGCTTAAAAGTGCCTATACTAGGCTACGGTAATGTTATTATCTAAGTTACAAAACTAGACAAGAGCAAGGGAATCCTACGTCTTAAGGATATTGCCTTTTATACGGACTTTAACATAAATTTAGTGTCGTTCTATCTACTTTAAAAATAAGGATACTACTAGGACAATAAAGGAGATAATAATCTTCTAGTTTGGAAAGATAATATAGTCCTATATTAAATAGAAGAACGTTATAAATAATAGACTATTAAATACGTCCAACTAGGAAGTCTATTAGTGCTTAATATAAGCTAACTACTACGCCGCTAATAGAAGCATAGAGTATCGTTAAGAGACATTTGTCTAGATGCGAAAGGTAATACACGACTATAGTATCTGTGTCTAGGTTATCTAGGACCTATAAGCCTTTATTATTTAGGTATTAACGCCCTAAAAGTTAAGCTTTAAGGCCCTAAGATAATAGAATATTAACAGTACAGCCTCGCTAAAATTAAGCGTTAGGTTTTACGAAGGTTCTTAAAATAGAAGATTAATAAACTCTATTTTAACCTCTATATTAACTAAACTAACCTTAAGGAAGCGTATACTGGATTTATACAAGTTATACTTATCTATAACACCTACTTAAGAAGATTCTTCCTATACTTTATAACAACGTATAGTAAGAAAAAGGAGACACTATAAGTACTTAAAGATTTTATTAAGTGGATTCGTCTAAGGTATAACCTTAAAGTTAATACTATTAGATTAGATAACGAGCTTAGGGGAAGGACAACCCTTAAATAGCTACGGTCCTAAGGGATTATATTTAAGCCTTTAGCGCTATATACCTAAGCTTAGAACGGTACCGCCAAACGCTTAAGGGGTGTAATTATTAAGAGAGCACGGGTAATAAAAATTGCTACTAATTTACTATATGACTTATAGGACGAGATTATTAACTATATAGTCTATTTTTAAGATTAAACGCTATAAGAAAGTAATAGATGGAAATCGCTATATAAGAGGTTCTATACCTTCCTAGCTAATAGAAGATTAAAAAAACCGTAACTAGCGCACCTAAAAGCCTACGGCTGTAGGGCATATATAATAACGTTAGATGCCTAACTAAAGAAGAAAAGGCTAAGTAAGCTAGATCTGTGAGCCTATATTAGCTACCTTATTAGCTATAACTCTACTAATATTTATAGGATCTGGATTCTATATAAGGGTATTATTATCTCTACTAGGGACGTTATCTTTAATAAAAAGATATTCTTTAATAATAAGCGAACGGATATCTTAAAGGATCTATACGCTAAATTAAACACGCTAATTAAGAAGATTTAACTCCCTAATACCCTAACTAAGAACGAGGTTCTTCTAAAAGATAATAAAGAAGTATTTAAACCGTTAATTTAAGAGGAAGACGACGACGTTAATAAGCTAGTTTAAACCTTTAATAAGTTAGTAGACCATAAGCTTATAAGAGCTCTTAAAGACGTATATTATACGCCACCTCTAATAAAAGAAGATAAAGAATCTCTATATGCCTTTTACATTAAGTATCCTATAAAGTTAGATATATAAGATTAGAACATTATCCAATTAATAGGAGACAGGTTTAATACTTAGGGGGTATTTAATAACTCGGTTAAAGACTTATTTAAGGAAGCCGGCGATTATAGGTTTAAAGACTTTATTACTAAAAGGATTACTTTAGCCTATTACGGCGCCTTCTTAGTAGGAAGGAAGTTTAACCTTAACAGTCGACTTAATAATAGTAAGCTGAAATTAGGTAGAATACGTAATGTTAGATTATATAGGAAGAACTTACTTCCTCTACCTTAGTCAATTAAGGACCTTAATATATATCCTCTTTAAGATTAGTTCTAAGAGGCTTAATAAGCCTACCTCTAATCCTATTATTAAATAAGGTTATTTTAAGAAATAGATAAGAAGTATATAAAGGGACAGCAGATCCTTAGCTTAATGTGGGTATTTATCTATAAGACGGATAAGTACGGATTCCTATAGAAATATAAGGCACGCTTAGTAGTATATAGAAATTAATAGGCCTTAGGAGACCTACCTATAAGAGCTACTATATTGGCGAGTATAACCTTTTAAACCCTTATAGTAATTACCGCAAAGTTTAACCTAGAGACGATATATATTACGGACGCTTTAAGTACGATGTTACGACTACTTGGGGAAGAGTCGGAAGAAGCTAGTTAGTTAATTTAGGCACGGTCCAGAATGGAGCCGATAGAGCTATATGACAAAGAATGGTAACTAAGGTCACATGACGTTATATATAGTATATGTAGTGTATAAAGGGAACGTATATACAATACATATAATACGTATCTTATATACAAAGGGGATTTCTTAGGAGTATAGTTATATATTTAAAGGACCATAGTCCCTACCTAGATAGTTCTCTCTTTTATAGTAATTCTCAGAATATAATTAGAGTTAATCTATTAGGCAACCACTCTACTAGTTATTATTACGTTATTAACTTTAATTTATATTACCTATACACCTAGCCTATTAACGAGCCTACTGTAGTACCTACTATAAGGTTCTATTACACAATCACTACCTTTTATAAAACTAAAGGGAGCTAGTAATAAAGCCTTAGACCCTTAAAGGAATTTAAGGACAACACATAAATTTATAAGTTAAATGGTAAGATTAGCAGTTTAAAGCGCTAATAGATAGTGGAGTAACGTGAAACTATATCTTACTAGTAGCAGTTAAGAGAATGGGATTACCTTATAGATAGAAGGAATAATCTTACCTATTAGTTACAATTTTAGGAGATCTAATAGCTTATAGAGGAGGGATTATTAACCTTAAAATAGGACCTATTTAGATAACCATTAAAGGAAGACAAATTAAGATGTCTTTTAATATCCTACTATTAGGACGGGATAAGGCAGTATTAGGGATGCCTTAGTTACAGGAATATAATCTAAAGATTAATTAGATTATAGGTTAAGTCAATATTAGAGATACTTAACGCTATAAGATGTAATAGCAAACTAAGTTAGTATAGTACTAAGTTAGAGTGATATATAAAGAGACCAAGTAAGGCTTAAGTTATATACTAAAAAGATACTATAAGTATAGTAAGAAACTATAGAGCCTAGAAAGTAAAAAGCTAGTAAATTATATAGTATAGGACTATAAAATAGAGTTGGAACTAGGAATAAGTCTAAGGTTCTTTCTAACCTATAAGCTTACGGAAGAAGAGTCTAGAGCACTTAAAGAGTTTGTCTAGGAAAACTTATAAAAGGGATATATTAGACTATTATAGTTATTAGCAGGTTATCCAGTACTGTTCGTACTAAAAAAAAAAGGTAAACTAAGGTTATACATTAACTATAGGCAGTTAAATAGCATCACTTAAAAGGATAGGTACCCTTTACCCTTAATTAGCGAAATTTAAGATTGTATAGGTAACGCGTAAGTCTTTACAAAGATAGATCTAAGATAGGTGTACTATTAGATTAGGATTAAGGAAGGCAATAAATAGAAGGCAGCCTTTAGGTTAAAGGAAGGACTATATAAACCATTAGTTATATAGTTTGGGCTTATAAACGCACTAGTAACGTTTTAAAAACGTATTAATAATATATTAGGAGAGCACTTAGATAAATTCGTTATAGTATACCTTAATAATATTATAATCTACTTAATAACTAAGGAAAAACACGGGGAATATATTAATTAGGTTTTAAAGAGACTATAAGAAGAATAAATGCTAGTAGTAATTAAGAAATGCGAGTTCTTTATAAGGAAGACAGACTTTATTAAATTTATTATTAAACTAGGCCAACTTAGTATAGATCTAAAAAAAGATTAAGGCTGTTTGTACTAATTTAATAGTACGAGTAAGTTATATCCCGGGGCACGAAATACGTATAGTATCGTATACTCTTTGGGATAGTAGTAACTATCAATTGTATAAAGCAGACTACGTAGTCTATATACTAATGCGCCTCCCCCCTAATTAGTTAGTGCTTCAGAAGTGCACCAGACACGTAAGCGGATGGTTAGTGCACTAAACGCGTAAACGCGTACTCGGCGTACCGAACGCGTAAGCACGCGGTTAGTACGATAGGTGCTGTAATTATACACTAGCGGTACTTAGAAAATGAAACCACTTATATATAGCCTCTGTAATTATCTTAATAGAACCATAAAACACATAAGAAAATACATAGGAAATCCCTCCTAAGGTGCCTTCTGGGTTGTCTTCTAAATAGTGCTCTAAGCTGGCCGTAAGTCCTACTTACGGTCCGTAAAATAAACTATACGGCCTTTTAACGGGCCGTAAATGCACCATATGGCCTTCTGACGGGCTGTAGCTGAACTATAAATGCTCCGTTAGTCTCGCTCTACCCATTCTATAACCTTTAGGTTAAGCTTATTTATATTAATTAGGGTTTTAAGAGCTTAACACGGCTTTGCCTTAGTTATGGCGTCTACTAGGTTATCTCCGCTGCTAATCCATTTGACT
>Ga0307515_10019706_pt1 | contig 12108 bp, 5 predicted proteins | sample 17_EM_MG_FD_194513 | JGI IMG/M metagenome (GOLD analysis project Ga0307515, IMG submission 194513) | Populus trichocarpa ectomycorrhiza microbial communities from riparian zone in the Pacific Northwest, United States - 17_EM | ecosystem: Host-associated > Plants > Roots > Unclassified | place...
GGGGGTCTCGCCCGCGAACGGATGTTTCCCGGACGCGCCTCGCCGGGTACCGAACGAACGGAACCTAGGGGGAACGAAGACGTCATGCCATAAGTTTTTGTTTTGAATTGAGATCTCTGAGGCTGGACTGACGGTCGCTTCTTGTGTTGTGTGTGGGCTTGAGGGGAACTCGGTGATTGCACAGGTGTGTGTGTGTGACTGGGTGATCGCGTGTCTGGACTGTATTGGGAGGGTTTCGGCGGGGTGACGTAGAGGATTAATCCGTGGGTTGGTGGATGTGTTGGGGCCCATGGACCTCTTCCCTGGCCCGATGCGAATGGCGATGGATGAGGCGGTGAATCGAGGGGGGAAAGGGGGGGGAGGTGGTACCACCTGCCGCGGCGAATCTGAGAATAGTAAGTATTACGGGCTTAGAGGTCGCGGGAAAAGGTTGGGAGGGGATTCGAGATTAGGAAGGTCGAGCTTTGAAGCTTGAAGATCTAAGTAATCATACCAAGTACGTTAGCAGGGGTCCACACGATCGAGCGCTTCGGAGGGGCTATGCAAATTCACCGTGTGGGTACTCACTCTTTGTCCGTAGGCTCGGGAAGGGGGTTCGATATCTGTATGCGTCCGTGCCCCGAGGCAGTTTTTCTCCTGTTTCGAAATGAACTGCGGTTTGACTCATCTGTTTCCTCGTCGGGTGGGCACGGGGTACGCTGAACGGGGTCGAGAACTGGTCCTCTGATGGACATCTATTCATGGAACCCAGAGTCGAGAACGCCTTTCTTTCTGTATAAACGCCCTTATGGCGTATGCGGGACCGTCAGGGTTGTGACTCTAGCCCCCCCGAGGCGGCAGCACAGGGGTGCTGCCGGCGAAACTGAATCTGTAGATACGGATGTATTCAGAATCTCAATGCGTAGAGTGGATTGTTAAGATGAAAGGGATGACGAAATCGGCTAAAGCCTATACCTTCATTGTGATTGGTGGCCGTGGTTTGGGGTATTCGTCGAGGGATCCAGACTCAGCGGCTGGGGTATCCCTCATACGAACCGCCGGTGAACGCGTGGTAAGGTGACCCCCACGTGTGAACGCCGGGTTAGATTTCAGCAGGCCGGATACGGCAAGACGCTCCCCAGTCAGAGGTGTCCTAGGCGTCCCCATCTGACAGTGTGTTCGACGACGAGCTCACCGTGTAGCTCTCGATGGGGACTCGGGAGTGGGAAGATGTCAAGTCGCGATCGATCATCATCACTGCTTTGTAGGCTTCTTGCCACCCAGTCTATCATCCTACCCAAGCGATACCCCATTCCTTCCACTCCTCCGTTCTCAAAAGCTGGATCTTTTCAACCGTGACGAAACCCTGAGCGAGAAGACTGTACATGCCCCCACCCACCTCGACCGAATCATGGCTCTACGCGCGACGGTTTGGGATAGTCATTGATGCTGGCTCATCCGGCTCGAGGTTACAGATCTATAGCTGGAAAGAAGCTACCGTCGTACGGAAATTGGAAGGAGCGGAGTCGTACAATCGTTTGCCGAAGGTGGAAAAGGGGACCCAGAATCCGAACGATTGGGTTTACAAAGTCGAACCTGGTACGATACACTCTTTGAAAATGCTCGAGTTGCCGTGGCCCTAAAGTCTAGGCTTGTTTTGGTACCAGGCATTTCGTCATTCGCCGAGAACCCCAAAGGCGTGTCCGAGTATCTACAGCCGTTCCTTGGCTATGTCAGGACACACCTTCCGCCCTCTGTCGAAGTTGATACGCCAATTTTTCTGTTGGCCACCGCTGGCATGCGGTTACTCACTCAGGAGCAACAGGTCGAAATCTTGGAGGAAGCCTGCCATTTCTTCAAGACCCAATCCAGGTTTCGGATCGACAACCCTTCCTCTGCGGGACCGTGCGGCTCTAGCATTCGAATAATCACTGGGGAGGAGGAAGGACTTTTCGGGTGGCTCTCCGTCAATTACCTCATGGATGACTTCACCGGCCATTCGCAAGACCGGACTACATACGGGTTTCTTGATATGGGAGGCGCTTCGACCCAGATCGCTTTCGAGCCCAGTTTAGCCGAACGGAACAATCCAGAAAACAGCCTGATCGAGGTTAGGTTGAGGTTGCTTGGTGGAGAAGAGATCGTCCACAAGGTGTTCGTCACCACTTGGTTGGGATATGGAACGAACCAGGCTCGGGAACGATACGTCGCGCAAGCCGTAAATGCTTTCGAATCGAATCGCTCAACGAACCCTGACCCCTCCTTGGACACGATTTACGATCCATGTCTCCCGAAGGGCCTCAGATTGGTCGGACAACCTCTTCAACTTCCCTCTGCCGCTCAACATTCAAAACAACCACATACCCTCGTCGGAACTGGTTCCTTCGAACAATGTTTAGAGAAAACTTCCCCTCTCCTCAACAAGGATGCGCCTTGCTCGACTCCCCCTTGTCTCTTCAACGGCGTACACGTTCCGCCGATCGACTTTTCGGTTTCCCACTTCATAGGAGTGTCTGAATACTGGTACTCTGCTGAGCACGTCTTCGGGCTCGGTGGGGCGTACGACTTCGTTCAATACGAGCGGGCCGCGGGGGAATTTTGTCAGCAAGAGTGGGTCGATATCCTCCAACAGCACAAGAGTTCCCAGTTGGAAGGGGGAAAGGAGCGATTAGGTGGCGATGGAGAGGTTGAGAAGGATGGTCGGATCGTCGATGTTGGAAAGTGGGGAGATAACGTCGAGATTCCTCGCTTGCAGATGCAGTGTTTCAAGGCCGCCTGGGTCGTTAACGTCCTACATTCGGGGTTGGGTATGCCGCGGATCATAGACCCCAAGGGGAACTTGACAGCGACCGAAGGGGGACCTGCTGTCTCCGCCCAAGCACAGCAGAAGGGGTTGGGTCGACCGGCATTCCAGAGCATGAACGCCGTAGGGGATATCGCGTTCAGTTGGACGTTGGGGAAGATGGTACTCGAGGCTTCGAAGGAGGTCCCTCCGCTTTTGTCGACAACGAAACCGATAACCGACCCTCTGGACGGGTGGTCACGACCCCATTGGATGGACTCACCCTTCGCCTTCAGTCCCCCGTTCTGGGACTTTGATACTATCGAAGACAAACTATCGGATCACCTACCTACTTCGCTCACCAGAAAGTCCTTAGGATTCTCGCTTGTGGGATTCGTCTTCTATATCCTCATGTTCGTCGCGTTGGGGACGATTATGTGGAGGTTGAGGTTCTCTATGCGGGCTACGTACAAGCGGGTTACTAGGTATGCCTCAAGAGGAAGGTCTGGGAACGGGGGATCGGTCTCTGGGAGGAAGTTTACAACGGACAGCTACGCTATGGAGGAAGGTCACGTCAATGGTGGCGTTTTCACGTCCCCACGCTCGTCGCCCCGTTCATCACTATCGAGCCCAAGGCCTGGTTCGACTTTCAAATCACTACAACGGTTCAACCTCGGCCTGCTACCCGGATCTTCGACTCCTTCTCGTGCCCCAAGGCCTGCGCTCAACACCTCGATTTCAAGAAGCTCTTCCTGGGGATTGGCCCAATGCTCCTCGAAGCCCAGCCCAAGTCGATCATCTTCGTTTCCGCTCCCTGCTCCACTCTCCTCCGTCTCCCTCTCCTCGTCCTCATCAGCTCCGAGCCACAACCCTCCTAGCTCTATCACTAGCTCCTCCCTCACTTTAAACACGAGCTTAAGCACGGGTACAGCTCACCAGATGACCCCTCCTTCTCCTCGGCTTGGTGGGTTTGATGAAGCTGGAGCCGGGACATCCCTAGGGTCATTCTATTCAACAAGGTCACTGAACTCAAGTCAGATGAATCTCTCGAGTTTAGTGCCCAGACAACCTATTTCAAGGACAAGTAGTGTGTTGGACTTACCTTTGGATGGGGATTGACCGAGTGATGTTTCTCCCCATTTTTCCTCGGCATACTTACTTTCTGTTTTTCATGTGAGAGGATGTATGATGAGCTCTCTAATTGCCTATGTTTTGTTCCCATGCATGCTTTTGTTTTTGAGCTCGGGTTGAATATTTGATGTTGAAGGCTTGGTGATTTGGATGTAGGAGGGATCCTTTATTTCTTCTGTGTGTGGTCTAGGGTGTTTACAATTGGACAGTCAGCACAGTGTTGAGAGATGAATCTTGTCCTACATTTCATTGGGCTGTCACTGGAGCACAAGGCCAGAATCCCTTCTGTGCTTTGCATATGTTAGGTAAGTCAGACAAACCACTCATTTTCATTTGGTAGTAGGGAAAATATACAGCATAGAAGTAGTATACAACACAATTCCAGATAATATCACAATACTATTGACTCAGAAGCAGCGAGAAGAATGTGAAGTGGGAATATATGTTAAGAAACAATGGGGGTGAATTCAGAGATCAGTGTGAAACAGTACTGGTGGATTCAGAGAGAGGGGGTTCTAGGTGAAGCTTGATAATGACTAGTCCAGAGGTTGTGTCAAGCCGAAGAGTTGTGACATCATAGAGCCAATGTGCCCCATACAGGCCAGACCTCCAATGGGTAGGTAGCCAAAACTTGTGCTGATATTTCCCTTCAGGATATTTCACCCATCCTCCTGTACACCAGGGGATGACATTTGGCAGGTTACCCTTAGGGGGATTATTACGAAAGGAGAAATTGCAGTATTTAAGAGTGTAATGAACCTGGTTCTCAAAGTTACCAGGTCCACTATCAAAACCCCTCCAGGCAGGACTCATACGTGAAGGTACTGCATCTGATACAGAATCAAGTCTCTCCCCAGTTTCTATATTATAGTAAAGAATGCACCGTTCAGAGGAGCGAACAGCCCCAATACCACCATTATCCCAGAATTTTGGACACCAGCCTGGAGTAGATATTGTCCAAAGTCTGCCATCTTTGTCTGATACCCCATTATCTGAAGCACCATCTACCATGCCTTCTTCTGTGAGACACCACCCAGCAAACTTATCATGACCAACCACAAATAAAATGTTTCCAACAAGGAGTATTCCACATACACTAAATTCAGGTTTGATGGATTGTGAAAAGAGTTCATTAAGGTTGGTGATTGTAACAATTTTTTCCCCATCAGGTGCAGTCACAACATATGTGCCATAAGCAGAAAACTCTTCATGAAGCCAATATCTGTTTCTATTAGGAGTACTAGAGTCATCCAATTGCTTCACCTCAAAACAAGAAGACCTTGATATCAGCACTGATGATAAAGTTGGTGAGAATAGCTGGTAGTATTGTTTATCTGACAAGAAATTGCTCCAATCTGGGTATCTCATCCACAGGGTATAGCCTTCCTCAGAGGAGTATTTCCAGATCTTGGTGTCACTAGAATGTGTAGAGGCTAACACCAAACTTCCATCAGGAGAGAAACAGGTTGAAGTAAAGTGACCCTCTTCCAGTAGCAAGACCTTTGAACTCTGAATATCAAGGATGTCAATTGTTTGTAGATGTGGATCATTGGTAATGGCAGAGATTCTACATATAACTGGAGAGAAGGATATTGTGTGGAGTGTGACATGGGAGAGATTGAGTTCAATAGAGAATGATTTAGTTGGAGCATCAATGAAGCTGGGCCAAATCTCTAAGATATTGACAATGGCCTGGGAGTCCTTGCTAGGCAGTATTGTCATCACCTGGAGAGTGTTGTTGTGTGACCAAATGTGTGGTTTACAAAATGATTGGAGTGTACCAGTGGACACCTTTGCTCCTAAATCAAGATCATATGTATACACAACCCAGGTTCCTGCCTCTCCTGGAAAAATGGCACCAATTGTTTGTCCATCCAATGACCATACCAGTGACACAGGGTAGATACCAATGTCACTACATTCAATCTCTTTAACCACCCCACCTGTCTGCATGTCCCAGATGGTAATTGCAGAACCAAAGAAACTGACCAGGGAACATCCATCTGGTGAATAAGAAAGTGTATCTTGTATGTGGGAGGGTATTTTGAAGGTATGAGTAGGTTTAGGGAGTTGGAGGCCAGACTGTTTCTCAAGAGTAAGAGAGTCCCAGATTTCCAGAGAAGTTGGAGTTTGTGCTGAAAGGAATTGACCACAAGGTGACCAAGTATATGATTGATATATGCCATTAATGATTGCAGGGTGTTCCCATGACCTGGGAATCCCACACACTATATGTGGTGTGTGATGTCCCAAGGTCCACTGGTAGTAGTGGTGTCGGACAATTGAATTCTCAGGAGACAATTCCAATGCAGAGTGGTAAATGTGGGGGGCAGAACACTTGATAACTTCAAAAAATCTAGAGACAAATTGGAAGTAGTCTCTGGCAGTATCAAGAAGCTCCTTGTCACTGGCAACCTAAATTGAGGTGTTAGTTCCCTTAAATCTGGCACTTAGAAACAAGCCAAAACAAACCTCTTGAAGCCACAGTGTAAGTTTTTTCAGCCCAGCAATGGCATCCCTTGCAGCCCCAAGGACACTGACTACCTCTAACCATGCTAGGAACTTCTCCAGGAAATATTGGAGAACATGGAGGACATCACCAGTATCTCCTCTTGTTCCATTGAGGTGATTGTGCCAAGACTTGCAGGCATACTCCAATCCAGGACTGATGTGACCCTTGACCCTCTCTGGCAGATCTTCAACCTCTGAATTCAAGGCATAATCTTGGAGTGATAGGAGGTTCTTTTCCAAGGAGTTATTCATCAATTTCAGGCAGTTGATGGCAAGCTGGAGGTGGAGGGCTCCAGGGGAAATATAGAACCTCTTGTTGAGGCAATGGGAGGGATCTGTGATGAAGTCAGGGAAAGACTTGTGGAATGGTTTTACACCCTGGTTGGAATCATCATGGAGCACAAGCAGTGATTGTACTGGAGTGAGGATCATCATGACCTGCTCAGCCTCCAGGTCAATAAGCTCAGCAACTGCTCGTGGGGGGAGGGGGTTTGCAAGTAATACAACAGTGCCAATGATAGACCGGACCCTGGAGTCCTCTCCATGGTCCTCTACATCAAAGTCAAATGCCATCTCGAGGATTGATGTGTACAGAGAGTCGAGGGTTCTGTCGTTCCTGTACCGTGTCTGCCCCTCATGGGTGGTGCATTCTGGAAGTTTTATAATCACGTCCAATCGTTGTGCAGGGGGACGGGTTTTGTGATCCAAGAATTTGACAGTTGCAACGGCATATATGAAGAGTCCAGCTGCCCTTCGACAGAGCAGATCAATGTGTTCGTTGCTTGGCCACCCGTTGAACTGGAACCATTGCGTGAGAGCGGAAAGCTGAGTCTCGAAGAATCGCCAGATATCTGCATTGACAACAGAGTGTTCAACCGTGTGAAGAACAAAGATTTCCGTCAATGGCCTCAGGAGCTGGAGGCGGAACCCTGATTGGATACGAGGCTCCGGTCGGCCAGTGATGAAGAACTTGACCTGAGGAATCTCTTCAACAAATCGCCCCATAACGGAGAGGATGGCAGATTGTGGTTCGTCGTCCGTGCACTCATCGAGCGCGTCAATTACTATGACCGTCGAAATCCCTTTCTCTTTGAGTGGTGCAACAATTAGCTTCTCCATCTGATTGCAGAGTGACTCGTATCCAATATCTGGGTTCGATTGGAGGAGAGGGACGAGGACCGATCGAAAGTCGGGGTATCTGTATGCGAGTTGGAACGAGAGAGTGGGGAATATGAGGTGGAGGTCTCTGCGGTCCTTGAAATCACGCGAGCAGAAGAACGATGCCCCCAGCTGCCCGTCAGCGAAGAGCTGCTGGGAAGTGGTTTGGGCAATTGTGGATTTTCCGGTCCCGGCGAGTCCATTGAGCCAGTAGACAGGAGACCTGTCGAAGTCTTTGGTCCAGGATTCGATCTTGTCCAGTATGGCCTCCCGTGTCCCGGTGAGGCATCCTTGGCGATCGCCGTGTTGATATCCTGCTCCGCGAGCACGGGGGCAGGTGTTCAACACCAATAACTCGGCTGTCGAGCATGAGTGTGCGTGCCAACCAACAAAGCAAACATGTCCTACCTGCATCCTGCAACAATGTGTCAGCGTCAGTCTTTCAAATGGAACAACCAGCAACTTACAATTAATTTGCAGTTCTGCTCGTACATTGCCTTTTGTTGTGAAAACTGTCCGTCGTGTCAACAAAGAGCTCTACTGATGATGGGGTGCTTTGAGACTGATCCTCACCTGATACTCAACGATGGAATCTCTGAGGGCTTCTGCAAGTTGATAGACAGCATGCATGTCTGCTTCGCTTCTCTTGTAGTCGGCAGCGTTGGAGCGAGCAGATATGATCAATAGCTCATCCTTGATGCCCTCAAGAGCTCTGGGACAGAGTCAACAGTTAACATAGATCCTCGCCCGCCAAGAACGGAGGATACTCACTCAAACAGGATCACGTGTCGCTTGAACTCGTTATCATCACCCTCTCCACCCACCACCGCTCCAAGTCTATCCAATCGTACAAGGATCAACTTGACTTTTCCGGTTATCTCCGGAGTTTGCTATCAATACATCAGCACATACTCCGAAACATCCATGAGTTGTTTTACTTCGTTGAGTTTCAGAAATATGTCGAACGAGGACTTGAATCAACAGGCGGTCTATCAGCTCAATGCGAGAACCACGCAAAGGAACTTACCGTCAACTGTACGACCTGGTTGTGGATCGATTGTTGTTGGGACAACTGTCATTATTCGTGTCAATACTGCTTCAAGCCGATAGTTTTTAACACACACCTGGTAGATGAGGATGCTTTTCTGAAGTTGATCAATTAGCTTGACAACCGCCGAAGCGTCCTGCATCTCATCGAGGATCCGAGCCATCTTTCCTTTGTTCAGCAACGATTTGGACCGCTTCTCGATATCATCCAAGGACCTACAGAGAGGGTCAGTTCAGGATGGCAAGGTGCCAGATACGCAATGCGGACCTTTTCAACTGTTCCCGTCTCTCCATTTCCTCACAGTCGTCTTCTGCGCCGGGTTTCGTCAGACTGCCCTCCAATTTGGCCACCCAAGGGATTAGGTCTTCTAGCTTGTCTTTCACGTCCTGAATTTGCTGTGAAGAACCCGTCAGTGAGGTAGAGGGATTTGATTCGGTGTGGATGTACATCGTAGTGTTTGATGAGTGCGTTGATGCCTCCCAAGCAGGACTTGAGGGGAGGAAAGGCATCTGCCGATTCCTTTGCGATGTCTAGAAACGCCTTCGTGCCATCGATGAGTCGCTGCTTCTTTGCTGCGGGTAATCAGTGAGTTTTCGACTACAGCGACTGCCAGGAACCATACATGAACTCGGTCCGATTGCTGTCCCACTCGTCGCAAGCCGTCGTTTGCGAAGAAAAGTTGACATGGGTTTTCTGTTGTCAATTTGTTGTAGGAGAGATTGAAACTTGTTGTCGTCTTCTGCAAGATGAGTGCGCGCAAATAACAGCCACGGCGCTAAAAACGACCGCCACAAATTGACTCAAAGGCGGTCGGACTTTGGGCTTTGCCCTTGCGAAGGGGCTCGTCAAAGGGCTTACCTGCTGCCCTAAACCGACGACGAGATTCTACAGTACTACCCATTTTGGAATGGATGTGAGGGAGTCCATGCGATGTCTGACTGTCGACATGCTGGGTGCATTTGGCCCCGTACAGATGGGTGTGGTTTGGGGGGTCAGCCTTAGAAGGGGGAGCATTTCCGTCCTCTCCTACATAATGTGGTGATCTGTGGGCGTAGCTGACAGTTGCGATGACCGCACAGGGCCGACTGAATGCCTACCATAGACAGGACTTTTTGTACTAAAATCTGTAGAATGATCCGCCCACACACATTCAGTCGGCCGTCTCCGAAGATAGGGACGAAAGAACTTGAAAGCGCTTTGACTCAGGTGAGAACCGAACCGAAGACAAGGCTGGTCACCACCCTTCAAGTGTACTGCGTTCCCTTGTCACTGCTGCCCTAGGTTGTATTTACACACTAAGTCCATCCTCCAGGGAGACGACTAGGTTCGTACTGCACCTGGTGTCATCCCCCGTCCCCAATTTTTTGGAATCGCACACAGGCGGAGCTTTCAAGTGAATCACTTTCGCGCTCACCCCACTACTCTACCTTCTCGGATGAAGGTGATTGATGAGGTCTTCAATACTCCCCCGTGCGGATATGGCTACCTGCTGACTATCTTCCCCGACTGGAACGTGCTTACTCGCTTTTTCCGCGCCCATTTGAGCGTTAAAACGCCCGCCTGAGTCAAAAAAATGACGGACCCTCTTCCTGAACACAGGATCTCTAATCTCCCGGAATACCTGTGTATAAACCTTGTACGAAAGAGTGGCATTTGATAGCGCGTGGTGTATGGTTTCACACCTTCCTCTAGGATTTACTTGATTGTTTGTCGCCATTATTAGTGGCAAATCTCCGGCACATCTGTCTACGGTAGTTATTCCAGAGTGCCAAAATCCAATATGCAAGCCATCGATAGCCACGCCTAGCGTCGGAAAAAATTCTCGGGGAGTCATGTTGGATTTGCAGAACGCCAACGCGCTCTTCCATAGGACGGTAACCCGACCTTCCCCCTTCCCCAGGCGTCCTTCGATGTCGGCTAATTGCACTGGTTGCTTATTCATTTGTCGGATAAGTTTATTTTCCGAGCTTTCATACACACTGTTATCTACAGCCTAACCTATGCGTAAAGTACCGGAAGTGTTGTTGTAGTTGAATTCGAATACAAGGCTAACTATGACAGTATCTTAGATCTTAATAGTTTACAACGCGTCTTTGATACAGTAGTGCCCAGCAATGGTCGCCAACGTAGTCGCGTGAGGTGATTTGTCATTAAATGGAACGGTACCGGTGAAAACCTTTGTTCAGGTCAGCAGCTGCAGCCCAGTTTTTATAAATTTCAAGTTATTCGACTGAACATTATTTACAAATCTCCCAGTCAGACACACCTTTATATTTACCATGTTTTCTAAGCTGAAAAAAATATAATTTTCGCCGGTCCCAAGCATCTGGCCCATCAATCCGATCACTGTCACTGATGGGGACCATACCCAAGGGTTGATTCCCACGGTCGGTTACACTTCCTGATCGGGCGGCGCGTGCCCTGGCTCACCATTCGAAAATCATGAATAGTGCGCTCCCCACTGCGCTTTAACCCTCGTCCTCTTGGGGAATTCTTAGGTAAAGATACCTCTGACGATTCCCACCGATTTTGTTGGATTTGGGTGGGTTTTGGCCTAGCGCGCCTCCTGGCCCACCATCCGAAAATTGTTAATAACGTGGTCCCCTCTGCGCCTTGGCTGTTTCCCTCTTGGGGAATTCTTAGGTAAGTATATCTCTTACGATTCCCACCGCTTTTGTTCGATTCGGCTGGGTTTTGGCCGAGCACGTCTCCTGGCCCACCACCCGAAAATCCCCCATAGCACGCTCCCCCCTGCGCTTAGATCCTTTCCCTCTTGGGGAATTCTTAAGTAAGTACTTCTCTGACGATTCCCACCGGTTTTGTTGAATTTGGGTGGGTTTTGGCCGAGCGCGTCTCCTGGCCCACCACCCGAAAATCGTTAATAGCGCGGTCCCCTCTGCGCCTTGGCCGTTTCCCTCTTGGGGAATTATTAGGTAAGTATATCTCTTACGATTCCCACCGGTTTTGTTTGATTCGACTGGGTTTTGGCCGAGCGCGTCTCCTGGCCCACCGCCTGAAAATCCCCCATAGCGCGGTCCCCTCTGCGCCTTGGCCGTTTCCCTCTTGGGGAATCGTTAGGTAAGTATATCTCTTACGATTCCCACCGCTTTTGTTCGATTCGGCTGGGTTTTGGCCGAGCGCGTCTCCTGGCCCACCACCCGAAAATCCCCCATAGCACGCTCCCCCCTGCGCTTAGATCCTTTCCCTCTTGGGGAATTCTTAAGTAAGCGCTTGTCTGACGATTCCCACCAGTTTTGTTTAATTTGGGCGGGTCCCGGCTGAGCGCGCCTCCTGGCCCACCACCCGAAAATCGTTAATAGCACGATCCCCTCTGCGCCTTGGCCGTTTCCCTCTTGGGGAATCGTTAGGTAAGTCAGTAGTACTTAACAGTTTTCTAATCTTTCCAGGAGAAGATCTCCTAAAGTTGAATCATTTTACTCATTGTTTTGTTTAGTACTCTAGGGGGGTAGAATGACTAGAATTTTACTCCTGGGTGATT
>Ga0307515_10019707_pt1 | contig 12108 bp, 14 predicted proteins | sample 17_EM_MG_FD_194513 | JGI IMG/M metagenome (GOLD analysis project Ga0307515, IMG submission 194513) | Populus trichocarpa ectomycorrhiza microbial communities from riparian zone in the Pacific Northwest, United States - 17_EM | ecosystem: Host-associated > Plants > Roots > Unclassified | place...
CGCGTACGGTCTAGAAAGAGGCTTGGAGTACGAGTATGATCAGCGATCTGCCGCGCGATGCGTCGAGGGTGCTCACAGGTTTTCTTTCCGGGATCGTGAGGTCGCCATGTTGACCACTTGTTGAGACCTGGGCAAAAGCGTGTGGTGGTAGTGTTCTCTGTTCTCTGGTTGGCCGATGACAGCTGTCAGCTGTCACACGAATTGCGCTCCCTCCAACTTCGGACTTCAGAGGCCCGAGCGGTTCACTTCCTCCTCCTCGAAGCTGCCTATTCAAATAAGTACCGCTGGGGCTCACGACGAGCTTGTTTCGATCAGACTCTAGACTCGAGATGCGACGGTTCGAGATTCAACTCGTCTCCTTGAAGTGTCTGTGACCCCCAAAAATCAATGATTTTAGATACAGCTCACGTCTTGTTGCCTTTTTTTCCCCGCTACCTCCCATAATCTCAAGTTTCGAAATCTGAAAATCTAGAATTTGTTCGCGGCTCTGCTGACTCTGCTTCTGCCAACAAACTCATAATTCAGTTTATATCCAGATTCCCTGTGAGGCCCGACACTGTGGGTCTAGCCCACGAATCTAGGGACGACACACCTAGCTGTTCGACGTCTCCGCGCGCCTTTCCTGAGCTGAACGCGCCTCGCTCATTCCAGAACCCTCCCAGTCTGCAGAGCTACGCGCTACCGCGGCACGGATTCCGCCCATCGAACATCGAAACGCGAGCCATGCCTCGCTCGCGCCACCATGCCTCTCCAGGTTCCCGTAGATGATACGCTCACCGCCAAATGCGCAAAACCCCGGCCTCAGATCCCGCAAGACTACCACGACCTACGAATGGGTTCTACCCTTCCGCCTCGACGCCCCATGACCACCATATCGACCTTATGGACGACACTACTCTTCCGTACGGTCCGATATATTCCCTCTCCGAAGTCGAGCAATTGGCTCTTCGGGAGTTCTTGGACGAGAACCCCAACAATCAGTTCATCCGTCTTTCTCAGTCCCCCACTCGCCCACCCGTTCTTTTTATCAAGAAGGACGGTTCTCTCCGCCTCGCCAACGATGACCGCGGTCCCAACAAAATCACCAAAAAGGGTGGGTATCCGTTCCCGCTTATCCCTGATTTAGTAGACCGTCTTCGCTCTGCCCCGTCTTCTCCAAGCTCGATCTTCGCGGTGCCTACAATCTCGTGCGTGTAGCAGACGGCGATGAATGGGAGATTTCATCCCAAATTCGTTATGGATCGTATGAGTTTCCGGTCATGCACTACGGCCTTACAAACGCCCCCGCATCCTTCCAATGTTTTATGAACAAAGTTTTCAAGGATATTTTGGACGTGTGCGTGGCTGTCTACCTAGATGACATCACGATCTACTCTGACAATCCCGACGAGTAGTTCAGACATGTACGCGAGGATTTGCGACGCCTTCGTGTAAACCACCTATACGCCAAAGCCAAGGAGTGCGCTTTCAGCGCGGATACGACGGTCTTCCTCGGTTCCGTTTTTGGCCCTGACGGCCTTCAAATGAACACCTCGAAGATCCAAGTCATCCGTGATTGGTCGACACCATGAAATGCTAAGGACGTCCAATCGTTCTTGGGTTTCGCAAGCTTCCATAGACGGTTTATCACCTCGTACCCCGGTATCACCGTCCCACTCACTCGGCTTGCGCGCAAGAATGCCCCGAGGGTCTGCTCGCTGCAAGGTGAGGACGCTTCTCAACTCCTCAAAACGACCTTTACTTCGACAAAAATCCTCCACCACTTCGACCCGTCCCTTCCTCCAGTGGTCGAGACAGACGCCTCTGATTACGCCATCGCCGGTATTCTCTCGGTACGCACATAAGGATGGTCAAGTGCGCCCCGTCGCGTTCTTCAGTGGCACCTTATCTAGTGCCGAGCTCAACTACGACACTCGCGACGAGCAGCCGCTCGCCATCTTCGAAGCTTTCAAGACCGCGCGACATTATCTTGTGTCTCCTCCCATACGATCGACGTGGTCACGGAACACGAGAATCTGGAGTACTTCTCTTCGACAAAGATGCCTACGCGTCGTCAAGCTCGCTGGTCGGGATTCCTCTCCGCCTTTAACATTTAGTCCCAGGACACTCGGTGAGAAACCGGATTCTCATACTCGGCGAGCGGATTGCTACCTTAAAGGGGGGGATAGGGACTATAGGCTAGCGAACCCGCAAAGATTGCGCCCCATCTTCTCGCAGGAACAACTCGCTACTTCGCTCTGCGCTACTCAGCTATGCGACGTCGCGATGGGCGCTGCTGCCCTTGTCGACTCTCCCGTCCCGATCTTCGATATCTCGGCTGGGCTATCCGTCGATCCCCTCTCTAGTAGGGAACTCGACCTCTGTCTCAAGGGGAGTCCCTCCCCGCGCTTTTCATTATCTCATTCTGGTTTACTTCTGATGGAACTCCGCGTATACGCCTCAGAGTACCGACCCGAGTGAGGACACCTCCGTACTCGCGTCCTCCAGGCGAAGCATGACCGCCCAACGGCGGGTTACTTCGGTTACAATAAAACACTGGAGTTACTACGTAGTAACTACGTTTGGCCCAGCATGCCCTCCCTCACAGTGTGTCCTGTGCGCTCGCAACAAACCCTCTCGCCATCGTCCTTACGGCTTGCTGCAACCTTTACCTGTCCCGGAGCGCCCATGGCCCGCTATCAGTATGAACTTTATCGAGCAGTTACCTGCGTCTAACGGCTTCACCGCGATCTTGTGGTTATTGACTGCCCGTCCAAGGAAGGTATTTTCATTCCCACCTAGGGACACTGTTACTGCCCCGGACGTTGCAGACACATTCATTTCCCATGTGTTCTCAAAGCATAGCATCCCTCTCCATGTGCCCCTCAACCGCGAATCGCAATTCACCCTCTCACTTCTTCTACAAACTCGGCTCCCTTCTTCACATGCGCCTACACTCCACGCCAGGTCACCACCCCTCAGCCAACGGTCAGGTAGAATGGGTCAACAGCACTTTGGAACAGTACCTTCGGCCCCATTGTAACTACAAACGAACAACTGGTCCACACTCCTTCCGTCAGCTGAGTTGGCGCATAATAAAGCCCCCCATGCTACAACGGTCGTATCCCCTTTCCTTGCGGCTCGCGGCTATGATCCATCGGCCTTGCCGTCGACTCGGCTCTCAGGACGGAACCGAGGCAAGACGACCAGCTGGATCTATATGGCTGCGCTGTAGATATGGGTCGATTATGAACACGAATATCATTCATTAACAAATGCAGATATCAGAGATGGAGACCGACAAGGTCAGCAGTAAAATCACCGCGGATCTTGTCGAGGGCCAAAAGCTTATGGTGCCGGAATTGTGTAGAGATGGCGGTCTTTGGAAGGCTTTGGGTCCCGCTGTGAGACCCGAGGCGCTCAGGGAGGACTACAGGAACCACCTTTCGTCCTGTATTTCCGATATCTGGCCCACGGCAGCAGGGTCACTTCCCAGCCAGAAATAAACTTGAACTTCCTCATTGCGACGTGGTCAGACCAACTACACCGGACTTCGCGCCACCACGAACAAATTTTACTACAGTCCGTACCCCTTTCCCCCGCCGCCCTTGCTTTGCTAGTCGAATACACAGCCGAGCATGGACAACATCCAGAGTAAATGCGTGAGTCGTATGCGTAGGTCTGGTGTCGTCGGAGCTGGCGTCGTTTGAAGGTAGTGCAGACTTTACCTTTTGATCGGGCCAGTCCCAAAGACGTTACTTGAGGTACTCAAGCTCATCTTGTCCAGTCGGTGGCATCTCGTGCTGCTGCTCACCGCGAGAGAAAAACATGGGGTGTGGGCAGACGCGAACAGCAAAGAGAGAAGGAAAGTCCGAATCCGACGCACGTATGTGTGCGTACGGACCACCTGAACGGGTACTTCCTACGTGTCAATCATCATCACATCGTTGACATTTCAGTGTCGTCGGCTAATAAGGATCGGTTCTATCGGTAGAGTTGATTAAGCTTTCACTGACTTCCATCCTCCCGTTCGTCCGCAAGAATTCATTGGAGTTGAATGCTACAAGATATGATCAGTAGTTCACATTATACAAGTGGAGCTACTCGCAAAGTTCAAATATATCAACCCGAGCCATAGGATCAGGCTTGTGGATCTGGGAGAAATAGATTCAATACCACTTAGTGACTGCAGTCGATGTATCATCGCTCCAAATTCATTTCTATTCAAGTGTTCAAAGGTCACGGCCAGTCCACATTAGGGATCATAGTTCGTCTTCCGCGCGGTTATGAAATATTTCCCTATTCGTCGCTCGGAATAATCGGGGGCTGGGTGGCCGTGACGGTCCAGTGCCAGAGTGGGGCGGTTGGGCGGAGCGCGTGTCATCTTGCCCCTAGAATCGCGAGTCAGCCTTGCGTAGCCCTGATACGTCTAGATGATCAATCCCTACCGGAAAGCCAGCTCACGGCCCTCGACGCTAGGGACGGTGCTGGCGGCGGTGTGTTTTTCCTGTGATCCACAGGCGGTGGAGGCCGGCTATAGACCGTCGCGAAGTCGGTGAGATCGAGCAGTGACTCCGGAACTGAGGTGACTTCCGTCGCTGCCATAACCTTCGGTATCGGGATTTTGGGTGGAGGTCCAGTGAAGTCTTCTAGGACAGGGCTTGGCTGCAAGTCAAAAGTAGGCCGAATGTTTGGTGGATAGACGCTACCCCTGACCTGGAATGTGTTCGCATCGACCGTCTCAATCTTGACACCCATGACCTCACACGCGTTCTTGTACTGCTCCAACCACCGCCCTTTAACTGCCAGTGATACCCGATCCGCAACTATGTATGTGCACGTCTTGAGCTGTGTCGGAATGTCCATTGTCAAACGACCCCGATTGCCGTTCCGTGATGAGAGCTGCGTTAAGGGAAAGGTAAAATGTTCAAGCCATCCAGGGAGTTGCCCAGGAAAGTCACTGGAAAGACTGAGGGAATGAAGGATGCGCAGCTCACGGAGTGCGGGGAAGTAGTGGAGCAGGTCCACCAGCAGGTCCGTCCAATGGAGGAAGTAGAGTGTGAGGTGTTGGAGATGAGCGCGGTGAGGTGAGATGATATCAACAAGAGTGTCGATGTGCTGTTCCGTGCGAAGTGTGAGATGTCGAAGGGTTTTATGCGAATTGCTTAGGAGCCAACAGAGTTCGGATGCACCACGAATCTTCGCACCAAATATATCGAGATGTGAAATGGAGAATGTGGGTGGTACACGCCCTTCGAGTTCTTCGGCTGTAGTAACATGCCCGTCACCTGGCTCGTCGCAAGTCGGCACGGACAGAGTGAGGGATTGAATCGAGGACCATATCTCTTGGCTCGGAGGCCTGAACATATATTGGATTGAAGGTTGAAGGGGGTCGGCTTTGCCAGAATTCACAATGGTAATGTTGAGAACGCGAATTGATCGTCCGACTTGCATAATGGCAGCGAGTTGAAGTGCAGTAAAGGCTTCGGCACCCATAGTAATTTCAAGTGAATGGAGTGCAGGAAGGTGGGCCAACAGGCCATGGACGTGCCTTGTATGAATCAGCGGAAGAGAAGGTGGGTCGTAGGCTTCAGGTTCTCTCGACAATTTAAGCTTGAGTACGCGCACACAGCGGGATAGTCTTTGACCTCGCTCTGTGAAGGCGGGAATAGCGCTGAGGAAAGCCATTAAAGATGATCGAGTTTGCAGAAACACGGAGCGAAAGAGCAAGGACTGCGCCGTCCACGACCACATGTGAGACACCAAGGAAAAGGAGAATAGCTCTTCTTGTTGCATTCGGAGCGTCATGGGTCGGTCTTCTGTCGATGCTATGGCGCATTGAAAAATCGCATATAGGATATCGTCAATAAGTAGATGTGCCATGGTTCTAGACCCTAAAAGAGTTAGTACTAGCCTACTGATTGTAAAGAGGGAACGCACCAAGTCTGGGGGACAAAACGTGGAGCGGAGGAAATCGCGTCTGCCACTCGACAAGCGCGGCCGCGGCGACAAGCGCGTACCCGTGAACGTGGCATATACGTGTAAGAAACTCGGCAAGTCTCTACTCTGACAAGTGGGAATTCTCGATACAGCTCCACATTGGATTTGAAATTGAAGGAATTGGTACCGAATTAACATGGAGATTGTATGAGAGGGCTCAGTTTATGCTGATGTAACAGTTCATGATCAAATAGAGGCTTATACATACATACGAGTCACAAAGTGTTGGGAATCACATTTCGTCTTCCACGCCATCCGTTTCGTTCTAACCCGTATGTTGTGGGTGGGTGGCAGTCCAATGGCACGTGGCACTAGTTTTTTGATTATTCCGATACATGTACAGCTAGTATTTCAGATACGAATATCAAGGTGGTTTTCGTACGGCCACGATTTTTCATTTAACACAAAGGCAGATTCCAAGTTACTATACCTACCACAATTTGAGTCTAGCCACAGGATATACAATAAAACGGAACAGAAACAAGACCGACAAATAAATGCTCCACAAAACACTATATCTACATACCCAGGCGTGCGCTAAGACTTGACAAGAACCTCTGCAACGAGGACTCCCTCGATCACACTTCAGATAGCGACTCCCCAGCTATAAAAGAGGTAGAGCTTACCTGTCCGGGTCAGCTCGGCGCGGTGGCCCCCACTTGTTGGACTCTTTATACTTTTCAATATTCAAGGTGCGGTTTGGTTGTGGCTTATGAGAGTGTATGGTGATGATGTCTTCAAGGTCGAATTCAAAATCCGTCAAGTTCATTAATTCAGGCGTAGGTGAGATGAGCGGGATTGGGATCTTGGGTTCCGAAGTATCCCAGAATGAATCGGAGTTAATGGTAAGCGGGAGTGAAGAATTAGTTTGACCCAGTCTGTAACCCCACCCGCCTTCCCACACGGGTTTTGCACGCTCCTCGACTTGAACCCCACATGCTCGGCACGCTTCGGAAAAAATGGCATCCCAATCGTCGTAGTCTCCATATTTACGAATACGGGTATAAGTCTCCAAGGTATTTGGAATCTTGGTCTTGCGTGAATAACCGCCGACACGCGCCCCGCTCAGGGGCAGTGGAACGGTTAAATGCTCGAGTCTGGCAGGTAAAGCTCCAGGGAAGTCCGGATTGGTGGCTATGTTCAGAGAAGCTATTATGCGAAGCTCTCGGAGTTTAGGGAAGGTTTGGATAAATGAAGAGAAAGCCGCATCCCAAGAAACGGTGTGGAGTGTGAGGGACTCGATTGATTTTACGTGCGGTGTTAGGACCGCAAGCAGGTCGTTGTTTGGGGCGGAAAGTTGCATAGCACAATGCCGCAGGGTTCTATGCGAGTTTCCGAGGAGCCAGAGCAGCTCATCTTTCCTCACACTAGGAAACCCGCCACATTCAAAATGGACGAGCGAGAATAAAGGAGGTGTGGGATCGTGTAGAAAAAACTCGGGTAGGGAGGAGGTGGCATAAAAGAGTGACAACGACTGGATGTGCTTCCAAGGATTATATTCCATGGGAATAAAGAGTTGGTCGAATGGTTTACTGCTGGTCATCCTTACCATGCAGCAGGACATCCGACCACCCAGGGCTGCTAAGTCCGCTTTTGTCCACGGTTCCCCTCCCATTCTGAGATTCAGAGTGTGAAGTGATGGAAGATGCGCGAGGAGTGTAGAGAGATGTCGAGGGTGTATGAACCCAATTACGTTGTGCATCGATGCCTCCGGTAGCCTACAGAGTTTGACAGTGACCGAACGGACGAAAGAGGCGAGAAGTCGTCCTCGGGATGTCAATGGTGTTACAGCGCGAAGGAATGAGACCAGTGTTGATCTTATTTGTAAGAAGACGTGGCGGAATAGGATTCTCTGAGCGGCTTGACACCACATACGATTCACTTGCGTGTAGACGAGGAGCGCTGCGGCTGCTTGCTGAGACTGATACCGTAGCGGTTGTCCCGGGTTGTACCACACTGCACAATCCATGATTAAGTGCAGGACATCCATGTTCAGTGCACCCCCAGACTGCGAGCGACGTGTCAGGCTTTACTCTGCGCAGAGATGGACTTTCGAAATTTTAGTCATAAAGTGATATAATCACCTGTAATACCATACTAGAGGCTTTATCTTGGGCTTGCATATGTGGTTGTGCTTTGGTTGTATGGTGACTTGGGCAGTGTTTGGGAGCAAAATCAAAACCATCACATCGAGCTTTCCTCCCCCTCGCAGGCTCGTGGCTGGAGCTTGGTTATACATTGTTTCTTTTGTCCGACTAATGTATTCTGACTCTTTTTCGTACTGTCACTACATATGAGCGCAGATGTGCAACATGATCGAAGTATTTCCACTCGATCATTGGCGCACCGCAAAAAGTGGGAGAGAGGTCTATATTTTCTATGGTCACAGATACATATTACGGGACCAAGACGCCACCTGACTAGCGTCCTACGAGTCAGTGGGCAGGGGAAGGGAAGGGAAGATTGCACACCGCAAGAGTGATCCACTTTTTCAACACCTAACACACCTGCTTTGTTGGCCTCTTGACTCGAACCCTTCGGTCACTCTTCACGTAGCAGCGCAAGATTGTAATTCCAAGATGATTTGTTTTGCGTTCCAAGTTAGTCGTTGGTTCGGGTGCTGGTTCATGCCAGAGAACAGGGGTATCTATACAATATCCGTGCTCGGATGAGTGGCCCACCCATTACGTTTGCCTGCCACGCTTGGATCCTCGAGTGGTTGCGCTGGAATGTCAGACAGAGACGATCGGTTAGTACGTTTCCATAGTCTACTGGAGCTCAGTGGGTATAAGTCTGCGCAGTGCAAACTCGCATTTTGTTTTTTGATCGAGGACCAGGCGAAGGTTTTGGGATTTGAGCTGCCCATCTGCCAGGGGAAGCACGACGATAGGGTAGCATGGTGTGAGAAAACACGTAGTGGATGTGTCGAAGGTGCAGTGGGAGGCCAAAGTGTTCCTACCAAATTAAGCCAGAAGTCCGTAACGCATATCCCATTTCCAGTCTGATGTTATTCTAACCAGAAACATTCCATGAGCCTTATGGTGGTCAAGCACGCACGGAGATTTGCTGAGGCATCTGCAACAAGGACTCACAGTAATGATAACTCCCACTTCTTATCGAGGACACGCTTCTCTTCATGGCTAAAGCATACCTCCCTCAGCTACTACGAGGCATCCGAAGCGGGTGTTGCGTCAGGAGAACAAGGCGGGGGCTGAGGAAGACATACTCTCAGGGGCAGTTGGGAAATGATATGGAATTTCAAGACACGGGCGATAGAGAATAACTGTATGAGGGATATGGATATGGCTTCGCTGTTTGTTGAAATTGGGTGGTATCGTATTGAAGACTCATTGCGAATAATTGTTCATGTTTCGATGTGAATACGGTGCAGTGTGTCCTTGTATAGCGCTACTCCCAACGGTTAAGTATATTTGAGGTGATATCATGATGGAGGTGCTGTTTTGGATTTTCACTATGATTGATTTTACTTGGTCGATATTCCGTCGGCTAAAGGGGTGTGGAGCACAAAGACTACGGCTTACGACTTGCCGAAACCATGCTCTAATCCGATCCTGATCATAGTGTCGAAGGCTCTGAGAAGCCAAGAAACAGCGTCCTAAAAAAAGACGTGTGGTTGCGGGGTATATAACGCGGGGTGGCACGAGAAAAGAGGATGGGTTGGGATTTTGAGGTTGGGGATTGCGCAATGATACGAGTGGAATGGTCAGGGATTGGTGCAGAATGAACACAGGAGGGTTGATAGGGCGGGATGAATGAAGCGGAGTTGGAATGAACGCGGGACCGATGGGGGATAAATATTGTATGATAGGTATATGCATAGGAAGTCAACAACATGTACTATATAACCAGTCCCAGTCCTCGAAGCGTGAACAGCTGCTGGTCAGAAGCGAAACCAAAGGGAAACAAAGCGAGGCGAGTCACTCCCTTGCTTTGTCTTGTACTCTTTTATTTTATTTTTAGCACAAAGGTTCCCCATTATCGCACTTGTCCCGCAATACCCTGCGTTGTCTCGCATCATCCGGCATCATATGGTTTTTACACTCTTGACCAGGAGCCCACCACGAAGTAGGGACCCTGACAGTCAAAGAGGGATTATCCCCGAAAACCACCGTCTCGGTGATTTCATTGACATCTTGGGGTGGTCATAAAAAGGCACACAGCTATTCATCGGAATCCACAGCAGTTGAGAAGCCTGGTTTAAAGGCACCTGCTTGTCGGCACAACGACACGCCACGAGCCGGCACCGCAGTTTGGACTGAAAAAAGTTATTGATCCCGCAGTAGAACTGGGAACAATCTTGTGAAGTACGTGTGTAGTCGGCACCCGTGCTATAAAAAGTCCATAGACCCGCCGTCTGATCCCTCCCCAAGGCCTCTCGTAAACCCGTTCACCATGAGTGACGCCGACAATACCCTAACCAGGGAACCTTCCACACGAACCGCCAACGACAACACGGTCACTGCTGCCGCCATTGAGGATGTTAAGAGTCGTATCCTACAGGGAAAGCAGCTTGCGTTGGTCATAGCGTACGCGAGTTATCTCGTTACTGTTAGTTGTTCGACTGATTTCCAATAGCCCAATGATGTTAACGATCTTCCTCATCGCTTTGGATATCATGATCGTCGCTCCAGCAGCACCAGTCATCTCTTCGGAGCTCAAATCTCTCGATGAACTAACATGGATCGTGACTGCCTTCCTTAGTACGTATTATGTCGATAGACTCTCAGCCCCTAGTCTAGGCTTGCGTTTAGTTGCTCACACACCTCTCACAGTAACTCAAGCCGCATTCGTGATGCCTTCTGGTCAGATTCTCAACATATGTCCGTCAAAATACGTCGCCATAACCGTGGTTACCCTCTTTGAAATCGGAAGCCTGGTCTGCGCCGTAGCACCAACCATGAATGTTCTCATCGCCGGACGGGCTATTCAAGGAGCAGGGGCTGGTGCCATCTTCGTAACAATGATGTCTATACTGAGCCAAGTAACAAGTCTCGAGCAACGCCCCGCCTTCGCTGGCCTAGCAGGGGCCGTTTTTGGCATCGCAAGCATTATTGGTCCCGTCGTCGGAGGTGTCCTCACATCACAAGTGACATGGCGATGGTGCTTCTACGTGTGTATTTCCCCAATCGTCTATTGCCTTTCTAACCTTCACTGCAGATCAACCTCCCGATTGGTGGAGTCGTCAGTATCCTTCTTAGCCACATGCTTCGTCCCCGAACTAATACACCTTTAGGCATTGTTTGCACTTATAGTCTTCCTCCCGTACCAACCCGCCCTGACTCCGCCTTCGCTCAAAGATAAGACGATGCTCCAGAAAGTTTTGGCAATGGACTGGATCGGTACTATCTTATCGATTGGTCTCACTATCACGTTCCTCCTGCCATTGTTCTGGGGTGGCAATCGATACGCTTGGAACGATGCAGTTGTGATTGCCCTCTTTGTGGTGGTTAGTGCTTTTGCCAGGAACCTGTATTTCTACTCACCCCGTTTATAGTCTGGCGTTATCATCATCGCCTTCGCAGCCTGGGAAACCTACCTCTCTCGACCAGATTCGACCATTCTGCCTCTGATTCCTGTTCGCCTGTTCAAGAGCAGAACGACCGTCGGAACAGTCATCTTCTTGGCATGCATATTCTCGTGTCTCAATATCCCCACCTATTATTTGCCAGCGTTCTACCAAATCGTCCGTGGTCGTACTGCCGAGCAATCAGGTGTTGACATCATCCCACTCCTTATTTCTTTCATTCTCACAACCACAATCGGGGGTGTGATTGTCAGGAAGACTGGACGATATTGGCCATTCCTCATAGTCAGCCCTTGCATCACGGCTATTGGGGGTGGCTTGCTCTATACGATCGATCCTGCGACCTCAACCAGCCGTCTTATTGGCTTCCAAATACTCCTTGGGTTTGGTATTGGCCTCGGGTTCCAGAACGCTAGTACGACTGAATTCTCACCCTGCCGTGGCAACTGGGCTAACTATCAGCAGTGATGTCCTTGCAGGCTGAATACGCGTACGAGCTAGGTATTCTGGCACAAGCAATGGGCCTGGGTGCTTTCTTCCAAAGAATCGGTGGTGCCCTTGGTATCTCGTAGGTTCTATCCATG
>Ga0307515_10019708_pt1 | contig 12108 bp, 13 predicted proteins | sample 17_EM_MG_FD_194513 | JGI IMG/M metagenome (GOLD analysis project Ga0307515, IMG submission 194513) | Populus trichocarpa ectomycorrhiza microbial communities from riparian zone in the Pacific Northwest, United States - 17_EM | ecosystem: Host-associated > Plants > Roots > Unclassified | place...
TCGATAGAACTAAAGGAATTAAAAATCTAGCTGCAAGAGTTACTGGATAAGGGATTTATATAACCCATCAGATCACCTAAGGGAGCGCTGGTTTTGTTCGTGAAAAAGAAGAATGGCACTCATAGGCTTTGTATAGATTATCGTTAGCTAAATAAGGTAACAATGAATATTAAGTATCCGCTACCATAGACAAATGACTTATTTGACCAATTAAAGAGGGCCAGTGTGTTTTCGAAGATTGATTTAAGGTCAGGGTATTACCAAATGAAGATTAAAGAACAAGATGTGTCGAAGACTGCTTTTAAAACTCGATACAAGCACCATGAGTTTTTGTTATCGCTGTATGGATTGAAGAATGCCTCGAAACTTTTCATGGATCTAATGAATATGATTTTTCAGCCATACCTTGATAAATTTATTGTAATATTTATAGAAAATATTTTGGTCTAATCAAAATTCCTTTGAAGAACATGAATGGCAGTTAAGGCAAGTACTGCAGACCTTGAGGAGTCATCAACTATACGCCAAATTGAATAAATATGACTTCTGGCTTGAAAAGGTAACCTTTTTAGGGCACATCATTTATGCTAAGGGCATCCTTATAAACCCCTAGAAGATTAAAGCAGTCTTGAAATGAGAAAGACCGACTATAATAATTGAAATTCATAACTTCCTAGGGCTTATGAGGTATTACAAGAGATTTATTAAAGGGTTTTTATTGATAACAACTCCTTTGATGTGCTTAACTAGAAAGGATATAAAATAGGAGTGGTCGAAAGAGTGTAGAGAAAGCTTTTAAGAATTGAAGAAGAGACTTACCACTACCCCTGTATTGACATTCCCATTAGGAACCGAGGGCTTTGTGGTTTATAATGATGCCTCAAGAAAGGGACTCAAGTGTGTTTTGATGCAACACAAAATTGTAATTGCTTATGCATCGAGACAATTGAAGACACATGAGGTAAATTACCCAGTACACGATCTAGAATTAGCAGTTGTGATATTTTCCTTGAGGGTATAAAGACATTACCTCTACGGGTCTCGAGTCCAAATCTTCACAAACCATAAAAGTAGAGTGAATGATACAGACCATAAAATACCTAACGTCGTAAAAAAAACTGGATATGCGATAGAGGAGATTAGAACCCATCAAAAAATATGATTGCACTATAGAATACCATCCCGAAAAGGCAAACATGTTAGTGGATACTTTTAGTCTCAAAAACAAAATGGCTTTGAACAAGCCACCAATATGGAAGGAACGATCACTAATAGAGTTGAGGAGATTAGGGGCTCGGTTGAACATAAATTACGAACAGGTATTAATAGCACAGTTAAAGGTACAAGCAATGTATTGAGAACATATATTACAAGCACAATATGAAGATAATGATCCTTTTTTGGCTCTCTCTTTAGCCTTATATCTCTTATCCCTAGGAGGTCTTCCTTCACTAACATGTTTTTTCGGAAAACTCCTTTTATTTTGGTGTGGATGGCTGGCAAGCCTATATTTCATGGTTTCAATAGGACTCCTTATGAGCGTTCTTTCTATCTACTATTATCTAAAAATAATCATGTTATTAATGACTGGACAAAACCAAGAAATAACCCCTCATGTGTGAAATTATAGAGGATCCCATATAAGATCAAACAATTCCATCGAATTCAGTATATCAAAGATGAGAAGTAGAGTGAATGCTAAAATTGGAACTCCTTTTAGAATTACAAATGATTGAGTGTTGATCATGGGACAATGCGTGTGTGTACCTAACAATGAAATTGTAAAATAGACGGTTTTATAAAAGGCATATGAGTCCAAATTTATGAAATGTTTAATTAGTATTAAAATGTACTAGGATATGAAGCAACATTATTGGTGGCCTAACATGAAAAGAGAAATAGCTGAGTATGTGGTGAAGTGTGGTATTTGCCAACAGGTTAAAATGGAGTACCAAAGGCCAGCAAGGTCACTGTAACCCTTGCTAATTCCTGAATAGAAGTGGGAAATGATCACCATGGATTTCATGCCAGGCTTACTTGGGGGAAAGGGGAATGATGCAATATATGTCATCATAGATCGCTTAACAAAGTCTGCTTTATTAATACTTGTGAAGATGACAGACCTGGAGGACAAACTCGCCAAAATTTATATGAATAAAGTAGTACGACTTCATGGAATCCCAACGTCCATTGTCTCCGATCAGGATCCCATGTTCACTTCTTGCCTTTGGCCAAACATACAACATACCTAGTGAACAAGGTTGGATATGAGCACTGCATTCCTCCCCTAGACTGATGGTCAATCCAAAAGGGTCATCCAAATCCTGGAAGATTTATTAAGGGTGTGTGCTTTAGAATTTAGAGGAAACTAGGAAGAACATATAACATTAGTGGAATTCATATACAATAATAGTCATCAGGCAACAATAGAAATGGCCCCATATGAAGCCTTATACAATAGGAAGTGCAGAACGCCCTTGTACTGGGAAGAGGTCGAGGACAAAAAAATGTATGATGTTGAGTTAATTCAAGTTACTATCGAAAAGGTAAAAATTATTAAAGATCAGATAAAGGCCGTTCAAGATAGACAAAATAAGTTTATAGATACTAGAAGAAGACCCCTCAAATTTATTACAAAAGACAAAGTATTTCTGAAAGTGGCCTTGTGAAAAAATATATTGAGATTCAATTTGAAGGGGAAGTTAATTCCCAGATTCATCGGGCCCTTTAAAATCCTAACACGCATCGGACTTGTAGTCTACAAAATAGACTTGCCCTCACGATTGGCCAAAGTTCATAATGTATTCCATGTTTTCTTGTTGCGAAAACATAGACCCTTCACGATTTCTACACCAGATTCAACTGGAAGTTAAGGAAGATTTAACTTTTGAAGTAAAATCAATGAAGATACTAGATTGGGGAGAGAAAGAATTACAGAATAAAAAGACTCATATCATCATAATCTTATGGCAGAGCTCGCAAATTGAAAAGGAAACTTGGGAGAGGGAATCTGAGATGAGAAATAAATATCCTGAATTGTTCGAAGAACCAGGTATGATACACAAATTTTAATTTCAATGATGCAATTCATATTAGAAGGGGAGAATGTAAAACCCCGTAAAAAAAAGAATTGAACCGGTCAATACCTAGGAGAAAACATGAGGAAACCAATCAAACAATAACCTACAAGACATTAGGATAAGAGTGTACAATATCCAAACATGACCTACCCTTATTTAAAAGGGAGAATAAATACATTAAAAGATTAAAGAGATGACTTTCCTCTCCCCATGGATCTGGCAAAACAACCCTACCAGCCCCCCTCTCTTACAAAATTTCCACCAAAACACCCTTTGCATGTCACCTTCCTTGAATACCTGAGTGAGAGGAGAGTTGAAGAGTGAAAGAAGACTAAAAACATTAAAGGGATGAGGGAGATAAGAGGTCAACTAGAATAAAGGTGAGGAAGAAGGAGAAAATTGAAAGGAAGAAGAAGAAAACCACCGAAACACTCCCTGAAATTTTGTCTAAACTCATGTGGTAAGGATGACCCCTACTCTCATATTTGTTTTTTTGAGATAATGAGGAAAAATGAGAAGGAAATCTGATGCAACCATATTTTTTTATAATTTTATTTATCCACATTTACATAGTATTTTGTTCATGTTTTATATATATAATGCTTTGATAATCCTTGTTTTATATTTTGAAGGCACTTTTGGATGTGAGATTTGAAAAGAAGTAAATTGAAAATAAAATTCAAACGATGTTCCAACCAGTGTCGAATATTGGCAGATTTGATCTCTGATCGATGTTTTATGTAGAACTTGAGTTGTAGAGGTCAAAATAAAGTGATTCTAGTGGCATTAGAAAGCTAACATCCATACCTTTCTATGCATTTATGGCAAGAAAAATAAAAAGAAGATGAATGAAAGTCATAGCCTTCAAAGATAAGTCTTGCATTCTGCTAATTTTGACCTTTAGCCATTCCAACTTGAATATCTTGAGTTAGGAAAGTTCATTTGATGCAAATTCAATTTGGTGGATTCTTGACTCAAAGATCTATCTTCTTACCAAATTGCAGCAGAAAAAGAGTTCATATGAGAGAGATATGAGTTTTCTAAGACAACCTATAAATTATGCCAACAAGCAGGTTTTGTGAAGAAACAAGTCCAACTTATTTAAATGTAAATTATCCATTTTGGAAAGGACTATTTTTATTTTTTTTGGGAGGATACAAATGGATTGGAGATGTGGGGATCAGGGTTTCCTATCAAATAAAAAGAAAACAAGAAAGAAAGAGAGGGGGCGGCCAGAAAAAAGAAGAAAACTTCACCCTTTTCTCTTATACCCGATATTATGTTCTCATATGTTCTATTCATTAGTTTTCGATAGACATGCAAAGCTAAGTTATTTTTCTTAGTTGAAAGGATGTAAGAACCTTCGAATCTAAAAAATTATGAGCTCTATTCTATATTTTCTTTTCAATTCATATAATGAACATGAATGTTTTCCTATGATTATTTAGTTTGATTGTTAAAGCGGACTCTAAATTATTATTTTAAACCAATCTACTACTAAGTTTGCTATCAAAACTGGAGTTATGATATTTGAACTTGTGAAGCGACTATGTTTAATAATTATGGCAGATCTATGTTGTTAATCTTAGGGAAACATTCAATTAAATCAAACATAGACCGCAGACAGTTATGTTGTCTAGATTTATCAATCTATTTAGTTTTTAAGGTTGCCAATGAATTAAATTACTACTGCGAACACTATAGTTGTTTAATGGTTATCATAAAGACCTGAACTAGATCTTCCTCGTGGGATCGACCTCTTGCTTGCTCTATATTATCTTGTTTGTTTAAACTAGAGTAATTAATTTGTATGATCGCGACATCACAATAAATTTTAGCGTCGTTATCGGGGAAGTGATTCTTATGCTGTGATTGCTATTTATTTCGTTCAAAAGAAAAAAAAACAGAAAACAAAAACAAAGTGTTGCGATGCGGTACCGTTTAAATTGAAATTTTTGGTGGAATTGGACTTTGATATTTAGTTTCCTAAAGGAAAATGATGTTCTGAGTAAGACTAGTAGTTTATTTGACATTCAACCACTGGCCCAACCCTTTCGAGGCCAAATTCCACTATTTTCTAGGGTTTTTAGGCAATTTTTGTGTTTTAGCATTGGATTTTTATTTACTTGCACTACTTTAATCTCTCTTGTGGTTGATTTATTTTTAGTTTATTTGAGTTTTCTTGACTATTTATGCCTACAACTTGCTCTATTGACCAAGGGCAAGTGCAGGTAGATCTTGAAATAGAAAACACTTTACACAGGTTATGAAAGGAAGCTCACATTAACAACATGGTTGTTGCACGACAATAGACACTCTAGGAGCTTGCTACTCCCAAGATGGAGAATCAACCATTATGCATAAACATCAACAACAACGCCAAATTTGTCCTCAAGTCTGGGTTTATACACCCGTTGCCAATATTCATTGGACTTGCTAGAGAAGGCCCTCATACTCATCTCAAGGAGTTCCATATGGTTTGTGTTGGCATGAAACCATATAAAGTTGATGAAGAACAAGTTAAGTTTAAAGCATTCATTTTCTCTTTAAAAGGGGCAGCAAAAACATGGCTTTTCTCCATTCTCCTTGGTTCCATTGGAACTTGGAATGGCATGAAGAAGATTTTCCTGAAAAAGTATTTCCCGACCTCTCTAGTTGCCAACATAAGGAAAGAAATATATGGGATTCAACAATCTCTTGGTAAAACACTCTCTGAGTATTGGGAAAGATTTGAGCAGCTGTGCATTGAATGTCCTCATTATCAAATACCCGATTAACTAACTACTCATTCAATACTTGTATGAAAGACTGATGCCTATTGACTATAGTATCTTGATGTGGTAGTATCATTGACTAGAAACTACACGCCAATTAATCTTAAATATGACGGCCAACTCGAAATAATTTGGCACACATGGAGATTTCCCAAGCAAACGAGTAACCGGGGTAAGTATTGCTAACCTTGAGAATAAAGTTCATGATCCTACTTCTCTTATGCATTATTTGGCTTATGAAAATGTATAGCAAGTGAAATTTTGTAGCATATGTACGTTACAAGGCCATACTTCAGATATGTGCCTAACAATGCAAGAAGATTACATTAAACAAGTTAATGTAGTTGATAGAGCATTTAATGGCCAGCCCTAGCGTAAATATGATCCCATTTTTAACGCGTGCACTCTTGGATGGAGAGATCCCCTGAACTTATGCTATGAAAACCTATCTCAATAAAGCAATCAAGACTAACAATTCCACCTTAATAGATTTCAACCCTATTAGAATTATCAAGCGAAATAACCCCTTGCATTTACAAATTCCAATGTTATGGGATTATCAAGTGATGATCTTCGTGAGATGATAAAAACTTTAGCTTCTAACACAATGACTTTATAATAAAATATCATGTATTTTTAATAGGAAATAAGGTCAAGTATTCACAACTTAGAGAAGCAAATGGAACAAGAGTATAGGGAAATTGGAAGCACACATCAATGGAAAACTGCCCTCCCAAGCATTAAATCCAAAAGAGAATTTTAGTGCGATCACACTATGAAGTGGGGATGAACTTCAAGATCAAAGGTCGAAACAAATCCAGATGGAGGAAGAGGAGGAGATAGAAAACGAACTGGTAATAAAGAAGAAATAATCTACTCCTCCATAAATTAAAACAACCACCAATACTCCAAAGGTAAGTCCTAACTCAATGAATTTCAATTTCAGGAAAATCCCTCCCTTTCCTTTGAGTTCTTCTAGGTCTAAGAAAGAGGACAAAGAAAAAGAAATTTTAGAGGTTTTCAAGAAAGTGAAACTTAACATTCATTTGATTGATGTTATCAAGTAAATTTTCAAATATGTCAAATTCTTGAAGGAGCTCTGTATTACCAAAAATCTTATAAGCTAAAAGGTTGTGAAATGGTAAATATAGGTGAAATTGTATCTGTTGTTGTCCAAAAGAAATTGCTTTTAAAGCAAAATGACCTAAGTGCATTTATTATCCCATGTATTATTGGTAATGCTAGCTTTATAAGGGCTTTATGTGATTTAGGTGCATCCATTAATGTTATGCCTAAACATGTTTATGACTCTTTTAGTCTTGAGCCTTTGATTAAAAGTAGTATTGTAATACAACTTGCGGATCGTAGTTTTATTTATCCATTTGGTGTGATAGAAGATGTCCTAGTCAAGATTGATAGTTTAGTTATTCCATGCGACTTTTATATTCTTGATATGGAACGTGATTCCTCAAACACCAACACTCGTATTTTGTTTGGAAAACCATTCTTGAAAACTGCCAACACTAAAATTGATTATGGTAAGGATACTTTGTCTATGAAAGTAAGAGATTAAGTAATTGAATTTAACTTTCATAATGCAATGAAATATTACAACAATGTATATTCTATCACATGTTATGACCAAATTGATGAGTGTGTGCAACAAGTTCTTGATTTTGATTACGAGATTAAGTATGGCATTCAACCATGATGTTAATTTTATCGAGATAAAGGATATGAAGAGGAAAATATATGTTCCCCAAAACATGTAAGAATTAGCCTTGGTTTTGCAAGCTTCGCAAACTGCCCCTCATTGTAATGTTTTTGTTGATTTAGTACTTTCACATAAAAAGCTTTTGCCATCTATTTTACAGACACCCAAGTTAGAATTGAAACCTTTGCTTGATAATTTAAAGTATGTATTCATTGGCGATAACAATGAACTCTATATTATCATAGCAAAAGGTTTGACAAGTGTGCAAGAGGAAAAACTTGTAAGATTGTTACGCGATCACAAAACAACCATCGGTTGGACTTTAGCCGACATCAAGGGCATTAATCCCTCGATGTGTATATATCACATACTATTGGAGGACAATGCAAAACCAACAAGGAAAATGGAAAGGAGGTTGAATTCGCTGATGGTAGAGGTAATGAAAGCTGGGATTTTGAAACTATTGGATGCAAGAGTTATTTACCCCATCACGGATAGTAAGTGGGTGGTGCCAATCCATGTGGTGCCCAAAAAGACCAGAATTACATTGGTAAAGAACAAAGATGATAAACTCATTCCTACTCGCATCTCAAGTGGTTCGAGAATGTGTGTTGATTATAGAAAGCTTAACCTTTCTACAAGCAAAGATCATTTCCTATTACCATTCATGGACTAAATGCTTAAACACATAGAAAGTAAGTCTTTATATTGCTTTCTTGATGGATATAATGGATATAATAAGATTGTTATTAATCCTGAAGATCAAGAAAAGACTACATTTACATGCCCATTTGGTACATATGTATATAGGAGAATGCCCTCCGGTCTGTGTAATGCACCTGCAATATTTTTAAAGATGCATGATGAGTATTTTTTCTGACTATGTTGAAAGAATAATTGAGGTTTTTATGAATGATTTGATGGTGTATGGTGATTCTTTTGATAAGTGTTTAGAAAATTTATCTTTAGTTTTGAAAAGATGCATTGAAACTAACCTTGTCTTGAATTATAAAAAGTGTTATTTGATGGTAGAACAAGGAATAGTTCTTGGGCATGTTGTGTCTTTGCATGGTTTAGAGGTTGATAAAGCTAAAATAAATGTTATTTCATCATAGCCTTACCCCTCGTGTGTGAGGGAGGTTTGTTATTTTCTTAGTTATGCAAGTTTCTATCGACGCTTTAGTAAATATTTATTGAAGATTACAACACCCTTGTGCAAATTGTTAGCTAAAGAAGTAGCTTTTATGTTTGATCAAGCATATAAAAGTGCCTATAATGAGCAACTTAAGAGGCATGTCACATCTACCCCCATCATGCAACCACCAAATTGGAATGAACATTTCGAGATAATAAGTGATGCGAGTGATTACCTTATAAGGCTGTACTTGGATAAAGAATAAGAAATAATTTGCATGTTATCGCATATGCTTCTCGCATGTTGGATGAAGCACAATGCAATTACCATACAACTGAAAAAGAACTTTTTGCAGAGGTGTTGCTTTAGAAAATTCAGGTCCAATTTACTTGGTACAAAAGTTGTTGTTTTTACTAACCATGCAGCTTTGCAAAATCTTTTGAAGAAAATAGAATCCAAACCAAGATTGATTATATGGATCTTGCTTTTACAAGAATTTGATCTTGAGATCAAAGATAAAAAAGGTGTTAAGAATCATGAAGCTGATCACTTGAGCCGACTATGGATCAAGGATATATAAATAAAAAAAGTAAGAGAGACATTTCCAGACGAGCAGATGTATATGTCACATTCCTCTACAAGACCATCGTATCCTGATTTGGTAAATTATTTAGTTACCAAAGAATTCCCTTCAGGTTTGTCTAAATTCCAAAAAGATAAGTTATGAGTTGAAGCTAAATATTATTTTTAGGACACTCCTTATCTGTGGAAATTTTATACAAATCAAGTAGTTAGAAGATGTGTACCACAAGATGAATTTCATTACATTCTCACCTTTTTTATCACTCTCATTCTAGTGGTGGGCATTTTAGAGCAAAAAGAACAGTCGATAAGGTACTTGAAAGTGGTCTCTATTAGCCTTTTATTTTTAAGAATGCATATCACTTTTGTAAATCATGTGAAATATATATAAAAAAAACTTACAATATCACTCATAAGAATCAAATGCCTTTAACTAATATTCTTGTAAGTGAATTTTTTTATGTTTGAGGTATTGATTTTAAGGGTTTATTTCCTTTTTTCTTTTAGTAATCTTTATATCCTTTTTGTTGTTGATTATGTGTCCAAATTGATTGAGACGAAAGTCACATGAACTAACGATGCTAAGGTTGCTTTAGATTTTGTCAGGACTCATATATTTGAAAGGTTTGAAATCCCTAAAGCTATCATTAGTGATCGTGACACTCATTTTTACAATCGTTCATTGGAAGCATTACTATGCAAGTACCATATAACTCATCGGACTTCCATAACCTACTATCCTTAAACAAATTGTCAAGCTAAAATTTCAAATCGAGAATTCAAGTCCATTTTGGAGAAGTCAATGCAACCTAATCGACGAGATTGGAGTATGCAACTGGGTGATGCACTTTGATCTTATCAGACTGCTTATAAATCACCTATAGGAATGTCACTTTATAGGATGATTTACGGGAAAGCATGTTATCTACTAGTGGAACTTGAACACAAAGCTTTTTAAGCCATTAAGCAATGCAACTTTGATTATGATGCTGCTGGGATTGCAAGGAAGTTGCAATTGCAAGAGTTGGAAGACATACAAAATGATTCCTACAAGAATGCAAGGATTTACAAAGAAAAGACCAAGAGTCTTCATGACTGAATGATTACAAGAAAGGAGTTTCATGTTGGAGACAAAGTCCTTCTTTACCGTTCACATTTGAAACTTTTTCTGAAAGTTGCGCTCTCGGTGGATTGGATGCTTTGTTATTTTTAATGTTTTTCCTTATAGTACAGTTGAGATTACAAGTTTAGAAACAAACAAAGTGCCTAAAATATTTGTCATTCTCTTATATTCAGATTTTGCTTTCTCTTTCCCTTATCTTTTTATTTTTTGCCTTTTATTTTATGGTTGTCATTCTCTTATATTCCTTTTCTTTTATTTCAACATTGAGGACAATGTTGTGTTTAAAATGTGGGGGTATTTGGAGAATCTTGGTTTTCTTTGTTGTTTTCATGTAAAAAAAATATTTATGTTTTTTTTTCACCTTAAGTATTAAGTTTTATCTATTGAACTCCCATTGATTTATTAGAATATTAGTATTATGTATGAGAATTAGTTGAGATAGATGAAAATATAAATTATATGAATGAGTGCGAATGCAAGTTTTAAAGTTTAATTAGTTTAGGGATTGACTTTGAAAATATATCATGTTGACTTAATAATGTTGTATCAATATAAGTTTTTGAGCCTTCAATATTATATTCTTTGATTGTGCATTCTTTCAAAGATATATATCCCTAGACCCTGCTTCATATCTTATTGATATTACATTCATGTTACATGTATACATGAAGATGATAAATGAACTAGGAATTTTAACCACTTGACTCAAAAAGCCAACTCAAAACATATTACCCTTAGTAATCCGCTTTAAGCTTGTTTATCTTTTCTTTACTTTACCCATGTTGTAAGGCATGCACATTTCAAGGATTTTCCTTTATAAGCTTTCATGGTGGTTGAAACTTAGGACATTCATACCAAGTATTCATTTCATCATTCTCAATCATATCATTCCAAATCATAAAACACAAGCTATCAACTATTCTCACATCATATATGAACTATCTTGTTTGTTTCTCTAAGGATGTTCATCATACAAAGGAACATCCTTTATTTTTTTTCCTTTTGGTCGAACCATAATGTTTTTATTCCTTCAAGTTTATTCATGTGAATGATCATTTCCATTACAAACATGTTTATGTTATCATGCATTAATCATACATCAATCCTCTAAGTTTATAATCAAATAAGCTCTACAACTCATGATGAAGAGCAAGGATATTACCATTTCTAAAATTTTGTTTCAACCTAAACATTTTATCCTAAATGCTTGTCAAGGTCATAAGTAACACATTGTATCATCTATCCTCTCTTCACCTCTTTAATAGGCCAGCCTTAGCTAGGATTTCCTCTTCAACATGTATCAATTTCTTTTATTATAGAATCTGTATTTATACTCTTCTCATCCTAATCTTTTAACCTCTTCATTTAGCTTTTCACAATCAAGAGATGCAAGAACCTTAGGTCACCTTACTTGGGGTTTTGTTGCGATGTCGTGTTCACACAAATTAATTACCTTAGCTTAAACAAATAAGATAGTATAGAGCAAGTAAGGAGTCGATCTCATAAGAAAGATCTAGTTCAAGTTTTTATACTAGATGATTCAAAGTTGGAGGGGTTTTAAGGTTATCTAGGCTATACTATGGTAAACAAAATAAACTAATCAAGTTAAATTAAATAAATATAAAACTTAGCAAGAGAAAAACGTTGGTCTCAAGTAAACGTCCATCTACGAAAATCAAAATTGATAACTAAAACAATAC
>Ga0307515_10019709_pt1 | contig 12108 bp, 9 predicted proteins | sample 17_EM_MG_FD_194513 | JGI IMG/M metagenome (GOLD analysis project Ga0307515, IMG submission 194513) | Populus trichocarpa ectomycorrhiza microbial communities from riparian zone in the Pacific Northwest, United States - 17_EM | ecosystem: Host-associated > Plants > Roots > Unclassified | place...
TTAACTTAATTAAAAAAACATTCTTTAAAAAGAAATTAAATTTAACAAACAACAACAAATTAAATGACCAGAGATAATCCGAGTAATTTTAAAAATCAATGAAAAATTCTATATAAGTCAAAAACATAAATAATTTACGGAGCCCAATATTCAATCAAATCAAATACTAATTGATGAAACTAAAAAGCACAAGTTTTAAAAAGAGAGAAAAAAAAAACTCTAGTGAATCTCCCAAATATATATTTGTTAAGCTCACCCTTTTAAATCTTAGACTAGATTAATAAGCTCAACTTAATATTGGAAGGTGAAATTAAAAAAAAATCAACTTAAAAAGCTTGTTAAGGTAAAAAAAATAGCAATAAAAATACAAAAATTAAATATGATATGTAATATAATAAAAAAATGGTGAAATAAAAAAATCAATTTTTAAAATTATCCTAGGTAAAATAAATATAAAAAAATAAATACCAATTTTGAATCTTTAAAAAAATGATGGAGGATAAAATTGGGGGGAAAATCAATTCTATAAGTTAATCAAAATAAGCAAAATAACAATTAAAAGAACATGAACCGAATCTTAGTGAAAAACAAATTAAGGAGCTAATTTGAAATATTGCAAAGCCATACACGAAAACCAAGAATAAAAAAGAAAAAAAAAAGTTATCTACCACCAAACCAGAGATAATTTAGGCATTAGCGCTCTTCAGAAAAATAATCTTCACCATGACGGATCGGAAAACACGTAGGAAGCTCATTTCTCGTCTTCACGAGCCACAACATGTACCGCCCGAAGACGGTGGGGTGGCTCACTCGTTGGGGTCTTTGAAGAACACGCCAACAATGTTTTTTTTTTATTATTATTAATTAAATTATTAAATCTTCCTTGAAATAACGTGATTATTGTAAAAAAAAACCACTATAAAATAATAAATACGCGCTTAAAGTTAGGCTTTAAGATTGTTTTTGCTTAAAGAATAATAGAGTAATTACAATGTACATGAAAAAGAAAAATCTCTCAAAAGCTCGCAGGCAAAAGTTAATTTTTTTTCTTTCCAGGATAAGTAAGTAATTTAGCAGTGCAAAAAAATCGTGAAAAGATTTAAATAACTCAAAGAATTCCAGGACTACTTCATTGGCTTTTTCCCACACCAATCAGGTTCTGCTAATATATTTATTTCTCCAGCTCAACAACCGAATCTTGACATCCTTACATGACGTGGAAAGAGCGAACAGAAACTGCCAAATGACCAGAGGGAACAGAAAACGCAGACACCTGCCTTTCGTCACATGCGGATCCATCCTCCTGCCACCCCTCCAGCGCAGATCTCCTCCTCCTCCGCATTTTATCCACTGTAGGACACTGCTACTATTGTCAAAAAAATAAAAAATTAATTAATTATTTGATTATTTAAATACCAACGAAATTAATTATTCACGGAGGAAATGATTACGAAAGGAAAGAGAGTTGAAATCTCCACCAACTCTGTTCACTCTCTTGTTTTGTCTGGTAAGCTCCCAGTAAGCGGACAGCAACTGTTTCCCGGTCTCCACTCTCAACGGAATTCCCAAAGCCTCCCTCTCTGATCCAAACATTTTACACTAGAAAAAAGAAAAGCAACTTCAGTGGTGTTCACTCATCAGTGGTCCTATCATCCCTTTCTCTCTGAGTCACTCGGTAATTCAACCTCCGCCATGTCTACTTCGATTCAATCATTTCATTTTTTACGCCTTAAATGTTTCTCTCTGCATTGGCTTTAGCTTTTTCTCTGCTCTCTTTAATTTGAGTGTTTTTATTTATTTATTCATTGACTTTTGTGTGATTGAATCTTGAAGTAAAATGCACGCAGTAGTAATGTATGGGGGAGGCGGAGGCGGAGGCGGAGGAGTCAAAGGCAGCATTAACACCAAAAGCCTAGCAGTAGGCTTTAGAGCTCTAAAAAGTCAAAAGCAGCACTACACCTCCTCCCTTGATTTCAGCAATAGAAACTCTCAACTATCTTCGTCTTCTTCGTCTTCTTTTGGATTGCGTCTCAATTCACTCTCCTCCTCCTCCATGGCAACCGAACTCACTCGCTCCTCTCTCTTCCACTCCCGCCCTGTCCTCAAAGCTCTCGCTTCCGGTCCGTCCGTTTTGATTGTTTTTATTTTATTTTATTTTATTTTATTTGTGAAGTTACGTGTTTGATTTGGATTAAAATTTTTTTTTTAGATGGAGGAGATGTGGAAGAAGTCAGGCCATTAAAATCTGAGGATGATGTTACTTGCGCTGTGCCTGTGCCGCAGCAGCAGCAAGGGAAAGCTTCGGTTTTGCCGTTTGTTGGAGTTGCTTGTTTAGGAGCTATTTTGTTTGGTTATCATTTAGGGTAATTAATTAATTAATTTGCATTTTCCATGATTATTAGTCATATTTTCAATTGTTTTTATTGGTTTTGAATGATGATGTTGATTCAGGGTGGTGAATGGTGCTCTGGAGTATCTTGCCAAGGATCTTGGTATTGTTGAAAATACTGTCTTACAAGGCAAGGAACTGATGTTTGTTTATTCATTCATTCATTCATAAATGGGAGTTTGTTTGTTGTTTCTTTAAGAGCTCCGTGCTTTGCTGGTAGATTGCCTGAGTTTAATTCAAGGAAACAGAGAATGCCATTTGCCAAACTAGTAAAACAGAGATGTTTTGGTTTGTTAGACATGGCTGCGGTTCTTTGTCTGTTTTTTTGTTTATTTAATTGGCCGTTACTGGGTTGCTTATAATTCTTGGCATTCTAATGATTGAGTAGGATGGATTGTTAGCACATTGCTTGCTGGTGCTACCGTTGGTTCATTTACTGGGGGAGCATTGGCTGATAAGTTTGGGAGAACAAGGACTTTTCAGCTGGATGCAATTCCGCTAACAGTTGGTGCTGTGCTCTGGTTTGCTCTTTATCTTTTATATTTTGGGCTACTGATTTTCAATACTCTTGCAAAAGCTATGTTTCAAGTGGTCCTATAAAATTTTTCAGTTCTACGGCCCAGAGTGTACAGACTATGATAATTGGGCGTCTACTTGCTGGTATAGGAATTGGTATTTCTTCTGCTATCGTGCCACTTTACATATCTGAGGTTGTAACTTACTTCATTTTCATAAGGTCACTGTGAGTGTTTGTAGTTTGTCAAGAGCTAATCTAGCAGTGTACTTATTGTTTTGGTCAGATCTCGCCAACTGAAATCCGTGGTGCGCTGGGGTCTGTAAACCAACTTTTTATATGCATTGGGATTCTTTTGGCATTGGTAGCGGGATTGCCATTGGCAGGAAATCCTATATGGTATGTTTTATTTGCATTCTTTAGTGGTTGCACATTCGATTTGGCTATGTTTAATCAACCTGAAGAAAGAAATAAGCATTTTTAGTAAGCCATAGGTTTAAATACCTCACCATATAAACAACAAAGCTTTTGGTCTGCTTTAAGAATGATTTCTTCCTTGTGCACAAGAAAGTTTTTGGATTTTATGAGTAGAAGCTATTGATGATAGACTTCAAAGATGGAGCAATGGAATTTTAGCTGCTTAGATATGTCATACTGGGAAGCAGCAAATAATTATCTACTGTGTTTTTTGGTTTTTTGTTTAGAGGTACTCATTGATTCTTATACTTGTCGTTGCCAAGTGGAATATGATTTAGATAAGGAAAGGAGAGATAATGAATCAATTTTGAATTTGACCTTTCAAATTCTCAGATTGGCATGACATGTGGCCTGAATAGAACCTGTCTGCTAGTCTGGAATTTGGAGAGTGGCAATCATTTTGCATTAGGAAAGTTTAAAAATAGTTGAGCAGTCAATACATTTTATCCTTGCTTCTCTTCATTATCTAAATGGCTCAAAAGGCAAGTTGTTGATACGTTTAGAAAGTGATTGATCTTCTGAATCTTAACCAAATCCAAGTGCCAGCAAGAAGATGGGTTTCAACATGCTTTGAAAACAGGAGAACAGAACTAGTATACGAGGTTGTGTAAAGTTAATGAGGTTAGCCCTCATGCCAGACAAAATTTTAATGTGATTTTTGACATAAGCTCTTCTGGAATACAGCAAGGCAAAATGACAAGGTTGTGTATAATCTTTTGATTTATGTGATGAAGAGTTGTACATATGAAACGAGCGATGGAAGAATGTTAAGTTCATGAGCTTTCCATCCATGACTTCATTTCTTAAGCCTTTCTTTTTCCCTTTTAGCGCCTTTCTTGATTTTTTTTTTCTCGTCGGTGTTCTTTTAGATAGTTGTTCAATGAGTTGAGGTTGGAATATCCTTTGCAACCCCCCCCCAACCCGTATTTGTTATTAATATCTCTTATAAAACTTTGATCTAGGTGAACAAGATTAGGTAACTGCATCAATTGTTGGAGATAAACTAATCGCATTTTGTCTGAGTGGGTAAAATTAATTGAAATGGAAAGGAATAGATGTTGCAAAAAGATGTGGTACTGGGGGCATTTTCCCGAATGAAGATAACCTAAACTGAGCATATCTTTTTTAGGAGTAGAGAATAAACACTAAAGAGTTCAAGACATGCATTCAGCAACAACATTATACCCTCATGATTGGCTTTGAAAATTCTTTGATCTTGGAAATTTAACTTTGTGAAGATTTAAAGTGAACTCATTCAAAGGTTATGATATCTCCTAGTCTCAAGAGTACGATGCCGTATTAGTTAACTTTAACTAACTCTTCTAGCAATGCTCAATTGCATGCACATTGAGTTCTTTGCTCAGATTCTTTCTAGGTGCGTATTGTGTGTGCACAAGTTTGGATGGAACCTTAAGAGAAAGAGTCTTAAACCTGGCTTTAGTTTTGTGTAGCATTGAAGAATATTACAGAAGGAATTGAAATTAATGCTCCTGTGTCATTGACTTATTGATAAAAAAAAATGTAACTATAAGCTGTTGTCTTAGCATTCCAGATAGAAGTTCAGATCATCCATTCAATACGTGTTTGGCAAAATTGAAGTTGTCATGTCAAAAGAACGCATGTTTTCTGCACAATTTATCAATAAGACTAAAATGAGTGGCACCAAGTTGAAGTTTCGATGCTGATTATTTCTTAAATGGCCAATAAAGTGCTCTTTACTAGAAATCATCTTTCATTAACAACCTTTTCTTTCATCTAATTAATGACTATCTATTTACTTGAGTCTATTTATATGCCTCCTTCAGGTGGAGGACAATGTTTGGCATTTCAGCTGTTCCTGCTGTTCTATTGGCACTGGGAATGGCATTTTCTCCAGAAAGTCCTCGGTGGCTTTTTCAGGTTTTGTTGTAGTATTTAATTTCATGTCAATGAGCTTTTGTACATTTGATAAGAGTTTGGATTTAATTGCACACGTTTTTATCTAAACTAATAATTCATTTAGAGGTCATTGACAAACTTCTTTATCTTGAAGCAAGGAAAATTTTCTGAAGCTGAAAAATCCATAATGACGCTTTATGGAAAAGAAAGAGTTGCTGATGTCATGACCGATTTAAATGTGGCTAGTCAAGGTTCTGCTGAGCAAGAAGCTGGATGGTTTGACCTGTTTAGCAGCCGCTATTGGAAAGGTACTCATAAGTCTCGGGTTCAAACAAAAAATGTAGATCTTGGGTTATTGGACTTCTAAACAATAATCTGGATCAAATGATAAAATCTTTGTCTGATTTGAAGCATTATTTGCCACTTGAAAAGATTTCTAATGTTCCTAAATTTTCTGAACATACTCATGACTGCACCTTTGTGTTTTAGTTAGTTGTTGATGCCTCCATTAAATCCACTACTTCAGGCTTGACTGCATAAAGGTTTGATGGACTCTCTGAAAATCAAAGATTGTACTTCCCCGCAACCCTCCAAGCCAATATTGCCAAAACAATGAATGGGGATAAAATTTCACGGTTTTCACCCTGCATATCTGTATTAAAAGCATGTTTAGTGATTATAGCTATTTGGAAAATAATGTTTTCACAAGTAAAATAATGTCCAAAGTAATCTTCTATAGCTTACTGTTGTTGCAACTTGTTATTATGTTACTTGTACAGCTAGTAAGTTTGATTTGTCAGGGTAAATGAGTTATTTTTAATTTTTATGCAGTTGTGAGCGTTGGTGTAGCACTTTTCTTTTTCCAACAAATGGCTGGGATAAATGCTGTGGTGTATTATTCAACTGCCGTGTTCCGTAGTGCTGGCATTGAATCAGATGTTGCTGCCAGTGCTCTTGTTGGGGCATCAAACGTCTTTGGTAAAAAAATTGTTATCTTTCCCCATGAAATTAGGTGCATGTATAACTTTGCAATTTGCAAATGTTTTAATTTGAATGGCTTTTTCCAGGTACAACTATTGCATCTTCCTTAATGGACAGGCAAGGAAGGAAGAGTCTTCTGATCACTAGCTTTTTTGGAATGGTAGGTTATTTGGTAGTTTCAAACCATTCACTCTTCTTAATCAAATAAACATAATTTTCTGTCGCATTTTTATGATCATCAAGAACAGAGCTGACACCCTTTTTAACTACCTTCTGCATCTGATTTCGGTTACACATTATCCTTTTCTCTCTCTCAGCCCACACTGATGAACTTGATTTTCTATAATCAAGTACTTCTACTAAGAATTGTTATAAAACTGACTTTCAATCCTATTGGTCCAATACCTAGTCGGGAATTATTGAGTTGAGAGAACACAGAAAAAGTAAAAGAAACAGTGGCCAATCTACATTAAGAAGTTATCTTGACAAGGGTTTAGTGGTCTGGTCTGTTCATACTAGTCACCTTTATATGCTGAAAGTAAGATGTGCATTAATGGTTTCCAATCATAAAGTCTTATTTTGTGACCTGAATGGATTCTTGAGTCATGAACTCTCCTTTCTTCTCTGTCTTTGGTGACTGATAGATGGCATTATAAAACATATTGATGAGCTGATGGTTGCTTAGGCATTATCGATGCACTATTTTAGATAATATTAGTATTTCTAGTCTGTCTACCTTTTCTTCTTCCAGCACACATGGCATAGAATTTGGTTACATAATTTCAACCCTCTATAACTAGAAGCCCTCCACATGTCCAAGTTCCAAGTACATCTTTTGTGCATCTTTCATTACAAACATTTCTATTCCCAGGGAAAAATGTTTCGAATGTGTAGGATAATATTGTATCTAATACACTTCCATTTCTGTGTCTTTGGTTATGAAGGCTGCCTCAATGCTGCTGCTTTCCTTGTCCTTCACTTGGAAGGCCCTAGCACCATATTCTGGAACCCTAGCTGTTCTAGGGACAGTTTGGTAAGTCAATTATTTTGTGAGATCAGTCAAGCTCATTTCTTTCCTCTTGTTTATGAGTGTCTGGGGAGAAGGGGGTGGAGAGGGGTTAAAATGAGATTTAATTGAGCTTCTCCTTTTTCTGGTGTGTGTTATTTTTGTCCACTTGGACGTTGAAATCTAAATGTGACTTCTCATCTCTTAATACAGCTATGTGTTGTCGTTTTCACTTGGTGCTGGTCCTGTGCCTGCTCTTCTTCTCCCAGAGATATTTGCCTCCAGAATTAGAGCAAAAGCAGTCGCCTTATCCTTGGGCATGCACTGGGTAAGTCATGAAGAAGAACATTTGTAAACTATGGTTTTCCAACTGCAGAGAATTAGCAGTGTGCTAGTGTGGAATGATTTGCAATTTTGCCTCTAGTTTCCACCTTCAAAAACTGCTATGCAATAAGAGCAAAACACAACCTGAACATATAGATATGCAATTGGCTGGAATTAAGATGGTGACCGCAAAACAAGTCATCATTTCATTTGCCAATGACTTTGAATAGTTCATTTCGTATAAATATGAATGCACATGCATTTCTGTAGGGGAGCCCATGGTTGATTTAGAGATAATACCAACAGAATGCCTCTGTTCTGTGGAGTTTTCTGGGCATATTTGTAGTCATGTATTTGTGTGTATTCTTTACTTGTCTTCGAGTGGGTACATGCCAATGGAACTTATGTTTAATCTACTGGATTTCTTTTTTGTTTTTTGAGAATGTTTGATTGGTTGACATTACATGCTAATAATGACTTGCTTTGCTGTGGTAACAGGCTGCAAATTTTGTCATCGGCCTGTATTTCTTGAGCTTTGTGAACAAGTTTGGGATCAGATCTGTATATTTAGGATTTTCAGGCATCTGTCTTCTTGGTGTCTTGTACATAGCAGCTAATGTTGTGGAAACGAAGGGACGTTCATTAGAAGAAATAGAACGAGCTCTTGACCCTGCAATTTAACCGGAATTCTTGTCGAAAGTGCACTTGATAATAATGTCACCCCGGCTCGTCGACATGGTGCTTTTTACCCCTGGAGGGTTCATCATTTTGCAGGAACTGTCACTGGGTTTGCTATAGTCCCACATGTTCGAAGTTAAGTCCCTAGTGTAACCAGCTTAGTGAACTGGCTGTTTTTTGTATGTAATATCAGAACTGCGGCACCAATAATCAGTTGTTTCATCAAAGCTGAATGTCAAATATTACAAATAAATTCTTTTCCATATGATTCTTGGATGAAAATTTACATAGCCGTTCCGCAGACTGATTAGCACATTGTCGAGTTAAGCTTCCAAGCCTTGGTAAATGATACACATGCCTATATACCTCTGAGTTAAGAAATTAAACAGCTAACATAATCTGAAAGGAACAGGTAGCGGGACTTGGCTTGTTATGTTGCTTTATCGTCCATATTGTTAGAGAGACTCTGACATTATAGCATTTAGAGAGGCATCCGCCAAGGGAACACGAAAACTGAGAAGAAAAAGATGATACTAGAGAGGTGGCTTGCGGTCGCATCACAACAATGTCACGGTTGTATTCCTGAATGCTGTTCGACCTAACATTTTCTGAAAGGCAACAAACTTTCATAATCATGCTTATGTAACTTGGCTAATCAAGATTAAAAGGGAAAATTATCCCTAGCATTTTATAGTTTGATTGAAATTATATTTGCTCTCGGTATTTTGGTTGTTTAACCCCTCAAGCCGGGTATTATAACTATGGCCAAAAATAATTGCTATGGATGATGCTGCTCGTGTAGAATCATTTACATTCAAACCAAACACTTTCTATTCCATCTTTTCCAAGTCACCTAGTCCTTATTTGCCAGCCCTTCTAAATACATTCCTCGTTACATCATTAAGAGCTTGTGTACGATGATGCTTGTAAATGAAATCCAATATAGGAACGGAACTTCAGGCGCCTTTTGCAAATATTTTGAGAGGCGAACTTCAGATCAAGTGCCCTGCGTCTCAAACAACCAGTGACGTCTACATATTGGCTTTTCTCTCCCATCTTTCCTTTGTATCAAGCCTGCAAACAAAGTAACACATAGGACACCATTAAGAACAGGATACAAGGTGGGGGGAAGAAACATGGCAACACTAAGCCACCCACATTGATGTGAAAAAAAAAGGGTCACGTCAGAACAGAAGGTGTGACATCCATGTTTTAATGCAGTCACATTAACTAATGTATGTATAAGCATGCATACTCTCTCACACACTTGTAATATAGCCTCGTTATTGCATAACTCACAATTTAGCACTCCACAAGTGGGTTCTGTTTCATACCAAGGAGTTATAGTGGACGTCAAATTAGAATAGCTAGCGACTTTTGAAATAAAACACCCGTGAAACATCTCATTTTTCATGTGTGAGCTGCTACATTTACCCGCTTGAACGTGTCCTACAAGCATAGTTCAGAATTACACCCAGGACTAATAGCAGAACATACCCCCAGTGTAATTTCTGGCGTTTCTTTTCTGAATGATGTGCCGACACATTGTCTTGTGGAGTAGAGAAACTGGCATTGTCATCAAGGGGTTTCAAGTCAGGAGCACCTGAGTCTTCAATGTTTGTGCCCGTATCTTTGCTTTTGAGGTTTTTTCCATGAGATTTTTTGCTTTTGAGGTCTTTTCCATGAGATTTGCCAGTACCATCTGAAATCCATAAAAGGTTATTAGATAAGAACAGCGTAAAAATTCCGTATGAAAAACTTCATAGCAGGTAATATGAAAAATGATACCTTTTGATTTCTTATGAATCTTTGATTTTATTTGTAAGCGCCTTTTGTGTAGCTCCTATATCACAGAAGTCAAAATTTTCAGGTGTCACAAAAGGATTTGGAAAGAGTTGATTTCAACTAAGCATTCTCTTTTGAGTTTTAAGGACGTTAACTTGATGATCTTAGTCAAGGCTCTAGCATTCTCAACCTTTAGTTTCTCACTTCATGCTATTCCTTTGATTTTAGGATATCCAAAAGGGAATGCCAGACTAACAAAGCCCAAAAGAGCACTCTCTTTTCCACAGTGTGTACTCCACACATAACCAAAACTCCATCATGAGATTCCATCAAGAAAAAGGGTTCGCCTTTAATAATGGATAATAAATAAGAAACCATTCAGGCCATAGTCAGCGAGTGAATGCATGTCTTTCACAACAATCCCTTCAGCTATGCCCTTGCATTTTTTACTAGATAAGTCCACCACTTCATGGGAAAACAACTCATAACTGCATGCTAGTCGAACAAGAAGCCGATGCAAAATCCTACATCATGATGGTAGCTATGCATGTTACATATATCGAAAAGCTCATGACTTGGAAAAATCGCTTCAAGCAAACAAAAATAACCGATTCGAAATATGGATTCACGAATTGACAATGTCTTACTCCCAATTTGTAATACCTCCTAGAAAAAAACTGTTTAGGAACTCACAAAATGCACTAAAAAATCCATGACATTGAACTTCTTTAAGAACCCAGAAATTCTATACGTTACATCACACACCCCCAATCTGATACACACAAATCTCAAAACTTTGCTACATTAAAGCATTCTAATAAGAAACCAATCACAACCCAATCAACTTTCACTTCCACACACCTTATTCGACCATCTTTACACAAAAGAGAAATCACCCACTCAGAAAAATACATTATAGATCAGATATTTAGTCCTTAAACTATCAAAAGATTTCAAATTGGCACATGCATATCGTTACATACAGGTATCTATAATAAAAGGAGAGATAACGATCATACATACTTGTAGCTTGGAAAGCTGGTCTTGAGTGACACGTTTGGGCTTGAAATTCGGCTGCAAAGATGGGTTTGATGCTATAGCTTCTTCTCTTTTCTCGTCTTCTTCCTCTCCTTTCTTAAGCATTGTCACCTATCCTTCTCCTCCTCTCTTTTGGAGGTATCTTCTGGCGTTCTTCCCTGTAAGATCAAAGACTTAAACGGTGCGTTTCAAAAAGCCTTTTCTTTTGGATAGCCCAAAACGGCGAGAAAACATGCGTTTTTAGTTCTAGAGCTAATATGATACCCCTCACAAGAATGAAGCATTCCAATGTTAGAACTTGAGAGCTTTTATTATAAAAAAAAATAAAAAACAATAATTTTTAATTAGAACCTATTTAATTCAAAATATATTATAAATTCACATGAATTTAGTCTAACCTATTCTTAAAAAATATTATAAATTCACATAATAATGCATACTCAATTAAAATGTAAAGCAGGTCAATTCCAAAAGAAACATAATAAATATTATGATTGATTTTTATTGGTTGAGGGAATAATGTTTGATTTTATGTTAATAAGGGGATATTGGACATTAGAAAAAAGAAATAATTTCAATTGTTTAGATAACTGTGAAATGCGATCATTAAATAAATTATTTGCATGAAATAGTGTGAAAATGAGTCAGTGAGTTTTATGCACGGAAGTGCTGTAGTTTTTATTTTTAGATATTTTAAAAATATATATATATATAAAATATTGTTTTAGTTTTTTTATGATCTTAAAATATTAATATTAATATTAATATTAAAAATAAATAAATAATTATTTTAATATATTTTTAAATAAAAAAAATACTTTTAAAAATTGCTTTCACCGCGACATCAAATCTTGCTAGCAAAACTTATCATTTAAAACTTACCAACAAAACATGAAAAAGAAGAAGAAGAAGAAGTTTTCTCCGTCAATGGCAACTAAACGTTTTACTTTAATTGAAAACCCACCTTTTGCTTCAAGCTGAGAAGAAGAAGAATTTGATTATGAACGAAGAGACAAACAAATAAAGCTATGGAGGAGA
>Ga0307515_10019710_pt1 | contig 12108 bp, 13 predicted proteins | sample 17_EM_MG_FD_194513 | JGI IMG/M metagenome (GOLD analysis project Ga0307515, IMG submission 194513) | Populus trichocarpa ectomycorrhiza microbial communities from riparian zone in the Pacific Northwest, United States - 17_EM | ecosystem: Host-associated > Plants > Roots > Unclassified | place...
CAGAATGGCAGTGACCTTCCGCACAACTTCCGACGGTGGTTATGGGTCCCGGCTCAAGGCCGGGACGACGTGGGGAGAGAGGTGCGCCAACCCACCCACTTATGAAATCCCTATATCTCCGCCCCTCGCCTCCTCTCGTTTTCAAATGGCGTTCCGGCCACCTTGGGAGTGCGGCTGCCCTATCAGCCACACCACGAGTGAGACCATGCCATGTCACTTCTTGCAGAAACCCAGTACCCCGCCGACCTCGGCGACCGGCTGCACAACGCATACGCCGTGACCGCCGAATTCCTGTCCGACATCATCGACCAGACCTGCCGGCGCTTTCCGTCGGCGAGCCAGGGTGGCAAGACCGCCCGCATCGAGCGGTTGATCCAGTCCAGCGCCTGGACCGACACCGCGCTGGCCCTGATCGATCTGGAGTTGCCGCAGTGGCAGCTCCGCCGTATCGCTTATGACGAGGGCGAATGGCATTGCGCGCTGTCGCGCGAGCGGGAGTTGCCGGACTGGCTCGATCAGTCGGCCGAGGGCCGGCACGCCGATCTGGCGCTGGCCATCCTCAGCGCCTTCGTCGAGGCCCAGCACATCAGCCCGCCGGCGGACCGGACCAGCGTCCCAACTGCACCACGCAAAGTGGACGCATTTTACGAGCCGATCCTGAGCGACAATTTCGCTTAAGGCCGCGAACGGCACGATACCCCGGCTCGCCGAAACCGGTCCCGCGGCAGCGCCGCCGCTCCGGTCAAGTCCCGCAAATATGTAAAAGAGTTTGCAGCCTTGGCGCAGTTCCCGAACCTGCCGCACGAACTGAGATCGATCCAGGTGCTGGTCCGCTTTTTTCTGCGCATGGCCATTCTCATGGCCTTCGCGGCGTTCGGCAGCATCGGATTCGAGCGAAGCCTCGTCGCACTGCTGTGGATGGCCGCCATCCTCAGCGCCATTGTCGGCGCGATGCGGCGCGAGCCCCCATTCGACACCGTCCTCAACCACTGGGATGAACTGATGGCCTACGCCGCCTTGTGCAGCCTGGCCGCCGGTTTCATCCGAACCGCCCCGGCTTAAAACGCCCGCCATCCTATGCGGCTCCTATGCGATCGCTCTTCCGCCGCTCTCGAATTCATATCCGGTCGGGAAGATATTGGCGGCATGAGCCAAGCCGTCCCAGGGATCGCGCGGCTCGCCACCTGAAGGAATATCAACGTGAAGCTCGTCGAACCTCCATCGTGTAACTCACCCTCTGCCATCGTCTTTATCGGCAGGAACCGGCGTGGCCAATGGGTCGCCCAGGAACAGAACGGCCTTTATGGCGGCCTGTTCGTCAGCCGCGCGCAGGCCGTCAAATACGCGCTATTCGAGAACGGCCATCATCCCGAAACCATCATTGAGCTGGCGCGCGAAATCGAACTCGACATGGGCGAAGCGCCCGCGATATCCGGCGTCAGTGCTGTTCGGCGCGTCGCGTAACCGCGCGTGAATCCACATGACATCGATTTCAACTCCCGCCAGCTGGCTGGCGGGCTACATACCGGACATTCCCACACCGTTCGACGAACACGGCACCGTGGACCTCGCAAGTTTCTCGATGCTTTGCGAGCGTCAGATTGCCGCCGGCGTCAGCGCCATCGTGGTCAGCGAAACCAGCGGCGAAGCCTCGACGCTGACGACCGCGGAACAAGAAGCCATCATTCGCGCTGCTGTCAAAGTGGCGCGAGGCCGCGTCCGCGTCGTGGCTGGCGCCGGATCCAATTCGACCAGCAAGGCGATCGATCTGGCGCAGCGCGCCGAAGCGGCCGGCGCCGATGCGGTGCTTTCCGTGGTGCCCTACTACAACAAACCGACGCAGGCCGGAATCCAGGCGCATTTCAGGGCGATTGCGATCTCGACCGCGCTGCCGATCATCCTGCACGACGTGCCCTCCCGGACCATGCGCGAGTTGTCCGACGACACGCTGTTGCGGCTCGCCAACTCAAGGCACTTCATCGGATTGAAGGATGCGAGTGGCGACATCGCGCGGCTATGCCGCTTGCGGCAGCTTCTGCCGCCGGGGTTCCGGCTGTTGTCCGGAGACGATGCGACGGCGCTGCCCTTTATCGCCAATGGCGGGGACGGCTGCATTTCCATGGTCTCGAACGTCGTGCCGGATTTGTGCCAGGCGGTGTTTTCGAATTGCCGGCTGGCGCGGCCGCAGACCGCGCGGTACCTGCACGACCGCCTGTTGCCGCTGACGGCCTGCCTTACGAAGGAGAGCCCAGCGGCAATGAAATACGCACTTTTCCTGCTCGGCTTCATGTCCCCGGCCACCCGCCTGCCCATCGTCGAACTCTCCGACGACGCGAAAGCGGAAGTCGCCAGCGCGATCGCTGATATCGGCGATGAGGATATCGCCTGCCCGGTCGAGCATTGGTACGGGTCTCGTCTTCACGAGGATGCCCTGACCTCGCCTTAAGCGCGGCGCGATGACATGAGCTGTGAAAGGCTTTACCCGCGCTGCAATCGTTGCAGGGCTCACGAAGATTATCGTGTGGGCGACGCGCGCCAAAGACTCTGCGCTTTAGAGACTGTGCTTCTCCCGCCATTTCGGTCCGGGACCGCGCATATAGTGGTCTTCCGGCCGATATTTCACGACCGCGTCGTTCCAGGATGGACCCAGGAACGTAACCACGGCGCCGACGGCACGGCGGAGATGAAAAACAAGGGACGATGCCCGGAAAGAAAGCTGCCGCATGTAATCCTCCACGCGAACAATCGATTTGGGGGCTGGCAACCGCCGCATCTGTCAATCCTTGCGGGTATCAGCCCGACCGGAATCGTACGGCATCCAGTCATTGCTGGACCGGTCATAACGATAACCGCGAAGCTCTAGTTCGCGCTCGATACGGCGCATCTTCGAATCGGCGATGGTCCTGATCATGTTTTTCAGGAAACCGCTGACGCGCCCCAGCGCACCGCGGGCACTGACGCGTTTGTCAGGGGTCCGGCCAAACCGGTAGTCGTTGCTCGTAATCAAGTGAGCCATCTTGCATCTCCACGGTCAGCTCGTAGCACGAGCGATTGAGCCTGAAGATGCGCAGGGCAGCATAGGAAATCGAGGCGGCCCTCCGCCCCCTCTCATAGCCGCGGCATAAGTGGCGGCCGGGTTCGTTGCGGCTCGGTTTCGCCTCCCGAATTCCTATACTTCTCTTATGAGATGGGATGCCTGTTCATCTCGTAATCCTATGGCATCGACGGCACATCAGAGACCTCCCAGCCGTGAGGAGGTCGCCATGGCCGCGATCGCTTTCAATACCCTGAATCAATCAGTCGCCGAGCCCACCCCTGCCAGCGAGCCGTTTCTACAGCTCGATCCCGGCACCGTGAGCGACGCGATTCCGGCGTTCTTTATCGGTCGCAACAGCGAGGGATTTTGGGTCGCCCGTGACGCCAAAGGGCGGATCGGCGGGCTCTTCCTATTCAAGGCCGGAGCGCTGTCCTTTGCAAGAAAGAACAGCGCACCGACCGGATGCGCGACAATTTATCCATCCACCGCGTTTGAACTCGATCTCCAGAATATGGGCAATCCGCTCGTCGCGCCGCTTCTGTTGCTGAAGCGGCTTGCGATGCACGCATGGCGGCGAATAGTCGCGCTCATGGGTCGATCAACGGGTGTACGGCCAACAACATGAACACAGGGATTTTTGACATGACGATGCTGACGCATCCCGGTAGCGAGTTCAAACCGGCTTCCTATCGGTCAGGACGGCAAAATACTGCGGACGCAACCACGATCGCAGGTCTTGGGATCCTGAAGCGATTCTACCGCTGCGCCTTTACCGTCCTGCTCGCGGGCGGCGCCGTCGCCGGGATCATCGCCGTCAAAACTGCGATCGCCCTTTCGCGCATCAGCTATTGAAGCATGCCGAAAGTCGCGCGAACCGGTTCCTGCCACTCTGCCTGCATTGGCGCGGAAGGCGCCTTGGCAACAGCCATGTAGGTGGCCGAACATACATTTTGACCACAAACGCCTTGATGCTAGCCTTGCCGAAACACCGCGTCGGCGCAGGTTTCGGCCGCGCTCATTGAGGGATGGAAACCATGAACATTGCTCCGCCAGCGGACATGACGAACGATCCCGCGGCTGCCGAGGGCGTCGTCGCGGCCGGCGCCTATGTCGATGGCCGGCGTGTCGCCAACATCACCATTGAAGATGCCGCTAACTGGCGCAGCAAGCCCGGCCACGTGGTCTGGATCGGGCTGCACGAACCGGACATGACGATCCTGACCAGCGTGCAGCAGCAGTTCGAGTTGCACGATCTCGCCATCGAAGACGCGGACCACGCTCACCAGCGGCCGAAGATCGAACAATATGGCGAGGGCCTGTTCATCGTGGCGCGCACCGCGCAACTCGTGGGCGACAGCATCGCATTCGGCGAAACCCATCTGTTTGTCGGTGAAGGCTATCTTGTCTCGGTTCGCCACGGCGCCTCGACGTCCTACGCACCGGTGCGTGCGCGCTGCGAAAGCTGCCCGCGGGCGCTGGCCCGCGGCGAGGATTACATCCTCTACGCTATCCTCGACTTCATCGTCGATAACTATTCGCCGGTGCTCGAAACCATCCAGGAAGAAGTCGAGGCGATGGAGGAGCAGGTGCTGGCGAGCGCGATGACGCGGGCGCAGATCGAGCGGCTGTATCTGTTGCGGCGCGATCTGTTGCGCCTGCGGAATGCGGTGGGGCCGCTGGTCGAGGTCTGCCGCCGGCTCGAGCATGACAATCTGCCGATGATCCGGCCCACCATGCAGCCCCTGTTCCGGGACGTCACGGACCACGTCCGCACGGTTCAGGAGCAGATCGATTCGCTCCGCGAGGTGCTCGCCTTTGCGTTTGAGGCCAGCCTTCTGGTCGGCCAGGCCCAGGAAACCGCGGTCTCCAAGAAACTCGCCTCATGGCTTGCCATCATCGCGGTCCCAACCGCGATCGCCGGCATCTATGGCATGAACTTCAAGCACATGCCGGAATTGGAATGGGAGTACGGCTACTTCACCATTATCGGCACGATCCTGGTCGTGTGCGCGGGCCTGTTCTGGCGCTTCCGGCGCGCAGGATGGTTGTAAGCCAGCCCCTCGGCGGGGCCTGGACCGCACCAGGGCCGCCTCGTCGCGGATGAGGACAGATCGACCTTTTCGGCGCGCACGGCGCCTCGCGGTCCTTTCGCGTTCAGGTTATTTATGACATGCACCGCACCTGGTACGCTTCCCTGCAGGACCTCGAAGCGGTATTATCGCCTGGATTGCCTATGGCGTGATCGAATGCCGTGGGATTCCTCTTTCATTGATGCCTTTCTGCCGTGCGGCGGAAGACGAGCTTAAGTTCGTCGAGACGCCTGCGGGAAACGGGAAGAAGTGTAGCGGTGCAGACCAGTGACAATATTTGATCGAATTCTCGATGCGGCCGCGGATAATCTCCGAATCGCAAAGATCCTGGTCCAACTGGGCCTCGATCCCAACAACATCACCTACGACGCGTTATTCAATCGCCTTCTGGAAATTTTCATCCACAATATCACGCTGGCCAACATGTTTGCCCTGGTCGGCGCCATCTTCTTTGTCGCCACCTTGCTGACGCAGACCATGGTGCCGCTACGCGTCGCGAACATGATCGGCTGTGCGTTCTTCGCGATCTTCGGCGCGCTCACCGCATCCGTCACGACCTTCCTGTTGTATCTCCTGATGGTCCCCATCAATGCGTATCGCCTGCGTCAAATGCTCGTTCTGGTGAAGAAGGCCCGCAGTGCGACGAAAGGCGATACCTCGCTGGAATGGCTCAAGCCGTTCATGACCGAGCGCAAATATCGCAAGGGCGATGTTCTGTTCAAAAAAGACGATGCCGCCCATGAGATGCTGCTGACCGTCACCGGAAAATTCCTGGTGAAGGAAATCAGCGTGGAGCTTCCGCCGGGACGCCTGATGGGCGAGTTTGGTTTCCTCACGCCCGACAACCGACGCACGGCAACGATCGAGTGCATCGAGGATGGTCATGTGCTGACCATCACCTATGACAAGCTGCTCGAGATCTACTTTCAGAACCCGCAATTCGGCTATTACTTCCTGGTCCTGACCAGCCAGCGCCTGCTGGAAAACATCGCGCGACTCGAAGGAATCGTCGCGCAGAACAAGACCTTGCAGCAGGCTGCGGCCGCGAGCGGTCCGAACTGAGCATCGGCATACCCGCGTCGGGCGCGTCCCAGAGCGTTTTCCAGCGAAGTGGACACCGGTTCGCGTCAAGAAAACGCGTCAAGCCAAAAATCTAGAGCCCCGTTCCGATGCAATCGGAACGGAAAAGGCTCTAGGCCTACTCCGCCGCGCTGCGCAGCTCGGATTTTTCGGCGCGCACCGCGCAGAACTTGAATTCCGGAATCTTGCCGAACGGATCGAGCGCCGGGTTGGTCAGCAGGTTCGCGGCTGCCTCGGCGTAACAGAACGGCATGAACACCATATTTTCAGGCACGTCGCGGTCGGAGCGCACTTTCACCTCGACCGCGCCGCGGCGGGTTTCCAGCTTGACGAAATCGCCGGGCCATACGCTCAGGCGCCGCATATCCTTCGGCGACATGAACGCCACCGCCTCGGGCTCGATCTGGTCGAGCACGCTGGAGCGGCGAGTCATCGATCCGGTGTGCCAGTGTTCGAGCACGCGGCCGGTCGACAGCACCATCGGATATTCGTCGTCGGGCACTTCGTCGGGCGCAATTACCTTCGCCGGAACGATCTTGCCGCGGCCACTGGCGGTCGGGAAACCCGTGGTGAAGATGATCTCATTGCCGGGCTTTTGGGGATCGTCGACCGGATAGGTCACAGCACCCTCGCGCACCAGGCGCTCCCAGGTGATGTTCTTGAGCGACGGCATCAGCTCCGTCATCTCGGTGAACACGTCCGCCGGGCCGTTGTAGTTCCAGGGCAGGCCCATGCGCTTGCCGATTTCCTGGATGATCCAGAGATCCTGCCGCGCATCGCCCGGCGGCTTGATGACTTCGCGCGCCAGCTGCACGCGTCGATCGGTGTTGGTGAAAGTGCCGGACTTTTCCGCGAAAGCCGACGCCGGCAGGATCACGTCGGCATGGAATGCGGTCTCCGTAACAAAGAGATCCTGCACCACCAGATGATCGATTTTGGCCAGCGCCTCGCGGGCATGCTGCAGATCGGGGTCCGACATCGCGGGATTTTCGCCCTCGATATACATGCCGTTGATTTCGCCGGCATGGATCGCATTCATGATCTCGACCACGGTCAGGCCGCGCACGGGATCAATGTCCTGATCCCAGAGCTTTTCAAAGGGCTCGCGCAAATCGGTGCGGCCGACGGGCTGGTAGTCCGGCAGGAACATCGGGATCAGGCCGGCGTCGGAAGCGCCCTGCACGTTGTTCTGGCCGCGCAGCGGATGCAGCCCGGTGCCGGGACGGCCGATCTGGCCGGTGATCAGCGCCAGCGCAATCAGGCAGCGCGCATTGTCGGTGCCGTGGATGTGCTGGCTGATGCCCATGCCCCAGAAGATCAGCGAGGCGCGCGAGCGCGCGTACATCCGCGCCACTTCCTTCAAGGTCTCCGCCGGGATGCCGCAGATCGCTTCCATCTTCTCCGGCGGGAATTCCTTGATCTTCTCGGCGAGGTCATCAAAGCCTTCGGTATAGCCTGCAATGTACTGCTTGTCGGTCAACCCTTCGGTGATGATGGTGTGGAGCATCGCATTCAGCATCGCGACGTCGCTGCCGGGCTTGAACTGCAAATGCGTATGGGCATGGCGCGACAGCGACTGCCGCCGCGGGTCCATCACGATCAGCTTGGCGCCGCGCTTGGCCGCGTTCTTGATGTAGGTCGCCGCGACCGGATGGTTCACAGTCGGGTTGGCGCCGATCACGATGATGACTTCGGCATCCATGGCGGCGGCAAACGGCGCCGATACCGCGCCGGAGTTGAGACCTTCCATCAGCGCGGCCACCGACGAGGCATGGCACAGCCGCGTGCAGTGATCGACATTGTTGGAGCCGAAGCCGGTGCGCACCAGCTTTTGGAACAGATAGGCCTCTTCGTTCGAGCCTTTGGCCGAACCAAAACCGGCCAGCGCCTTGACGCCCTTCTCATCGCGGATCTTTACCAGGCCCTTGGCGGCGATATCGAGCGCCTCTTCCCAGGAGGCTTCGCGGAAATGGGTGAACGGATTGGCCGGATCGACCTGATCGTTGGAATCCTTCTTCGCATTCGGCAGCCGCACCAGCGGTTTTGTCAGGCGATGCGGATGGTGGATGTAGTCGAAGCCAAAACGGCCCTTGACGCAGAGCCGGTTGTGGTTGGCCGGGCCATCGCGGCCTTCGGCGTAGATGACTTTCTCGTCCTTGACCTGGTAGGTGACCTGGCAGCCGACGCCGCAGAACGGGCACAGCGAGTCGACCTTCTTGTCGGCGTAGGTCACGCGGGTCTGGTTCTCGTCCAGCATCACCGACGGCATCAGCGCCCCGGTCGGGCAGGCCTGCACGCATTCGCCGCAGGCCACGCAGGTCGATTCCCCCATCGGATCGTCGAAGTCGAACACGATTTTCGACCCGTGGCTACGATAGGCCATGCCGATGACATCGTTGACCTGCACTTCGCGGCAGGCGCGCACGCAGAGGCCGCACTGGATGCAGGCATCGAGATTGACGCTCATCGCGGGGTGGCTGACATCGCTCGCCCAACGCTCGGCCGCGGGAAAACGGCTCTCGGTGACCTCGACCTTCTCGGCCCAGTGCCAGAACTTCGAATCCGGATCGTGCGAGGTCGCGCGCGCCGGCTGATCGGCGACCAGGAGTTCCATCACCATCTTCTGCGCCGCCACCGCGCGCGCGCTTTCGGACTTCACCTTCATGCCGACGGTCGGCGTGCGCTTGCAGGACGCCGCCAGCACACGCTCGCCCTCGATCTCCACCATGCAGGCGCGGCAATTGCCGTCGGCCCGGTAGTCCGGCGCGGGCGAATAGCACAGATGCGGGATTTCCTGGCCCTGGCGCTTTGCCACCTGCCAGATGGTCTCGCCAGCGTTGGCCTCGACCTGTTTGCCGTCGAGTTCGAAGGGGATCTTGGTCATTCCGCGGCCTCTTTCGGCACGAATTCTTCCGGAAAATATTTAATAACCGACGTCAGCGGATTCGAGGCCGCCTGCCCGAGCCCGCAGATCGACGCATCGCGCATCGCCTGGCTCAACTGATCGAGTAGTTCGCGGTTCCACACCGGGCGTTCCATCAGGATCGCCGCCTTCTGGGTGCCGACCCGGCACGGCGTGCACTGGCCGCAGCTCTCATCCTCGAAGAAGCGCATCAGGTTCAACGCCGCACCGCGCACGCTGTCCTGTTCGGACAGGATCACGACCGCAGCCGAACCGATGAAGCAGCCGTATTTTTCCAGCGTGCCGAAATCGAGCGGAATGTTGTCCATCGACGCCGGCAGGATGCCGCCGGATGCGCCGCCCGGCAGATAGGCGTGGAACGTATGTCCATCGGCCATGCCGCCGCAGAACTCATCGATCAGTTCGCGCGCGGTGACGCCTGCGGGCGCCAGCTTCATGCCGGGGTTCTTGACGCGGCCCGAAACGGAATAGCTACGCAAACCATGACGATCGTTGCGGCCGTGGCCCTTCCACCAATCGGCGCCCTTCTCGACGATGTCGCGGACCCACCACAGCGTCTCGATGTTGTTGATCAGCGTCGGCAGGCCGAACAGCCCGACCTGGAACGGATAAGGCGGCTTGTGCCGCGGTAGGCCGCGCTTGCCCTCGATGCTTTCGAGCAGCGAGGATTCCTCGCCGCAGATGTAGGCGCCGGCGCCGCGGCGCATGTGCAGCACCGGTCCGCCCGGCGGCAGTTTTTCGATCTCGCGTTCGAGAATTTCGCGCGAGGCCGGATATTCGTCGCGCAGATAAATGTAGATATCGGTGGCCTCGACCACATGGGCGCCGATCAGCATGCCCTCGAGAAAGCGATGCGGATCGGTTTCAAGATAGAAGCGATCCTTGAACGTGCCGGGCTCGCCCTCGTCGCCATTGATCGCCATCAGCCGCGGCCCGGGCTCGCCGAGCACCGCGCGCCACTTCCGCCCCGTTGGAAAGCCGGCGCCGCCGAGCCCGCGCAGGGACGCGTCGTCGAGCGACTTCAGCAGGTCTTCCCTTGAAAGCTGCCCGGAGCGCAGGCACCCCAGCAGCGCGTAACCGCCATCAGCGACATAGGCGTCATAGTCGACATACTTTGGCAGATGCGCATGGGTCTCGCCGGCTTTCGCCGCAGCCAGCACGTTCGAGACGGTGGCGTGATCGACGAAGTGATGACCGACTTCCGCGGCAGGCGCGGTGTCACAACGGCCGACGCAGGGCGCGCGCACCACGCGGATACCGGGGCCGGCCTGGTCCTGCAATTCATGCAGCAATTTTTCCGCACCCATCATCGCGCAGGTCAGGGAATCGCAAACGCGGATGGTCAGCGGCGCGATATCCGGCTCGCCTTCCTTCACGATATCGAAATGCGCATAGAAGGTGGCGGTCTCGAACACTTCGGCGAACGACAGCTTCATCTCGTCGGCGAGGGCTGCCAGATGGCCTGCGGAAATCTGATGATATGTGTCCTGGATCAGATGCAGATGTTCGATCAGCAGATCGCGCTGCCGCGACCGGTCCCCGAGCAGCAGTTCAATCTCATGCGCCGCAGTCGGGTCGACCTGGCGGCCCTTGGGCGTCGACTTGGCCCGCTTCCGTCCGGCGCCGGGGTGCTCGAACGAGAGGACTTTCTGCACGTCATGAACCATGGAAAACGTCTCGTTCCTGCCTGTCGGTTTCACCGACCATAATCCGTGGCATGCCAGATGCCAAGAGAATTGTCGCGGTATGATAAGCATTTAAGCGGGCATGCCGCGGGGCACCCGTACCGCTCTCGCCCGGAGCGAAGGCTCGCAATCGCGAGGTGCCTTTGCCGATCAATGAATGAGAACTGGAATCGATCCAAAGATCAATAAAGCCGTCTCATGTGGCGATAGGGAATGCGTATCGATCTGAATTTTAGATCGATCGATACGGATTCCAAATGAACTCAGCTTCCGATGCCGTCGGCTTTTTCTATCAAGAACACGATACGGCTCTCGCTGCGGTCGGTGATCTCGATCTTGTCACCGGTTTCGCGGATCAGGTTCGGGATATCGATCACCGACAGCGGATCGGTGCAGTGAACCTCAAGCCGTTCGCCGGGCTTGACCGATTTGAGCGCCTTGCGCGTCTTCAGCGCCGGCAGCGGACATTTGAGGCCGGTGAGATCGAGCTTTGTCGTGGTCATCAGGGGAACATGGCGAAGCGGATGGGCATCGTCAATCCGCGGTCTTGGCAACCATCAAACCAGGCTCGCATAGGACAGAAACCCGACCATCTGGCCCGGTTCGACCAGGGTGATCTCTTCGCCGAGTTCGACCAGCCCGTCGGTATCCACCAGCGACGACAACAGCCCCGCACCCTCGCGCGGGAATTTGACTGCTTCGAGCATGCCATCGCCTCCGTTACGCAAGCTGACGCGGACATATTCGCGGCGGGCGATCTTCTTCTTGTAGGTGAAGCCGGCGCGCACCGGCATCGGCACCAGTTTCTGCTGCTGCGCGCCCGACAGCGCCAAAATGGTCGGCCGCACCACGTGAACGAAAGTGACAAAACTCGCCACCGGGTTTCCCGGCAGGCCGATGAACGGCGTGCCGCCGATAATCCCCATCGCGACGGGACGTCCCGGCTTGATCGCCATTCGCCACAGCACCAGCGAGCCGACGCTTTCGACGCTGGCCTTGACGTGATCCTCTTCGCCGGTCGATACGCCGCCGGTGGTGAGAATCAGGTCATGCGCACCGGCCACCTTCTGCAAAGCATTCGCCAGCGAGGCCGGTTCGTCCCTGAGAATACCGAGATCGCTAACCTCGCAACCGAGCCGCGCCAGCATCGCCATCAGCATGAAACGATTTGAATCGAACAGTTGCGCCGCCGCGCGTGGCTCGCCCGGCGAGACCAGCTCATTGCCGGTGGAAAACACCGCGACGCGGATGCGCCTGACGACGCCAAGTTCGGTCAGGCCGAACGCGGCCGCC
>Ga0307515_10019712_pt1 | contig 12108 bp, 10 predicted proteins | sample 17_EM_MG_FD_194513 | JGI IMG/M metagenome (GOLD analysis project Ga0307515, IMG submission 194513) | Populus trichocarpa ectomycorrhiza microbial communities from riparian zone in the Pacific Northwest, United States - 17_EM | ecosystem: Host-associated > Plants > Roots > Unclassified | place...
GAAGTCGACCGGAAAGAACGGCGCCTTGAACAGCGCGCGGATCGCATCGTGCGTCGACATCACGCCGTTGGGCCCACTCGCGATCTCGACCCGGTGACCCGGCACGTAGATCGGCGTGAAGAACGGCAGGCCGCACACGTGATCCCAGTGCAGGTGTGACAGCAGGATCGTCGAGTGCCGCGGGCCGTGCGCCATGCGCTCGTCGCCGAGCGCGCGCAGCCCCGTCCCCGCATCGAGGATGATCCGCGTGTCGCCCGCGGTGACCTCGACGCAGGCGGTGTTGCCGCCGGCCGTGGTCAGCGGCCCCGGTACCGGGATCGAGCCGCGAACACCGAGGAACCGCACCGAGAGCGCTGGATCGAGCTGGGTCATGGAGAACCTCTGACCTGACCAAGAGCAGCTTCGGTGCCACATGGCGTTTCAGTTACTTACCCGCCGCCGGCGCGTCTCACGCTCCATCTCGGCGCGGCAGTTGCTCCAGAATGGAGCAGATCTCGGCGCACCTCGCGCTCGGCGCGCGCAGCGTCTGCGGACAGGTAACGCGGCGGCACGTGGTCGGCGTTCACGTCGAACATTGCCGTTCTCGACCGCTGGCGCTCCATCTCGCTGCGCTGTGGTCGCCGCTGCTCCAGGTGTCGGCCCGGCCCAGCTTGTAGGATCACCTTGCGATCGAGACTGGCCATGGACATGAACGACGCCCGCCGATCGCTCGGCCGGGATCATGAAGCGAGCCAGCTTGCATCAGCGGACACACGGAACGCGTGCGTCACGCGACCATGGTTGCAGCATCGACGTGGAGGGAACGCGCCGTGCGTCACGCGACCATGGTTACAGCATCGACGTGCTCGGAACGCGTGCATCATGCGACCGTGGTTGCAGCATCGACATGCTCGGCGCACCGACGCTGGGCTCGTCGATTCTGGTCGAGACCGACGCACGCATGGACCACGCGCGGTGCTAGGTTCCTTCGCTCGATGCAGGAGGCGCGAGATCCTCGGGATGAGCTGTACGAGGCGTACCTGCGAACCCCGGCGCACCAGCACGCCGAGATCGTGCACGGGACGCTCCACGTCATGTCGCGTCCGGCGCCGAAGCACGCGAACGCCGCGTCGGTGCTGGGCGCCGAGATCGGCCGGCCGTTTCATCGCGCGCGTGGCGGCCCCGGAGGATGGTGGGTTCTCCGGGGGCCCGAGTTGCAGCTCATCCTGAAAGAGCCGGTGATCCCGGACCTCGCCGGATGGCGACTCGAGCGCATGCCGCAGCTGCCCGACACGGCCTACTTCACGCTCGTGCCCGACTGGGTGTGCGAGGTGCTGTCGCCCTCGACCGAGAAGCTCGATCGCGACGAGAAGCTGCCGTACTACGCCGAGCACGGCGTGCGCCACGCGTGGTTGCTCGACCCGATCGACAAGCGCCTCGAGGTGCACACGCTCGATGCGAGCACCCGGCGGTGGCGCGAGGTCCGGATCCACCAGGGCGACACGACGGTCCGCGCCGCGCCGTTCGACGCCATCGAGCTCGATCTCGCGGCGCTGTGGTCGCCGCCGCGCATGGCTTGAGATCGGCGCTGGTCCCGGACTCGCCGGTCACCGTGCTGGTGACCGAGGCGACCCGGCAGCGGTTCGCCCGACGCGGCGGTCCAGGCGGTCGAGCATGACCCCGCCGGCGAGCGCGTGTTCGGCAAGCCCTGAGCGTCGGCGCTCGCGTCGGCCCGGGAGAGATCGGCCCACCGCCGGCGCAGTCAAAGTTGACAATAGGCTGACAATCTGGTGCGGTAACACCTGGCCATGAAGCTCTCGTTGATGGTCAAGCCGCCATTCTCGTTCGCCCAGACGATCGCCTTCCTCCGCAGCTTCCCGCCCTGCCAGGGCGACTACCTGATCACCGATCGGTCGATCACCGCGGCGGTGTCGGTCCGCGGCATCGCGCGCGCGTTCACGATCCGCGACGGCGATCCGCTGACCGTGGAGATGCCGCGCCACAGCGACGCCGAGACCCAGCGGGCGCTGCTGACGCGCGCGGCGCAGTTCATCGGCGCCAACGACGATGTCACCGCGCTCTATGCCGCGGCCGAGGGCGATCCGCCGTTTCGCGCGGTCGTCGAGCAGCTCCACGGCCTGCACCACGTGCGGTTCCTGACCCTCGAGGAGATCGCGGTGTACTGCGTGCTGATGCAGCGCATGCCGATCAAGCTGGCCGCGATGTACAAGCGCCGGTTCCTCGAGCGGTTCGGCGTGCCGGTCGACGCCGAGGGCGTCACGCTGCGCGCGATGCCGGAGCTCGATCAGCTGGTCGAGCTCGACGAGGAGGAGATCGCAGCTGCGATCGGCCATCCGCGCAAGGCGATGCTGATCGCCGGCGTGGTCCGCGGCATCGCCGCGATCGGCGAGGACTTTCTGCGCACGGCGCCCTACGCCGCGGCGCGCGACGCGCTGCTGGCGATCCCGGGCGTCGGCCCGTTCTCGGCGGCGGCGATCCTGCTGCGCGGCCTGGGCCGGATGGACGAGCTGCCCCCGCTGCGCCAGGTCGAGGAGGCGGCGCGCGAAACCTACGGCGCGGCGTACGACGCGGCCGCGATCGCGCGTCGCTACGGAGACCAGATCGGCTACTGGTCGTTCTACCTCCGGACCGGCGCGAGCCGCGTGACGCGCGGGCGTGCGGCCGCGGCCTGATCCGCGGCGCGGTCAGCTGAAGTACCGCGGGTAGCGGCAGACCGTGGCAGGGTCAGATCTTGACCGGGCGGCCGTGGCGCAGGTCGTCGATCAGCGCGGCGAGCTCCAGCTCGGCCCCAGGGTAGGCGTGGGCGGCGATCTGGAGCGCGAGTTGCTCATCCGAACGCTCGAAGCGCTTCGCGATGATCCGGCCGATGTCCGCCACGTCCTGGTAGCGGTCCTCGATGGCTCGACGCTGCGAGATCGCGGCGTGGAACTTCAGGGCGACCAGGGCACCGCGCGGCACGATCCGCACCCGGTGGCCGAGCACCGTTGCGGGCTCGGCTACGGCCGCGGCGGCGGCGAGCACCGGGTTGGCCTCGCGCGCCACCAGGTCCGCGATCGCGTCGGCGTGCTCCGGGTCGGCCCCACCTGGGTAGACCCGCACCATGTCGTACGTCTGCGTGACGACGTAGCCTCGGGCCCGGAGCGCACGCGCCAGCGGTTCGAGCTTGTCGCGCGGTACGAGCAGGTCGACGTCGATGGTCGCGCGGAGCCGGCCGTGATAGCCCACGGCGATCCCACCGATCAGCGCGTGGTCGGCTCCGATCTCGGCGAAGATCACCGACAGCTCCGCGAGGGTTCGAGCGCGCTCGTCCAACGTCTCGAGCGGATGATACGCGGTGCCCGGGGTGACCACGAAGCAGCCTACCGCGGATTTCGACGGTCGGGGACCCGGCGCCGATCACAGGAACCGGCGCAGCCGGTAGGCGATCCAGGCCAGCGTCTTGCGCCACCACGGCAGGCGCTGCCAGGCGCGCTCGTCGTACGGATCGGCGTTGCCGACGTCGCGGTCGAAGTTGGCGACCAGGGTCTGGCCGGTGCCGGCGTCGAGGATCTCGATGGTGACCTCGAGGTTGTTGAACCGGCTCTGGGCATCGAAGTTGTAGCTGCCGATCGTCGACCACAGCGCGTCGACGGTGGCGGTCTTGGCGTGCATCATCACGCCGCGCCACAGGAAGATCTGGACGCCGCGGCGGGCGAGCCGGCGCAGCACGTAGAGCGCTGCCCACTCGGCGAGCCGGATGTCGGAGTTGCCGGGGACCATGATCCGGACGTCGACGCCGCGCGCCGCGGCCCGGGACAGCGCGCGGCGCAGGCCGCGGTCGGGCAGGAAGTACGCGTTCTGGATCACGACCGACGTGCGCGCGGCCTTGATGACGTGCAGATACGCGCGGCGCACGGTGGTGCGCTGGCGGCGCTGGGTGTTGTCGAGCAGGCGCACGAACACGCCGCGCGCCGAGCCGTCGGGCGCGGGGGCCGGCGGGTAGGGCGTGCCGCCGCAGCGCAGCCAGTTGCGGCGAAACATCCGCGCGAGGTCGAACACGATCGGGCCGGTGACCCGGCAGTGCATGTCGTGCCAGCCGACGCCACCGTCCTCGACCGCGGCGTAGTCGTTGGCGATGTTGAGGCCTCCGGTGAACCCGACGCGGTCGTCGACGACGATGATCTTGCGGTGGTCGCGGTGCGACAGCCGGAACCGCCGGCGCCACGGCGAGATCGGGTTGAAGTCGATGACCTCGCAGCCGGCGGCGCGCATCTCGTCGACCCAGCTCTCGGGCAGGCCGAACGACCCGACCGCGTCGTAGATGACGCGGACCGAGACCCCGGCCCGGGCGCGCTCCATCAGCACGGCCTTGAACCGATCGCCGGTGGTATCGGCGGCGAGGATGTAGGTCTCGAAGCAGATCGAGCGCTCGGCGGCGGCGAGCGCGGCCAGCATCGCGGGGTAGGTGTCGGCGCCGTCGCGCAGCACGGTGACGTCGCAGCCGCCGCGCCAGCGCTGCAGCGACCGGGCGTACGGCGTGAGCGCGGCAGGCAGCTGGACGACGATCGCGGTCGACGGTGGATCGCGGATCGGCTGGGGGACGGCGGGTGCGGCGGTCATGCGTCGTAGCGAACGGCGATGATGGTGTACTCGATCTCGCCCCGCGGCGCGCGCACGGTGACGACGTCGTCCTCGCGCTTGCCCAGGCACGCCCGCGCCACCGGCGAGTCGATGCTGATCCAGCCCTTGTCGACGTCGGACTCGTCGCCGCCGACGATCCGGTAGGTGCGCTGGTCGCCGGCGTCGTCCTCGACCGTGATGTAGGCGCCGAAGAACACCCGGCGCGGGTCGCTGGGCGACTCGCTGACCACGGTGACGTCGTCGAGCCGCTTGGACAGGAACCGGACGCGGCGATCGATCTCGCGCAGCCGGCGCTTGCCATAGATGTACTCGGCGTTCTCGCTGCGGTCGCCCTGGGCCGCGGCATCGGCGACCTCCTGGGTCACGCGCGGTCGCTCGATCGTCCACAGCTGCGCGAGCTCGGCGCGCAGCTTCTTCGCGCCGTCGGGCGTGATGTAGCGCGACAGCTGCGGCCGCGGCGATCGATCCCGCGTCGACATTCGCCGGAGCATATCCGGTATGCTGCCCGCGGGCATGGGCTCGTCGTTCATGATCGTGGTCGGGCTGCTGATGGCCAACGGCCTGTTCGCGGGGGCGGAGATCGCGATCCTCTCGGTCCGCAACACCCGGCTCCGCGAGTTCATCCGCCGCCGCGACCGCCGCGCGCTCGCGGTCAAGTCGCTGCGCGACACCCCCGAGCGGTTCCTCGCCACGGTGCAGATCGCGATGACCACGATCGGTACCACCGCCGCCGCGATCGGCGGCGCGCAGCTCGAGCAGCAGCTCGAGCCGGCGTTCCATGCGATCGGCCTGGGCCGGGGCACCTCGCTCGCCGCGGTGATCGTGCTGGTCACGTTCCTCGAGCTCGTGATCGGCGAGCTGGTACCCAAGTCGCTCGCGCTGCGCTACTCGGACCGCTACTCGTTCTTCGTCGCCCGGCCGCTGGTCGCGCTGTCACAGCTGATGCGGCCGCTGGTCTGGCTCCTGACCGGGGTGTCCAACGCGTTCCTGCGGCTGTTCGGCGACCGCACCACGTTCACCGAGGCGCGGCTGTCCAGGGACGAGCTCCAGCAGCTGGTCGAGGAGGCGGCCAAGACCGGCTCGGTCGACCCGCGCGCCAGCGAGATCGCGTCGCGCGCGCTGGGCTTCGGCGAGGTCACCGTCGCCGAGGTCATGGTGCCGCGGACCCGCGTGGTCGCGCTGCGCCGCGGCGCCCCGCCCGAGGAGGTCCAGCGCGTGATCCTCGAGCAGGGCCACAGCCGGATGCCGGTCTACGACGGCACCATCGACAACATCGTCGGCTACGTGGTCGCGCGCGACGTGCTCGCCCTGGCCTGGGAGCACGGCCTGGTGGTGCTCGAGGACATCCTGCGCCCGCCGCACCAGGTCCCCGAGTCGACTCGCGCGCTCGATCTGCTGCGCGAGATGCAGCGCCGCCGGACCCAGATGGCCCTGGTCGTCGATGACCACGGCGGGCTGTCCGGCCTGGTGACCACCGAGGACCTGATCGAGGAGCTGGTCGGCGACATCATGAGCGAGGATGACGTACCGGAACAGTTCTTCACACGCGAACCCGCCGGGACGATCCTGGTTCAGGGCTGGGCCGCCGTCCGCAAGGTCAACCGCGACCTGCACCTCGATCTCCCCGTTGGCAAGGACCGCACGACGATCGCCGGGTTATGCATGTCCCTGGCCCAGGCGATTCCCCAGGCCGGGGAGAAGCTGACCACCGACAATGGAACCGTCCTCGAGGTGGTCGAGGCGTCTCCGCGGCGGGTTCGGCGCGTAAGGATCCATCCCGTCGCGCTCGGCGACGATGCCGGAATACTTACTGAATCCTGATACGACGGGCCTCGCCGAAACCTTCCCGTCCTGTACTATCACTCTCGATGACGGCCATCGCGCGCGACGCCGTCGCGTCCGACCATCTCGTCTACGCCTGGCCGTTCCCGATCGGTCCGGAGTGCGAGGTGTCGTGCGCCGACGACGAGCAGGTCGTGATGTGCCCGGCGTGGCTGGTCGGCGATCGCCTCGGGCCGGGGCGGCATCGCTGGCGCACGCCCGATCCAACGCGGCCGGTGTCGGCGTTCTTCGTCCTGACCGCGCCGGTCGAGGTGTCGTTCGATCTGACGACGATGTTCCTCATCCCGATGTCCGGGATGCCGGTGCGGCTGCGCGCGAACGGCTCGCTCCAGGTCCGCTGCGTCGATCCCGGCCTCCTGGTCGCGCAGTTCGTCGGCCTGCCGTTCGACCGGGTCAACGACGGCATCCTGCGCAGCGTCGCGCGCAGCGTCGAGCGGATGCTGGCGCGGCTGCTGACCCGGCGGGTCGTGATGGCGGGGACGCCGCTCGCGGTGACCGATCCGGGGATGCTCGCCGGCATCGTCGAGGAGCTGATCGCGTACAACCCGACGGCGGGCGCGGTGTTCGGCGTCGACCTGATCCGCATGGGCCACCTGACGATCGTCGGCGACGACGGCTCGAGCCCGTACATCCCGCTGCCCCAGGACGGCGACTGGTCCGACGGCCAGGCCCAGAAGCTGCCCAACGGCGATCACCGCGACTACGCGGCGGCGGCGGCGGTGCAGATCGCCCGGCGCCACGGCGACGTCTCGCTGGTCGAGACCGCGCGCGGGCGGCCGGGCAGCCAGGGCGACGGCCAGCTGCCGCACGTCCGCTCGGCCTCGCAGTCGTCGCCCGAGATCACGCCGCCTCCGCTGTCGACGGTGTCGGGCGAGATCCGGACGCGCGCCAGGAGCCCGCACGAGGAGCCCGCGCCGCTGCCCCCGCCGCCGCGCCGGCCGCACGTCGACGCGATACAGACCACCGAGGACATCACCCAGCCCGGCGTCCACACGCCGGTGCCTGGCTCGGTGAAGTTCGCCACCGGCTCGGCTCATCGCCGCGACGACCTGTCGTCCGAGGCGCGCGGCGCGATCCTCGGGATCGGCATGTCCCCGGTTGGCGGCGTGTCGTCGGCGTCCGGCGAGATCGGGCCCAAGGTGCCGCCCGGCGCGCGCGTCCTGGTGCCCGGCCCCAACGGCCTGATGCAATCGGCGACCGTGCGCCAGCTGCTCCAGGGCTACTACGAGCTCGAGGTCGGCCACTCCGGCGAGACGATCTGGGTGCCGGTCAACGGCGTCGTCCCCGAGTACTGATTCAGAAGTCGGTCAACCCGACCTCGAAGTAGATCTCGGGCGAGTGGCCCTCGATGCCGTAGCCCAGGTCGAAGCCGAGCAGCGGCAGCACGATGTTGTTGAGGTAGACCCGGAAGCCGGCGCCGACGTCGCTGCGGGTGTAGCCCGGGCCGAGCTGGTTGAGCAGGTAGTCGCGATCCGAGCGGCGGAAGTGGTAGCCGACGTAGCCGGCGTCGTAGAACCCGAGCGCGCGGAACGCGAGGAACCGCCACTTGAACAGCGGGACCGAGTACTCGGTGCGGAACACCGCGCGAACGTCGCCGCGGAACTGGTCGAGGTCGTAGCCGCGCAGGTCCGAGACCCCGCCGAGCGTGAAGTCCTCGTGCAGCGGCAGGTGGCGGCCGGCGTTGAAGTGGCCGCGGAGCTCGAGCTCGTGCTCCTCGAACAGCCGCCAGCTGTGGTACGCGCGCAGCGTCATCAGCTGGTAGTCGTAGCCGATGCCGGGGATCGTGGGCTCGAGGTCGAGCTGCGCGTACGATCCCCAGGTCACGCCGTAGCGATGGTGGCGGTGGTCGAGCGTCAGGTGCATCTGGAGCGACACGTCCCAGCCGTCGTTCTCGGGCGCCTGGGCGATGCGCTGGCCGGCGGCGTCCTTGGGCTCGCGGAAGTAGACGTAGGCGCCGCGCAGCCGCAGGTCGACGGCGAGCCACCACAGGAAGTTCCAGCCGATCAGCGCGCCGCCGCCCAGGTAGGTCGCCTGCGTGCTGCGCTCGATCGCGGACGATCGCGGATTGTCGGGTGGGTTGACGTACTCGTCGACGTTGCGGCGGAACAGGTAGAGGTCGGTGCGCCAGGTCAGCTTGCTGCCGTGGTACGACGGATCGAGGAACGTGCCGAAGAACAGCGACGTGCGCGTACCGATCTGGCCGTAGAGCAGGAACTTCTGGTCGAGGCCGCGGAAGTCGTTCTCGGCGAAGCCGAGCCCGAACGCCAGGTTGCCGGGCAGCGCGAACGCGGTCGGCGCCAGGATCCACGAGTGCTTGTCGTCGGCGGTGACCACGACGATCACGCCCGGGGTCGGCGCGGGGGCGGGCTCGAGCGTCACCACCACGGTCGTGAACAGCTCGCTCGATAACAGCGCCTGCTGGAGCCGCGGCAGGTCGCCGGTGTCGACCGGATCGCCGATCGCGACGTGCGCCAGGTAGCCCACCGTCTGCGGCTGGACCTTCGACGGGCCGCGGACCGCGAAGCCGGCGATCGGCCCGGCGAGCTGCGGCGCGGACGAGACCGGCGCCGCTGGCTCCGCGCTCGGCGCGGTCGGTGCGGCCCCGACGGGCGGCGGCGGCGGTGGCTCGCTGGCCTCGCTGGGCGGCGCCAGCGGATCAGTGGGCGGCGCCAGCGGATCGTCGGGTGCCGAACGATGATGCCGTGGCGCGGCGTGGGCGACCGCGCTCACCATCGCGCAGGCGACGATCACGATCGCGGTTCGCACCGCGAATGTGTACCCGCTACTTCTGCTTCTTGCCCGGCAGAATGCCCATCAACTTGCTGATGATGCCGAGCATGATCTCGTCCGCGCCGCCGCCGATCGACAGCAGACGGCTATCGCGGTAGCTGCGGGCTGCGGGGTTTTCCCAGGTGAAGCCCATGCCACCCCAGTACTGCAGGCAGGAATCGGAGACCTCGCGGGCGAGCCGGCCGGCCTTGAGCTTGGCCATCGACGCCATCATCGTGACGTCAGCGCCGCCGATGTAGTCCTCGACCGCGCGGTAGCACAACGAGCGCAGCGCCTCGATCTCGGTCTTGAGCTCGGCGAACCGGAAGTGCACCACCTGGTTGTCGATCAGCGGTTGCCCGAACGTGTGACGTTCCTTGCAGTACGCGATGGTGGCCTCGAGCAGCCGGTCCATGCCGCGGACCGAGCCGATCGCGCCGCACAGCCGCTCCTCCTGGAACTGCACCATCTGCATCATGAAGCCCATACCCTCCTCGCCGATTCGGTGGCGCTGGGGCACGCGCACGTCCTCGAAGAACACCGGGCAGGTGTCGCTGGCGCGCATCCCGAGCTTGTCGATCTTGGCGCCGACCTGCACGCCGGGAGTCCGGGTCGGGACCACCACCAGCGTCTTGTTGCGGTGTGGGGCGCCCTCGCTGGTGTTGACCAGCAGGCACAGCCAGTCGGCCTGCGCGGCGCTGGTGATCCACATCTTCGAGCCGTTGATCACGTAGTCGCTGCCGTCCTTGCGCGCCGTGGTCTTGATCGCCGCGACGTCGGAGCCGCCCGAGGTCTCGCTGACCGCGATCGACGCCACGACCTCGCCGGCGATCGCCGGGGCGAGGAACTCCCTGCGCAGCTCGTCGCTGCCCCAGCGCGCGAGCGCCGGTGTGGCCATGTCGGTCTGCACGCCCAGCGCCATCGGGACCGAGCCGCCGCGGCAGGTGCCGAGCTCCTCGGTGACGCACATCTGGTACGAGTAATCGAGGCCCATGCCGCCGTAGGCCTCGGGCTTGTTGACCCCGAGCAGACCGAGCCGGCCGGCCTTCTTGAACACCTCGTGCGCGGGGAACGCGCCTGCGGCCTCCCACGCGTCGACGTGCGGGTTGATCTCCTTGTCCACGAACTCGCGGACGGTGCGGCGCAGTTGTAGGTGTTCGTCGGTGAACTTCATGCGCAACGACCGTACAACAAGCCATGAAGCAACGCGCGCGCCAAATTGACTGGTGAGAACCGTATGAAATTTCGTCGGATCATTTGAGTTGCAACGATCTCACTTCCGTACGAAGTTCGGACTTCGCACCGGGTGGTGCTTCGAGGAACGATGTTACCCATCCTTCTCAAGCTCAAGCTCGCGACGGCAGCGGCCGCCGGGCTCGCCGCAGCGGCGGGCCCACTGCCGGTGCCCGCAGAGGCGTTCGCCATGGTGGCCGTCGAGCGCGCAGCCGCGCCGGTCGAGGTCAAGCTGTTCGACGAGAACCTCGGCATCAGCGCGATCGTCGGGATCCGGCGCGACGGTACGATGGACACCGCGACCGCGGCGGAGGTCAAGCACCTGTTCCGCTGCCGCCAGACCAACCGCGAGCGGCCGATCGCGCGCCGCACGCTCGCCATGCTCGCCGACCTCGCCGAGCGCTACGACACCCGCGCGATCGAGTTCGTGTCGGTGTACCGCGTGCAGCACGGCGAGTCGGCGACCTCGCCGCACCGCGACGCGCGGGCGATCGACTTCCGGATCCGCGGCGTCGCCCTGCAACCGATCCGCGACTACCTGTGGCGGACGTACACGGAGGTCGGCATCGGCTGGTATCCGGCCGAGCAGTTCATCCACATGGACTCGCGGCCGACCTTGCACGACACCGCGTGGACGTTCCTCACCGGCGTCAACCACTACCATCCGTACTGGGCCGAGGTCGCCCGCCGTCCGGTGACCGAGCAGCGCATCGCGCCGCCGCGCCATCGCTCCGGCGTGTGATCTCCCGGTTCGCACCGTCGACGACCGGAGAGGCGCACCCGGGCACGCTGCTGGCCGCGCTGCTGGTCTGGCTCGACGCGCGGTCGCGCCGCGGCCAGGCGCTGCTCCGGCTCGAGGACCTCGACGTCGCGCGGACCCGCGCCGCGTGGGCCGAGCAGATGATCGAGGCGTGCGCCTGGCTCGGCCTGGACTGGGACGCGGTCGTGGTCCAGAGCGATCGCCGCGCCGCGCACGAGGCCGCGCTCGACGCGCTCGCCGCCGCGGGCCGGCTGTACCCGTGCTCGTGCAGCCGCGCGACGCGGGCCGGCGGCCGCCGCGCCCCCGACGGCAGCTGGGCCTACGACAACACCTGCCGCGAACGCAGCCTGCCGCCCGGCGGCTGGCGCGCCGCGGCCGACGCCCTCCGGGCCCGGCTCGACGACGATCGGATCGAGCTGATCGACGACGGCGGCCTCGATCTGTCGCAGACCCCGGCGCGCGACATGGGCGATCCGATCGTGCGGCGGCGCGACGGCGTGATCGCGTACCAGCTCGCGGTCGTGGTCGATGATCGCGACGCGGCGATCACCGATGTGGTCCGCGGCCGCGACATCGCGCCGTCGACCGCCACCCAGGTGGTGCTGCAGCGCCTGCTCGGCATGCCGACGCCGCGCTACCGCCACCACTTCCTGCTGCTCGAGCCCTCGCAAGGAGGACCCTCGCCGCAACGTGATTCCGATCCTCGCTTCGCCACGGACCGGAATCGATCGATCCGGCTCGGGTCCGGCGCCACCAAGCTCGCCAAGCTGCACGCCTCGCTGCCGTTCTCCCAGATGCGCGCGCGCCACGCTGGCCCCGCGCTGTGCGGCATCCTGGCGCACGCCGCCGGCGTCATCGATCAGCCGGCGCCGTGCCGCCCGGCT
>Ga0307515_10019713_pt1 | contig 12108 bp, 13 predicted proteins | sample 17_EM_MG_FD_194513 | JGI IMG/M metagenome (GOLD analysis project Ga0307515, IMG submission 194513) | Populus trichocarpa ectomycorrhiza microbial communities from riparian zone in the Pacific Northwest, United States - 17_EM | ecosystem: Host-associated > Plants > Roots > Unclassified | place...
CATCCTCGAAGAACAGTTCGTAGAAATCGCCCATGCGATAGAACAGCAGCGAACCCGGATTGTTCGCCTTGATCTCGATATATTGCTCCATCATCGGCGTCGCCGAAGCACGGCTTTCCTCCGTGGCGAGCTCGGCAGCCGAAAAGGCTTCATTCCCGGTGTCTATTCGTGCGTTCACGGAGGTGACGTTTTTCCCAAAAAAACAGGTGCCAACCCTATCCGCGCGCCGCTATAGATGACAACAGCATTTGAGGAAGAGCAAAGCGTCGCCCACAGGACGTTGGAGGAAATATGCCCGATATCGACAAGAAGGACCGGCCGGTGACGTCAGTGACCGACCAGGAGGCGCTCGAATTTCACTCTATGGGCCGGCCCGGCAAGCTTGAGATCAACCCGACCAAGCCGATGGCGACCCAGCGCGACCTGTCGCTCGCCTATTCGCCGGGTGTCGCTGTGCCCGTCAAGGCAATCGCCGCCGATCCGCAGACGGCCTATGATTATACGGCACGCGGCAACATGGTCGCCGTCATTTCCAACGGCACGGCGATCCTTGGCCTCGGCAATCTCGGCGCCCTCGCTTCCAAGCCTGTCATGGAAGGCAAGGCGGTGCTCTTCAAGCGCTTTGCCGACGTCGATTCCATCGATCTCGAGGTCGACACGGAAAATGTCGACGAATTCATCAACTGCGTGCGTTTCCTCGGTCCCTCCTTCGGCGGCATCAATCTCGAAGATATCAAGGCGCCGGACTGTTTCGTCATCGAAAGCCGGCTGCGCGAGCTGATGGACATCCCCGTCTTCCACGACGACCAGCACGGGACGGCGATCATCGCCGCTGCCGGCCTGATCAATGCGCTGGAACTGACCGGCCGCGATCTGAAGACGACGAAGCTCGTCTGCAACGGCGCGGGTGCTGCGGCGATCGCCTGTGTCGAACTCATCAAGGCCATGGGTTTTGCCCCTGACAATATCATCCTCTGCGACACCAAGGGCGTCATCTACCAGGGCCGCACCGAAGGCATGAACCAGTGGAAATCGGCGCATGCGGCAAAGACCGACACGCGCACGCTGGAAGAGGCGATGAATGGCGCTGACGTCGTTTTCGGCCTGTCGCAGAAGGGCGCGTTTTCGGCCGAGATGATCCGCTCGATGGCGGAGCGGCCGATCATCTTCGCCATGGCCAACCCCGATCCCGAGATCACGCCGGAAGAAGTCGCCCGCATCCGCGACGACGCCATCATGGCGACGGGCCGCTCGGACTATCCGAACCAGGTCAACAACGTCCTCGGCTTTCCCTATATCTTCCGCGGCGCTCTCGATGTCCGTGCCTCCACAATCAACGACGCAATGAAGATCGCCGCCGTCAAGGCGCTGGCAAACCTTGCCCGCGAGGACGTGCCTGACGACGTGGTCGCGGCCTACCAGGGCCATCGCCCGCGCTTCGGGCCGCAATATATCATTCCCGTTCCCTTCGATCCCCGGCTGATCTCGGCAATCCCGGTCGCCGTCGCGGAAGCCGCGATCGAAAGCGGTGTTGCCCGCAAGGTCATTACCGACATGGCGGGTTACGCCCGCGAGCTTTCGGCGCGGCGCGATCCGATCGCCTCGACGCTCGCCAGGCTCTATGAGCGTGTCCGCCGCCATCCGAAGCGCATCGTCTTTGCCGAGGCGGAAGAAGAACAGGTCCTGCGCGCCGCCATGTCCTACGCCAACCAGCAGCTCGGCACCGCCATCCTGCTCGGCCGCGAGGACCTGATCCGGGCAACGGCGGAACGCGCCGGCATCGATCTCAACCGGCCCGGCCTCGAGATCGTCAATGCCCGTATCTCGACCCGCGTCGAGGCCTATATCGACTATCTCTATGCCAGGCTGCAGCGGCAGGGTTATCTCTATCGTGACGCCCAGCGGCTGATCCACAACGACCGCAACCACTTTGCCGCCACCATGGTGGCGCTGGGTGATGCGGACGGCATGGTGACGGGCATCACCCGCAACTATTCGACGGCGCTCGAAGATGTGCGCCGCTGCATCGACGAAAAACCCGGCCACCGGGTCATCGGCGTTTCGCTGGCGCTCTGCCGCGGCCGCACGGTCTTCGTTGCCGATACCGCGGTGCACGACATGCCGACGGCCGAGCAGCTTGCCGATATCGCCGAGGAGGCCGCCGGTCTGGCGCGTCGCATGGGCTATCCGCCGCGTGTCGCCCTGCTTGCCTACTCAACTTTCGGCCATCCCTCGGGCGAACGCTCGGAACGGGTGCGCGAGGCGGTGAAGATCCTCGACAAGCGCCGCGTCGATTTCGAATATGATGGCGAGATGGCGGCCGATGTCGCGCTGAACCGCAAGGTGATGGAGCAATATCCCTTCTGCCGCCTGTCAGGCCCCGCCAACGTGCTCGTCATGCCGGCTTTCCACTCGGCCTCGATCTCCACCAAGATGCTGCAGGAACTCGGCGGCTCCACGGTGATCGGTCCGATCCTCGTCGGTGTCGACAAGCCGGTGCAGATCACCTCGATGGGCGCCAAGGATTCCGACATCGTCAACATGGCGGCGATCGCCGCCTATGGGGCTGGTTCGTAAACCTCGTCCTTCCCGGACAAAGACGTCACTCCATACTGTGCCCGGCTGACAGCGCGTCAGCCGGGCACAGGTTTTTGTGGATTATTCTTACCCGGCTTCAAACAAGCGGCACTACACGCTAAGCTGCTGATAAAACAGTGATTCGCCTGCCTCGTTTGATTGTTGCGAAATCCGGTCCCATGAACTAAGTTGATTGAACTAAGTTTATGGATGCCGAGGCTGAGATGCGAACCATCAACATTCACGAGGCAAAGACCCACCTGTCGCGGCTCGTCGAGAATGCGGCAAACGGTGAGGTCTTCATGATCGCCAAGGCCGGCAAGCCGCTGGTCAAGGTGGTGCCGCTCGATGCCGGCGGCGTGGACAAGGTCCGCCGTGTCGGTTTCCTCAAGGGGCGAATATCCGTGCCTGGTGATTTCGACAGCATGGATCTGGAGGAGCTCGCAAGGTTTTCAGAGCCGCGATGAAGCTTCTGCTCGATACGCTGCTGCTGATCTGGCTTGCCGAGGATTCACCGAAACTGCCGCCTGCGGCCAGGGAACTGGTGGCCGATCCGATCAACCAGCTGTTCTTCAGTCCCGCAAGCTTCGGCGAGCTCAGCGCCAAGCATGCAATCGGCCGCGCCGATTTCAATCTCGATCCGCCGCTCTTCTATCGCGCCCTTGTCGACAACGACTATTGCGAGCTGCCGATCACCGTCATGCATACGCTGGCAGTCCATCGCCTTCCGCCGATCCATGCCGACCCCTTCGACCGGATCCTTGTCGCCCAATCGATCGTCGAAGGCATTCAGCTGCTGACGACGGACGAGACGGTCGCGCTCTATCCCGGACCGATCCGGCTGTTTCGGTGACAGGCTTCGCCGTCGCGATGGGAATCGCATCCCATTCCGCAGCCCGCATCCGCGCGCAGCTTGCCGCTATTCAGCTCGCGAAGCGGCCGGCGTCGGCGCCGTAATAGTTGAGGTAGCGGTCGGAAATGCTGGTGATCGGCAGCACGATCAGCACGTCGGTGGTGTTGAAGGCATGGTCGACGACCGCGCTGGAGCCGACCATCGCGCCGAGGCGGAGATACCCTTTGATCAGCGGCGGCAGCGCCATCAGCGCCCGCTTCGGGTTGACGGCCTCGACCGGCATCAGGTCCATGTTGCGGGCAAGATGCGGCAGGGCGCCGACGGCCCATTCATCCTTCGCCAGCACAGTGTGGTGGAGGAAGGACAGCGCCAGCGCATGGCTTTCGAGGTAGACGCCGGGGAAGGAAGCGCAGCCGAACATCGCGCTGACGCCATGCTTCAGCGCATAGGCCCAGTTGCCCTGCCACAGAAGCTCGACGGTGCGCTTGGTGCGGTATTCCGGCAGCACGCAGGAGCGGCCAAGCTCCATGAAGCGCTTGTCCGGATGCTTGGCGATGAGGCTGTCGATCTCGAATTCGGAAGCCGAGTAAAAACCGCCATTGGCGACCGCGGCATCCTGTCGCAGCAGCCGGTAGGTGCCGACGATCTGGTCTTCCGGGTCGCCCTCGATCGAGCGGTCGAGAACGAGAAGATGGTCGCAGACAGCATCATAGGCATCGACATCGCGCTGGCGGCGCATGGCGTCCTGCGGCAGCTGTGCTTTCATTTCGTCGACGAAGACCCGGTAGCGCACGGCCTGGGCGGCATCGATCTCGCGCGCCGTGCGGGCAAGCCGGGTCTCCAGATTGCCGATGCGGCCGAGGATGTCGCCGTCCTTCTGCGCAACAGGCGTCGATGGCCGCGTAGCCTCTGCGGGGGCGTCACAATTCAGGATGTCGACGGACATGGCGATTCTCCCGTTGCCGGATTTTCAGACGCCATAAAACACTTCTATACGACAGGAAAGTGACATTTTGGCGTGACTCAGGCAAGAAGTGTGCCGGTTCCCGCAAGCCTTACCGCGCCTCTGCGCGGCGGGCATAAAGTGCGGCGACCGCCTGAACTTCGGTCAGCAGCCGCACCGGGTCAACCGGCTTTATCATGACGCGGTTGGCGCCGTTGAGCAAGACCTGGCGGCGTGATTCGTCGCTCTTGTCGGCGGTGAGCACGATCACCGGGACGGGGGCAAGATCGAGCCGCCGCTCATGGCCGCGCAGGCGTCCCAGCATGTCGATGCCGTTGCCACCAGGCATCGAAAGGTCGCTGATGATGATGTCTGGCCGGGCATTTCCTTCGCAGAGCGCGCAATCGAGCAGGGTCTCGAAATCCTCGACATGGCGCACCTTATGCCCGCCCTTCTCAAGGACGACGCGCACCAGCATGGCATTGATCGGATCGTCCTCGGCCAGCAGAATGCTCAGTCCGTTCGAGGCAACCATCGCCTCTGCCACCGAAAGGCCGAAGCCTGGCTGGTTGTCGTTCAGCGCGTCGCGTTTCTCCATGCCGCGCATGCGCCCGCGCAGCACGTCGATCAGCGACTGCTCGCGCAGCGGCCGGATAAGCCAGGCATCGAACAGATCGAGCGGATGGGCGCTGCGCTCTTCCGGATTGACGAGCAGCACCTTGCGCAGGCCGAGTGCTGCGATTTCGGCGCGATCGGCGAGATGGGCGGAGAATTCCGCCGACATGCGGTGATCGACGATGATGTCGGTCGGCCGCCGTCCGCTCTTTGCCATGTCGAGCAGCCTTGCGCGCGCCGTCTGGCCGTCGCCGACGAGATGGCAGAGGCCGCCGAGCGCGGTGATCGTCTCGGCGATGGCGGTGCGCGCGGCGCCCGCCGGTGCCAGCAGCACGACGCTGTTGCCTGAAAGCAGCGTGTTTCGCCGGTCGCGGCGCTCGCTGCCGGTGTCGACGGGAAAGCGGATGGTGAATTCGCTGCCCTTGCCCTTTTCGCTGGCGACCGCCAGCGCACCGCCGAATTCGCGCATGATGCGGGCGGAGATGGCAAGGCCGAGCCCGGTGCCGCTGCTCTTGTCGGCAACGGTCCCGCCCTGTTCGAACTCGCCGAAGACACGCGCCTGCTCCTCCGCCGTCATGCCGGGGCCGGTATCGGTCACACTGATCAGCAGGTCGCCCGTGTTGAGCGACACGCGGATGAAGACGCCGCCGACCTGGGTGAATTTCACGGCATTGCCGATGACGTTGAAGAGCACCTGGCGCAGCCGCGCAGGATCGAAGCTCATATTCTCCGGCACGTCGGATGATACTGTCGCACCAATCTCGATGCCCTTCTCATGCGCCCGATGGGCGAGCATCTCGACGACGCTTTCGAGCAGTTTGCGCAGCGATTCCAGGCGCGGATGCAGTGCGAAGCGGCCGACCTCGATGGTCGAGAAGTCAAGCAGATCCTCGACGAGCTGCGTCAGCGCGTGGCCGGACTGGCGGATGTTTGCGAGGTAATTCTGCTGCTCCTGCGTCAGCCGTGTCTCGGCGATCAGATGCGTCATGCCGAGAATGCCGGAAAGCGGCGTGCGCACTTCGTGGCTGACGGTGGCAAGCAGCCTGGATTTGGCGGCACTGTGATATTCGGCCTTCTGCCGGGCTTCCTCGCGGCCCTGCGCCGTCAGCCGCTCCTCGGTGACGTCCCTGGCAACGCTCTGCAGCAGCAGGCGGCCGTTCGCCGGGTCGCGGGTGACGACGTCGCGCCAGAGGAAGATGCGCTGGCCTTCCGGTGTCGAGATCTCGACATCGTAGCAGTGCGGTATCGGGCCGGGGCGGAAGGCAAGGCCGATCTCCTCGCAGGTTCGCCCTTCAGGGCGCGGCCGCCCCGTCAGCCGGCGAAAAGTGTCGTTGGCGCCGATGATGCGCCGGTCCATGCTGCGGCTGACCGTGATGTCGCCGAGCACGTCGTGCACGTCGGCAAACAGCTTTGCGCCATCGTTCCAATCCGGCAGGGATTTGCCGGAATTCTGCCTGGCCTTTCGCCGCCGAACCATCAAGACGGCATAACCGGCGATGACGGCAAGGTTGAGAACGGCAATGCCGGCAGCAAAGAGCAGTGGACCACCGGCATGGGAAAGCAGCATCAGGGTGGTTGCGGCAAAAAGCCCGGCGCCGCCCAGCCAGTAGAACAGCAGGCGCTTGGCGGGTGCAGGTCCTTTCCGGCGGCCATCGGCCACAGGGGGTTTCGCTGCGCTAGGCTGTGAGGAAGTGCCCACCATCCGCATCTCGTGCGGCTTGGCGGCGCTGCCGCCGAAAGCGGCGGACAATCTTTCCTGTAACTGTCCCAGACTGTGCATGATGTCTGGCTAACATACTGCCCGTTCCGAATGCCTTCAGGAATTCGATAAGATTTTAGCGGCCGGCCTTTTTCGGCAGCAGCAGCTCGTCGAGAATGACGCAGCCGGCGCCGATGGTGATGAAACTGTCGGCGAGATTGAAGACCGCGAAGGACCAGCCGTCGGTGTAAAACAGGATGTAATCGATCACATGGCCATAGGCGAAGCGGTCGACGAGATTGCCGGTCGCGCCTGCGATGATCAGCGCATAACCGAGATGGGCGAGCCAGCGGTCCTTTGCCGTGCGGTACCACAGCCAGATGACGAAGGCGACGATGACGAGCCGCATGCCGACGATGAACCAGCCATCCATGCCCTCCAGCATCGAGAAGGCGACGCCGAGATTGTAGGTACGGTAGAGCGCCAGCATCGGAATGACGGGCACCACCTCCTGCAGCGGCAGGGAATGATCGACGGTGATCTTGACGATCTGGTCGATGAGGACGGCGACGATGATGAAGATGAGGATCGGCGCCGGGCGCGAAAACAGCGCGGGGCGTGCGTGCGTCTGGTCGGTCATTTGCCCTCGGCAAGTGAGAGGAGATGGCGGCGCGCCTCGAAAAGCATGACGGCGGTGGCAACGGCAAGGTTCAGGGAATCGGCGCGGCCCTGCTGCGGAATGCGGGCAAGCGCATCGGCCTCCTTCGCCAGCTGGTCCGGCAGGCCGGATTGCTCGTTGCCCATCAGCAGCACGACGGGCTTCTTCCTGTAGTCGATCGTGCGGTAATCGACAGCGCCGGCAAGATGTGTGGCAACGACCGAGACACCGGCCGATTTCCGCCAGGCGATGAATTCCTCGGGCGACGCTCGCGTAACCGGAACGGCAAAGACCGAGCCCATGGTGGCGCGCACCGTTTCCAGCGAGAAGGGATCGGTCGCCTCTCCGAGCAGAATGACGCCGGAAGCGCCCGCCGCATCCGCTGTGCGGATGATGGTGCCGAGATTGCCGGGATCGCGCACCCGGTCCAGCGCCACCCAGGTCTCGCCCTCGGTCGGTCGGATATCTCGCAGCGGCATCCAGCGCTGATCGAAGATGCCGACGACCATCTGCGGATTGTCGCGGCGGGTGATCGATGCGATCACCTTCTCGCTGACTTCGAGCACGAGCCCGCCCGAAGCGACGGTCCTTGCCGCCATCTGCTCGACCAGCGGCTTGCCTTTGGCGGCCTTGGCGTAGACCAGCGTGCGGATCGTCCAGCCGAGTTCGATCGCGTCGATGACGAGCTTCAGTCCCTCGGCGAGGAAAGTGCCGCTTTCCTCGCGCGACTTCTTGTTCGTCAGCGCCTTGATGTCCTTGATAATAGGATTGGCGAGCGAGGTGACTTCCTTCACCTGGCCGACCCTGCGCGGTCCCTGATCGTGGAAGTCCTTGCTCATTTCGGCACCCAGCGGGAGAAGAGGGAGGTGGACAGCGCGCGGCCCTGCGTCTTGCCGTCGGTGCCCGCCTCGCGGATCACCAGCTCGCCGGATTCGACCACGCCGCCGGCGCCGCGCATCGTCTCGCGCATCAGCTCGTGGATCGAATAGAAGCTGGCGCGGATCGAATAGGCCGTCAGCACCAGGCCGACTGATTTCGGTGACAGGATCTCGCGGCAGATGTCGAGCATCAGCGGCAGATGTTCGAAGAGATGCCAGACCTCGCCATTGGGGCCGCGGCCGAATTTCGGCGGATCGGTGAGGATGATATCGTACTGGCTGCCGCGGCGTTCCTCACGCAGGATGAATTTCATCGCATCCTCGCAGATCCAGCGGATCGGCAGTTTCTCCATGCGCCCGAGCGCCTGGTTTTCGCGCGCCCAGCCGATCGCCCGCTTCGACGCGTCGACATGGGTGACCTCGGCGCCGGCTGCAGCGGCAACCAGCGAGGCGACGCCGGTATAGCCGAAGAGGTTCAGCACCTTCAGCGGCCGGCCGGCCCTTTCGACCTGCTCCTTCATCCAGCTCCAGTGGACGATCTGCTCGGGGAAGACGCCGACATGGCGGAAGGAGGTGAAGCGGCCGAGAAAATCGACGCCGAGCAGGTGCAGCGGCCAGGTCTCGCCGAGCGCCTCCTTCGGGAAACGCCAGCGGCCGGTGCCTTCCTCGTCGGTATCGCCGGTGAAGACGGCATCGACCTTTTCCCAGACATGGGCGGGAAGCGAAGGCCGCCACAGCGCCTGGCCTTCCGGGCGGACAATGCGATAGGGGCCGTATTGCTCGAGCTTTTCGCCGTTGCCGCTGTCGATCAGGTGGAAGTCGCCGGCCCCGAGCGATTCGAGGATGACAGGCACGCGTTCGGAAGGACGCTCGCCGCTGCGCGTCATCAGTGGGCGCTCGACGGCGGCAGGGATAGCCGTTTCGCGCACCGCCTCACGCGGGGCCGCAGGCCGCGCGACCGGCTTCGGCGGCCGGCCTGCCCGATCGTCCCTGCGGCTTTCACCGGAGGGACCTGATGTTTTCTTCTGGCCCGGCCGGCGTTCTCTTTGCTTCAACGTACTCTTCCGCGTCTCTGTCGGGATGGTCTTACAGGGTTTGCGTCCTCTAGCCCAGAAAACCTTGCCTGATCAACTGCACGCCGATCAAGCCTGGGCAAGAGGGCAGGTTCTGCCGTCGTCGAGTTTATTTCAAGCCTTCGACCGCTTGCGTGCGAAGCCAATTTTCCGCGGCATAGAGTGCTGCGACATGCATCGACTGCATGACGATGGTACCGGCCTTGATGTCGTGGAGGATGGTGGCAAGATCCGCAAACAGCAGATCCACCTTTTCGCCGGGGTCGAAACGCAATTCGCCGGTTCCGTTCAGGCCCAGCGCCAGCCAGCTTGTCACCATGTTGCTGTGGCTCGCGGCATTCGGATAGGAGGTGAGCAGCTTGACGAAAGTCGAGGCCTCATAGCCTGTTTCTTCCCGAAGTTCGCGTCGTGCTGCCGCCAGTGCCGCATCGCCGGTCTTGATATCGCCGGGTTCGACGCCGCCGCTGACGAGGCCGAGCACGATCTCGCCGCGGCCATGCCGGTATTCCCGCGCCAGCAGCACACGCCCATCCGGCATAACCGGGACGATGTTGATCCAGTCAGGATAGTCGAGCACATGGAAGGGGGCGATGACGGTTCCATCGGCGGTCAGGCAATCGTCGCTGCGGACCCGGATCCAGCGATCCTCATAGGTGATGCGGCTTGCCGTCACGGTCCAAGGCTTCAGTTCGTCACTCATCGGCCCATCCCTTCCGCCAGATCGGAGCTATCGCAGATAGCATTCCGTCCTCCCTTGGCAAAGCGCTTTCCCGCTGGGATAAGATCGTCGGATCAGGATGGGGGATGCAGGATGGATTTCACCGGCGAAGAACGCATCGCCGCGCCGCGGGACGCCGTCTGGGCGGCGCTCAACGATCCCGAGATCATGCGCGGCTGCATTCCGGGCTGTCAGGGCATCGAGCGCTTGTCGCCCTACGAGTTCGAGGCGACGATCAAGGTCAGGTTCAGCCTTTTGTCCGCCACCTTTCATGGACTGCTGACGCTCTCCAATGTCGATGCGCCGAAGAGCTATACGCTGTCGGCCGAAGGCAAGGGCGGTCTTGCCGGCTTCGCCAGGGGCAGCGCCGATGTCGTGCTCGAGGCAAGCGGCGCCGGGACGATCCTGCATTATCGGGCCAAAGCCGAACTCGGCGGCCGGCTTGCCCAGCTCGGCGCGCGCCTGCTCGATTCGACGTCGCAGAAGCTCGCCGAGGGGTTCTTTTCGGATTTCAATGCCGCCGTCGTCGCGAAAATGGCGGCGGGTTAGAGCATGACGCCGAAAACTGTGAGCGGTTTTCGGACGACATCATGCTCCAACTATTTCATTTGGCGCGAGCTGAGGCTTCGGTTAAGCCGGCATCATGACATGGATCATCAGGCCGCCGCGGGCGGAAGACCAGGAAGCGCTCGCGGAAATCTATCTTTCCGTGCGTCGCGAAACATTCGTCTGGGTCGATCCCGGCAAATTCCATCGCGAGGATTTCGCCGCCCATACCAATGGCGAAACGATCTTCGTCTGTGAGGATGCAGGCGGCAGCGTCGCGGGCTTCCTGTCGCTCTGGCCAGCCGATGATTTCATCCACATGCTCTATATCAGGCCGCAATTCCAGGGCCAGGGCGCCGGCACGGCGCTGCTGCAGGCGCTGCCGGATTGGCCGGAACACAGGTACCGGCTGAAATGCCTGGTGAAGAACCGGCGGGCGAAGGCGTTCTACCTCGCCCACGGCTTCCAGGTCACCGGCAACGGCGCGTCGCCGGAGGGCGATTATGAAGATTTGAGCTTCTTTCCGGCCTGACGGGTCGCCGAAATATGGCGCCCGTTTACCGCGACGGCAGTTGCCCGGCGATTTCCTCGGCGCGGGTCTTGTGACGGTCGGCTTCGCCCTGCCAGCGGATGGCTTCCCTGGCCTCGGTGCGGGCGCGCTTGCGGTGTTTGCCCTGGCTGAACCAGGTAGCCGCCGCGCCGATCAGCATGCCTGCGATCACCGCGATGAGCAGGAAGACGAAGAAGGGCGCGGAAACTGCAAGCACCTGATCATCAGGCCGGAACGGATTGAAGGCGAGCGTGACGCTCTGCCGGTTGGCGACGCAGAAGACGATGAGGACGATGCCGAGCGGCAGCAAAATCAAAAGGTTGATGATCTTCTTGGCCATTTGAGGTCTCCATGCGGCAGATTGCGCCAGTCTTTTCCGAGGGCGCGTTTCATGCTTCGCAGAATAGGAAAACGGCCCTCGAGTTCAAGTGCGGTTTCGCCGCAGTCGGCGGCCGTTCAATCTTCTTCGTCGGCCTGGCCGGGATTGAGCCGCTCGCGCAGCTCCTTGCCGGTCTTGAAGAAGGGAACCCACTTCTCCTCGACGAAGACGGTATCGCCGGTGCGCGGGTTGCGGCCGGAGCGGGAGGGACGGTTCTTGACCGAAAAGGCGCCGAAACCGCGAAGTTCGACACGGTTACCCGCAGCCAGTGCATCGGTGATCTCGTCGAGAACCGCGTTGACGATATTTTCGACGTCCCGATGATAGAGATGCGGGTTGCGTGCCGCAACAATCTGCACCAATTCGGACTTGATCACAGTCGCCCCCTTAAATTATTGATTTCTTATCAATCGTGGCCAACCTGCCAAACTGAAAGCAGCCCGTCAAGAAGCAACTTTGGGGGCAGGATTCCATTGATATCCTGGGTTTTCATGAGATCATCATAACCGAAGATCGTAATCAACCGAGAAACAGCCCCAGCGAGCAGAAAGGGCGTATTGCTCTTCTTGTCCCAGTCCACCATCGGCAGATCGCCGTCGACGCCACGCGATGTCAGATA
>Ga0307515_10019714_pt1 | contig 12108 bp, 1 predicted proteins | sample 17_EM_MG_FD_194513 | JGI IMG/M metagenome (GOLD analysis project Ga0307515, IMG submission 194513) | Populus trichocarpa ectomycorrhiza microbial communities from riparian zone in the Pacific Northwest, United States - 17_EM | ecosystem: Host-associated > Plants > Roots > Unclassified | place...
CCTAAAAATATATCTATAACGTATAATTTAAAGGAAAAGAAGTTTAAGGTAATACCCCCCCCCCCTTTTAAAAGCATCGCGGCCTATAGCTAACGCGTTATTTAACTTTAGGCCTTCTATAAACGGAAGCGGTATTATAATAGCGATACCATTATAGAGGATAAGCTACTTCTTTTCCTTATTAAGGAGGTTATAAGCTAGCCCTTAAAAGGGAAGAGCTGTAAAGATAATATTAATATACCCTAAGAGGAGACGCGGCTCTTATAGCGGTTAGTTTATAGCTATATTACTACTTTAATAGACCTTTATTAAATATAGAAAGCTATAGGAATAAACAGCCACCCGTCTTTATAGGAGGATAGCGTTAGGGAGTACCTAAAGACACTATAGTGGAGAGATATATAGCGTAAAAAAGTGTAGTTTGCTAATAAGGGTAGAGATACCCTCCTTAATAGCTATACTAAAGATAAGTTCTAGAGCGTCTACTATAAGCTCTAGGCTAGGGGCGCCGCCTTACTCCTAGAGTGCTACTTCTATACGCTTATTAATATCCTACTAGGCTACTATATACTTACCCACGGTAGTAATAAACGCTCCGCTAAGATCTTAGATCTATTTACCTTTAAGTTTAAGGGTAAAGGCCCTACGCGCTATATGCCCTTAATATTTACTATATATATAGGTAAGTAGAACTAATACGGCCGCCTTAAGATTATTAGGGCCCTACGGAACAAAAAGCCGCTTATTTATATACTTAGTAGGCTAGCTTTTTATCTTCTATACCACTAGGATTTTAGTACGGAGCTATTTCTAGACTTTAGCAGTTGCTTAGTATAGTATAATATACGCCTAATTAAAAGCGGTACTAGGGACTATAAGGCGGCCCTTTTAGTATATTAGCGTCTTCTTAGAGAAGAAGACGTATATTAGGTAGAGCGCTAGCGCTAAGACGGTAAAGCTAAAGGGGGTTAATAAGGACCAGATTTGGCGCGCTAAGAGGTAAAACTAAGAGCAGATAGTAGGCTATTACTTAAACTCTCTCCTATAAGAGTTTATAAGGTTAATAGTAGGACACCCCTTATAGATAGGCTGCTTTAAAATCCGCTATATAGGTATTACGCCGCCTAATATACTACTATTAATAATATAGCCTAAACTAGACAAATAGAAGGGCTATTTTAGCCTATAGCTATACTAGATTAATAACCTTACCACTATAGGGGTTACAACCCTTCTCTTTTACCTCTATAAGGTTATTCTATAGAACTTAATAACCCTTTATAAGATATTCCTAAGCTATTTAGTATAGAGCTACCCTATTTTTTAGTATAAGGCGTATAAGGCCTTCGCGTAAGATCTAAAGCCCTACCTATAAGAAGAGGATAGCTTAAATTAGCTATTAATTCTTTATTAGGCTATACTACTCCTTACTAATTAATTAAAGGCTCTATATACTAAATATAAGTAAATAGCTAATAAGGTTAAGGGCTTATTAAACTATCTAGATAAGTCCTAGTAGGCCTAGTCTTTATAGCTTTAATTACTAACGTCCGGAGGCCTTACATTTTAACTAAAAGCCCCTTTAGCTATAGCTATAGTAATAGCTACGGCATAGCCTTAGGGCTAGTCTACTAACCCCCTATATCTGCCTATAGAAGTAGCCCCTCTAGCTTTATCTATTATAGGATTTAGTAGATATACGTCCGCCTAGGTAAGCGCTATAGGCTCTCCTTTCTATATAGCTTCGCCACCGCTACCGCTGCTATAATAGCCGCTGCTATAGCTATAGCTAAAGCCGTAGTTTTAGCTAAAGCCTGTGTCTAGGTCTTTACCTATATACTATATAAGCCGCGCGGTAAACTCTATATAGGCCCTTTAACGTAAGTAGACTAAAGGGCTAGGAGGTAATCCTTTTATAATAGCGCTAAATTCTAAATAGGGTAGTAAATAGTAGGCCGGCTAATAAAAGGAGGTTTAATAGTACTCCTTATAGCTTAAGGTTATTAAGGAGATTAAATAGGTTATATAGGTCCAAAAGGTTAGTAAGGAAGCGGCTATATAATAGGTTAATCTACAGTAGGAGTAAATATAGTGCTTATTAAATTAGCCTTATAAATAGCTTTAAGCGGGTAAAAAAGCTTTAAAATAGTTATATATATAACTTCTAATAAGATACTAAGAGGTCCTCTATTAAAACCTTTATCTATAGCCCCCTAGGGGCTTATTTTAGTGCCATATAAGTTTAATAGGGTGCTTTAGGGTGGTGGTACGTAACTTAAAATGTAAATATCTTTATTAACCTATAGCCGATTCTTACTATTCTAGTATAAGTAGAAAGCGCTTAACGGGTGTTAAAAGTGCGGTATCGCTAGTAATTAAAAATTAACTGTAGATATAGGGTAATATCTATAATCGCTAAACACACAGACCTCCTCGCCCGCGTAATTATAACTTAGCCGCTAATTTAGCTATATAAATGTACCTATAGATATACTATTAATGTTTTAATTTTAATTTTAGTAGGAGGTCTGTATACTGTCTTAAATAGATAGCTGTCTTATCTGGGTAGCTAACCCTTTAGCCTATTTCCTACATTAAACGCGCCTTATTATTAATATAACTCCCTATTATTAGTTAGTAAGTTAAAGCTAACGGCTTTATTAGTAATATAGCTAGCTAGCTTCGCGAGTTTAAAGTATACTATAGGCAGTAAAAGGCCGCTATGGTGGTAAATACTCTTATAGTTCTAGCAGGAGGCTTTACGCGTATATAGAAGATATATAAACTAGGTAGAAAAAGGCGTTTTCTATAATAATTTAATATTAAATAATTTCTAGTAAGTCCCTATAGCGATATTAAAGGCTATAGTTAACTCCTTTAGCCCTTAAACCTTAACACCACGCTTAAATTGCTCTAATTAACGCCGTAAACGCTATATCTCAGCCTATTCTATATATATTTCCTCTATAGTATATTAAAACTACTACTAGGCAAAGGAATTACTTCTACTCTTATAGATAGCTTACTTAAGAAACTTACTATAATTATAGTAAAGTTCTTAAGTATATAGGTGCTAGTAATAGATTTATACCTTTAAGGCAACCTATATAAGCTTAATTAGATTAAAGTCTAGTAAATATAGCAGTAGATAATAAATAATATAACCCTTCTCTTTAATAGCAGCTAGAATCCGCGCGTTAATATAAACTAAAAGATTATTTATTACAATTACTATAGTCTAATTTAGATATTACTTATAAAGCGTAGGAAATAGGGAGCCGTATAGCTACCTAATAAAATTATTAATCTTAAAGTAGTCCTTATAGGCTTAATAGTAAACCTAGCTATTAATTATTATAGCTACGCAAATACTCTAAGTATTACCTCTTTAAAGATCGCCCTTATAGCATACCTCATTACTAATTAAAGCTCGCCTTTTTATTTACTAGCCGGTCTTCTTATTAAAGATAGCCTTATTAAGAAATACTATAATATTTACTAGAAACCGCCTTATATTATTATAATAAAGCTCCTTTAGCTATAAGTTATAGCCCTATACTATATACCTAATTACCTTTCTTAACTACCCTTCCTTTTTTAAGATACGGTAGATTATAGTACTAGTAATATTAAGATTATATTTATAATAGAGCTAGTACTATATTTTATCTAGATATTTCTAACTATTATAAAGTAGGAGTTTAAGAAGAGTCTCTCTATTAGCCTTTATTAACGCTATTAGCTAGCTAGCCTTTTATATATAAGGCCTAATAGGCTAGCTATATTATATAAGGTTGCGTTTAGTATTATATATAGTAACTTAACTAATATATAGCTATTCTATAATAGCATCTAGCCGCTAGCCTAATTTAAGTAAATAAACTATATTTGTGTAATAGGTAGAGTTAATAAAAGGTACTATAATATATTTTATATTTTATATTTTATATCCGTTATATTATACTACGTATAATACTATATATATAGCCTCTAGGCTATAGCGCTATAGTTTTATATATATAAATCCTTTTAGGCAGCTTAATATATACTAGTAGCTATATCCTAATAGTTTATAAACCTCTAGACTAGGGGTTTACTAGTCCCTAGTAAAATACTAGGCTACTAATAACTAATAAGTAGTTTAGAAAAAAAGAAAAGACTATAAGAAATTAAGAAACCCTAACGCCTATCTATATTCTATTTGTAGTTAATTTTATCCTTTTACTCTCTAATATTTATTTACTAGAATCCTAGTAAGAGTTACCTCCTTCTAAGGATCCTACTGTTATTAGCTACTTTTTAGTAGCTATTCCTGCCCTATTTAGAAATAAAAAGAGCACCTTTCTTTCTTTCTTTATATAAAATAGTTTCTTTAGGGAGAAGGAAGATTCTAGTTGCCTTTATATCTCCTTTCTTTTTCCTCTATATAGGTTGCAGTCTAGTAGTAGATACTTAGAAGTTTATATAGCTCTATATTCTCTAAAGCATTTACCTTCTTTATCTTTTCCTATTATCTTTAAGAAGGACTTAAAGTAGCCTTTTCTTAGCTTTAGCTAAAAGAAAGCCAACGATAGCTTTTTAGAATATCTATCCTTAAGGGCTTTAAGAAAAAGAAATAGTTTCCTTTATAGATCCTAGTATAGTGTTTTCCTATATTTTTATTTAGTTGCTAATTATTTTTCCACTATCCTAGTATCTTTTCTCTTGCTACTCTCCCTATATAGGCTAAGGAGGTATAAAAAGACTATATTTTTCCTCTAAAAAGACCCTTTTTAGCTAGTTTATCTACTATTTTATCTTTATAGATTTTTAGGTGGCTAGGAACCTAATAAAAGTTAATAAAGGTACCCCTACTAGCTAGGTAGGAGCAACTTTGCATAATTTTAAAGACTAGTTCTTGTCTACATTGTTACGGACACTTTAAGTATAATGTTATAACTACTTAGAGAAGAGTCGGAAGAAGCTAGTTAGTTAATTTAAGCACGGTCTAAGATAGAGCCGATAAAACTATATAATGAGGAATAGTAACTAAGGTTATATAACATAATCTATATAATCTATATAATCTATATAATCCGTAATAGAGTAAATAGAGCATACGTATATTACGTATAAGAAGGATTTTATAGAAGTACGGTTGTGTATTTAAGGACCCTTAGTTCCTACCTAGATAGTTCCTTCCTTATAGTAATTTTTAGAATACAATTAAAGTTAATCTATTGGGTAACCACTCTACTAGTTATTATTACGTTATTAACTTTAATTTGCATTACTTATACACTTAGCCTAATAATAAGCCTATTATAGTCCTTATTACAAGGCTCCGTTATATAATTACTACCTAATTATAGTATTAAATATAGAAAGTTAAACAATATGCTACTAAAAGCAGCTATTACAACGCTATTAACGGCAGCAACTATATTAAGATTAGGTAATAACACTAGTATAGCAGATACTAACTTATAGCAACCTATAACAGTTAGACAGCTATAAAAGATAGTTAACTAGTTAATAGAAAATAATGCGATATCAGAAAATAGGATTAATGGGATAGGAGTAACGAAGATTAAGTTACTATCTATTAAGAGATTCTTAAGAGAGAGGTTAAAGCTTAAGGGATTTCTTATATAAATGTACTTTAAAGTTATATAAGAAGGGGTAAAGCTACTAATATCTATAGATTGAATAGCCTATATAGGACTATTCCTATTAGGAAGAGCACTTAAGTAATTTAAGCCTTACTTTATAGAGATATAGGTAAACGGAATAACAACTACTAATTAAGATATGCTATTTATATTCTTAAATTAGGAAGAGTTTGCGGAGCAACTTACACAAATGTTTAGAGACCTAGAATTAATAACTACGGTAAAAAGAAAACTCTAAGACATTACGTAACGAACCTTAGCTATTAAATATATTATATAGTTCTAGACGTTAGCTATATAAGTTAAGTAGAATAATAGGGCGCTTATAGTATAGTATAAATAGGGACTTAAGGCTAAAGTTTAGGACGTAATTATCCTAATGGAAGATGCGGATACCCTAAGGGAGTTAATAGATTAAGTAATTAAGATTAATAATTGGATCTACTAAAGGGAATAGGCTAAGAGAGGTTAAGATAAAGTTTTATAGTTGTATAAGGCGTAGAGTACGCAATAACTAAAGCTAAGTTAGAAACTATAGTATGGCGTAGAGCTAATAGACTTAAGTAGTACTAAAGAAGCCTATAAGAGATAGAGTAAGAAACTATAAAAACCTAAAGGTTAAGGATCTAGTAATTATAGGACTAAGAAGTATAGGCTAAACTAGAGATCTTAGTAGCAGAAGATGTTTAGGCGGACTCTATAGCAAAGTTAGTGGTTTAAAAATAGAGCTTATATAAATTATAGAAAATAAGGTTATTTTATAAGGGATTATAAAGATGGTTAGAGTTACTATGTAATAAAGGGAACTAGACTAATAGTAGAAGACATATACGTATAAAGGGATAATAGTATACTATAAGGAATAAAAGAATGTTTAATTAGAAGTTTTGCATTTTGTTATAATAACGCATACCAAATTTATAAAGACGCTAAGTATAGTGTAAGCTATTAGCTATAGGAGCTAAAGTCCTTAAAGTATAGGGGAACTAATAAACCATCGCGTAGGCGGATATTAAAGATAATAAGTTTAATATAGGCAAAACATTTATAGATAATAAAGTAATAAAGGCAGCTTACTAGGAGCGTATAAACCTTAAAGAAGTTATATTAGAAGTAGAGACTAAGACCACTATAGAGTAAGGTTTAGTAACGGGCATTATAACACCGTTAGATATGGCATCTATCGCTTTATAAAATAAAAGGAAGAGTGTTTTATAGAGACTAAGTAAGCAGATAACTGCTAGTACTACTTTATTACTTAATAAAGGCAAAAGGCTAAAGACTTAAGATTCTTAAGACGAGATAAGGTATATCTAAGGACCTATAACGGATAGAAACTAATAGAGTAGGGTAGTAGCTTAGTTTAAAGATATATAAATGAGCTCGGGATAGAGTTTCCTATAGGTATAAGACTCTTAAGATGAGATAAGTAAGATTTAAGACTCTTAAGATAAGATGAGAATACTAAGTAAGCCTAGTTAGACTAAGGTAGGAGTAAAGCTTAAGATAGAAGTAAGCTTAGGATTAAGAATCCTATAGAACTAAGACTTTAAAACATAAATAAGGACTATTAATAAGATTAGAGAATCTGCGGTATAAATAGTAACTAGACTAGGAGACAGATATATAAACCTAAAGGACTTATTAGGGAAACGTAGTGTTTGACCTAAAGATTAAAAGGTTAATAGTAAGATTAAGAAGTAAGACAACTTTAAGGATCTACTTATAAGACGTAAAAAGAAAGAAACCATAGAGGAATTTAGTGTAAGAATTACCTTATAGCAAGAATAGAAACTAGATAAGAAATCTAGCGTATTAGGATATATAAGGGACAGAGCACCTATACGCAAAATTACTAATAGGCCTAAAATAGGCACACTAAGAGCTAAGTGGCTTACTAAACTGGAATAAGAAGAGGATTTAGGGATTTTAACTAGGTTTGAAGAATAATATACTAAAGGCTATTACAATATAGTAATAAGAAGATACTTCCTTATAGATAAGCTATATATACTTTAGCAGCTATACTAAAAGTAGTATAGGTAGAGGCACAACGATAAGTGGGAAGATTTCTATATATAGTTGGACGAAAAAGTTATCTAAAACCACCTGATTACGGAAAAGGCTATAAGTTATATTAAAGGAGCCTTAATTATAACATTAAAAGATCTAAAGGAGCGTTTAGAGGACTAAAGAAGTAAAAAATGTATCTTAGTACCTATAAAGGAAATTATAACATTTAGATTAATATAAAAAAGGTTTAAACTTAAGAATAAAGACAAGCTAAGAGTTAACCTAAGACACTAAGTATATTATATATTAGTATAGATTATATGCGTGGATAATATATATAATATATATAAAGCACTTAAGGATAAGTACTGGAAATACCCTATAAGAATATATTAGTTAGTAGAAAAATAAAAGTATAGAAATGCTAAGTATATATATAGCTAGCATTTAGTAAAAGTTTAGGAGTTAGAAGATTTAATACTTTAGCTAAAAAGATTCCTTATAGAAGAATGCCTAGACGGATAATAGTAGTGGGAATACCTAGAGAATATATGTTTATGGCATATTAAAGATAAAAAGCAAACTAAGTATTAGCTAAAGTTAGACTAAGTATAAATAGGATTAAGTAGCTAATAGTTAGGAAAAGTAAAGGGCTATAAAACTAGAGGGAACTAGTAGTAGAGCCTTAAACCCTTAAAGGAATTTAAGGATAATACCTAAATTTATAAGTTAAGTAATAAGATTAATAGTTTAAGGCGTTAATAGATAGTGAAGCAATAAGAAACTATATCTTGCTAGTAGCAGTTAAAAGGATAGGTTTACTATATAGGAAAAAGGAGTACTCTTACCTATTAGTAATAATTTTAGGAGATCTAATAACCTATAGAGGAGGGATTATTAATCTTAAAATAGGACCTATTTAGTTAACTATTAAAGGGAGATAAATTAAGATGTCTTTTAATATATTACTATTAGGGAATAATAAGGTAGTATTAGGAATACCTTAGTTATAGGAATATAATCTAAGGATTAATTAGGTTATAGGTTAGGTTAATATTAAAGATACTTAATAATATAAGATATAATAATAAACTAAGTTAGTATAGTACTAAGTAGGAGCAACCTATAAAGAAATAGAAAAAAGACTAAGCTATATACTAAAGAGATACCATAAGTACGGTAAGAAACTATAGTCACTAAAAAGTAAAAAGCTGTTAAAGTATATAATATAGGATTATAAGATAGAATTAGAACTAGAAATAAGTCTAAGGTTCTTTTTAATCTATAAGCTTATTAAAGAAGAAGGTAAAGTATTAAAAGAGCTTATCTAAGAAAATCTATAAAAGGGATATATTAGACTATTATAGTTATTAGCAGGTTATCTAGTACTATTTATACTAAAGAAAAATGGTAAACTAAGGCTGTGTATTAACTATAGATAGTTAAACAGTATTACTAGAAAGGATAGGTATCCTTTACCCTTAATTAGCGAAATTTAAGATAGGATAGGTAATGTATAAATCTTTATAAAGATAGATCTAAGATAGGCGTACTATTAGATTAGGATTAAGGAAGGCAATAAATAGAAGGCGGCCTTTAAGTTAAAAGAAGGACTATATAAGCTATTAGTTATATAATATAGGCTTATAAACGCATTAGTAACGTTTTAAAAGCATATTAATAATATATTAGAAGAATACTTAAATGAATTTATTATAGTATACCTTAATAATATTATTATCTACTTAATAAGTAAGGAAGAATACGGGGAATACGTTAAATAGGTTTTAAGGAGACTATAGGAAAAATAGATGCTAATAGTAATTAAGAAATACAAGTTCTTTACTAGGAAGACTAATTTTGTTAGATTTATTATTAAACTAGGCTAACTTAATATAGATCTAAAAAAGATTAAGGCTATAGTAAATTAGTAAAAACCGGAGAATGTTATATAGTTAAGATTATTTTTAAAGTTTTGCAATTACTATAGAAGGTTTATAGTATAATAGTTAAAGGATATTAAGCCATTTACGCAACTAAGAAAGAAGAACTATAGGTATAGGGAGAGGAATAGTAAGAACTCTTTAAAAAAGTTAAAGAGTTATTTACCTAGGAGCCAGTTCTTAAGATCTATTAACTAGAATTAAAGACGGTTATAGAAATAGATATATTAAACTATATATTAGGGGTATACTTTATATAGAAATATTAAAATAAATAGTACCTAGTGGTATATTATAGTTAAAAGATAACACTACTAAAGTTAAACTATAACATTTACAATAAGAAGTTATTAGGTATAGTTATAGTATTAAAGAAATAGAGAGCATTCTTATAAGGTATAAAGAAACTATTTATAGTTAAGATGGATTATAAGAACCTAATAGGGTTCCTAATAATAAAGGAACTTAATTAAAGATAGGTTAAATAGGCAGAGATGCTTACAGAATACTATTTTAAGATTTAGTATACTAAGGGTATAGACAATATATAAGTAAACGCTCTAAGCTATAAAGCTAAACTATAAAATAAGGAAAAGCCATTAGGGGCTTTACTGCGAAAAGATATAGATAGATTAATTAGGTATAATTATCTAAAGATTATAGTAACTTAAAAAGAACTAGAAAGAGTTTATAAGTTATTAAAAAGCTTTTAGGTATAAAGAATTCTAGAGGTATAATTAAAAGATCTATAGGTAGATATATACAAAAATTAAAAAGTAAAGTATATCCTAAAAAGCATAGTAGAGTAATTTATAGAAGATTTCTATAAGGGATTAACTTAAGAACATAATAAAGCTATAGGCTTAGTGTTAAGACTCTAAGAGGAGTACATTATTAATAAAATCTAGGGGTTAGCATAGAAAATTATTAAGGAATATCTAGATTACTAAAGGAATAAACTAATAAGGCATAAGCTGTATAGAGGGCTATAACCTATTAAAATACTAAAGAGACTATAGGAGGTTATATTGTGGGACTTTATTATTAAGTTACTAAAGTTAAGAAATCCTATTACCAGATAAGATTATAACGTAATCTTAGTAATAGTAGATAAGCTTATAAAGTAGGGATACTTTATAGTATGCACAGAAAAAATCTTAGCGGAAGATATCGCTAAAATCTATATTAAAGAAGTATTTATAAGATATAAAGCACTAAATAAAATTATATTAGATAGAGATTTAAGATTTAAAGTAGTATTCTAAGAGGTATTCTTAGCGGAATAAGGAGTTAGAGTAGTAACTTCTATTATATATTATCTACAGACAGATGGTTAAATGGAAAAACTAAATTAAATATTAGAGTAGTATCTAAAACACTATATTAATTACGTATAGAATAATTAGGTATCACTATTACTAGTTATATAGTTTATATATAATATAATACCTTAAAAAGAAATAGGTATATTACTATTTAAGGCGAATTATAGATATAAGCTAAAAATATCATTATTACTATAATAAGTAAAGAAAATAAGTAGTATAGTTAAAGAAAAAATAAAGACGTTAATAAATCTTTATATAGACCTTATAAAATTAGTAAAGAAAGTATAAGAGAGAATAAAAAAGTACTATAATGCTAAGAGATCTAAGGGACTAGATCTTAAGGAGGGAGATAAAGTATGGCTATTATATAAAAATTTTAAAAGTTAATAACTAAGTAAGAAGTTAAACTACGTTAGACTAAGACCTTTTAAAATTATATAAAGAATTTCACTGGTTACATTTAAGTTAAACCTACTAGCTAAAATAAAGATCTACCCTATATAGTATATTATAATGCTAGAGCCAGTATATAAGAATATTAAGCTACTAGTTTATAAAGCAGATACTTATAGAGGGTAAAAGGAAGACAAATAGTAAGTTTTAAAGATTATTAGTTATAAGGACATTAATAATAAAATATAGTACAAAGTTAAGTAGATAGGCTATACTAAGACTACCTAGAAGCTACTAAAATTTTTAAAGAATGCTATAAAAAAGGTATAAAAGTATTAGAAGAATGCTATAAAAAAGGTATAGAAGTATTAGAAGAAATTAGGTTAGGTAGTATTAATAAAAAAGGATTACTAAAAAATAAGTTACTTAAGGGGAACCTAAGAAGAGTAGTTGCCAAGCTACTCAGATCTATTTCCTTCTTAGTTAAAAGAAAATCCATTTTTTTATTACTAAGTTCTTAAAAACTTTATTTTATAAGTTTCTACTTCTTAAAATAGACCTTCTTATAAACCTTCTTAAGATAAATTAACTAAGCAGACGCCGTAAGATAAGACTTAAGGGCCTATTACTAAGTATTAATAGTCTCCCGTTCTATGTTATAGGAATAGCATAACTCTACTAAAGTAATAGACAGTTTATTATCTAGCTATATAGTAGTAGATTAAATATAAGACCTTAAGATAAATTAATTAGGGAACCAGATAACTACTAAAAGTAATA
>Ga0307515_10019715_pt1 | contig 12107 bp, 12 predicted proteins | sample 17_EM_MG_FD_194513 | JGI IMG/M metagenome (GOLD analysis project Ga0307515, IMG submission 194513) | Populus trichocarpa ectomycorrhiza microbial communities from riparian zone in the Pacific Northwest, United States - 17_EM | ecosystem: Host-associated > Plants > Roots > Unclassified | place...
CCTCGACCCACGCCGCCGGCATCGTGATCGGCGATCGTCCCTTAAGCGAACTGGTGCCGCTCTATCGCGATCCCAAATCCGACATGCCGGTGACCCAGTTCAACATGAAATGGGTCGAGCCGGCGGGGCTGGTCAAATTCGACTTCCTCGGCCTGAAGACGCTGACCGTGCTCGACGTCGCCGTGAAGCTGCTCAAGCAGCGCAATATCGATGTCGATCTGGCAACGCTGAAGATCGATGACGCCCCGAGCTATCAGATGCTGGCCAGGGGCGATGTGGTCGGCGTGTTCCAGGTGGAAAGCCAGGGCATGCGCCGCGCGCTGGTCGACATGCGCCCCGACCGTTTCGAGGACATCATCGCGCTGGTCGCGCTCTATCGCCCGGGTCCGATGGCGAACATTCCGACCTATTGCGCGCGCAAGCATGGCGACGAGGAGCCGGAATATCTGCATCCGCTGCTGGAGCCCATTCTCAAGGAAACCTTCGGCGTCATCATCTACCAGGAACAGGTGATGCAGATCGCCCAGGTGATGGCCGGCTACTCGCTCGGCGACGCCGACCTGTTGCGCCGCGCGATGGGCAAGAAGATCCGTGCCGAGATGGAGAAGCAGCGCTCGATCTTCGTGGCCGGATCGGTCAAGAACGGCGTGCCGAAGGGGCAGGCCGACACGATCTTCGAACTGCTGGCGAAATTCGCCGACTACGGCTTCAACAAGAGCCACGCCGCAGCCTATGCGCTGGTATCCTATCACACCGCCTACATGAAGGCGCATTATCCGGTCGAGTTCATCGCGGCATCGATGACGCTCGAACTCAACAACACCGACAAGCTGTCGGAATTTCGCGCCGAGGCGCAGCGGCTCGGCATCAAGGTCGAGGCGCCCAACATCAATCGCTCCGGTGCAACTTTCGAAGTCGGCGACAACACCATCTACTACGCGCTGGCCGCGCTGAAGGGCGTCGGCCCGCAGGCGGTCGAACTGATCGTGGAGGAGCGGCGCAAAGGTCTGTTCACGTCGCTGGCCGATTTCGCCGCACGGGTTAATCCGCGCGCGATCAACAAGCGTGTGATCGAAAGTCTCGCTGCCGCCGGCGCCTTCGACACGCTCGATTCAAACCGCGCGCGGGTGTTCGGCGGCGCCGAAGCCATTCTCGCGGCCTGCCAACGCAGCCATGAGGCCTCGACGCTCGGGCAGAACGACATGTTCGGCGGCGCCGCTGACGCGCCGACGATCATGCTGCCGCAGATCGAACCGTGGCTGCCGGCTGAACGGCTGCGGCGCGAATACGACGCCATCGGCTTTTTCCTGTCCGGTCATCCGCTCGATGATTACGCCGCGGTGCTGAAGCGGTTGCGGGTGCAGTCCTGGGCGGAATTTTCGCGCGCGGTCAAAACCGGCGCCACCGCCGGCAAGGTCGCGGCCACCGTGGTCTCGCGCATGGAACGACGCACCAAGACCGGCAACAAAATGGGCATCATGGGCCTGTCCGATCCGACCGGCCATTTCGAGGCCGTGCTGTTCTCCGAAGGCCTCGCGCAATATCGCGACGTGCTGGAGCCGGGGGCCGCTGTGCTGCTGCAACTCGGCGCCGAGCTGCAAGGCGAGGACGTGCGGGCGAGGGTGCTGCATGCCGAGCCGCTGGATGACGCTGCGGCCAAGACCCAAAAAGGACTGCGCATCTTCGTGCGCGATACCAAGCCGCTGGATTCGATCGCGCGCCGGCTCAACATGCCGGAGCCGGCTCCACCCGGCGGTGCGCCGCGAGGCCAGCCGACGAAACCGGCACCCACGCCGGTCGGCGGCGCCGATGGCGACGTCTCGCTGGTCATCATGCTCGACCTCGAAACCGAGGTGGAGGTGAAGTTTGATGGCCGCTTCAAGATCTCGCCGCAGATCGCCGGCGCAATCAAGGCGGTGTCGGGCGTGGTGGACGTGCAGACGCTTTAGGTTAACGGCGGCCTCGTCACCGAGAAACGTGCGCGTGCTCGGTTCGCCTGCGATTATGACGGCAATAAATGTCATTTTGTTCGTGGCAAGACGGTTGAAGCTATTGCAACCGTACCGTGCCTTTGGTTAGTGACGTCCGTTGGGATAGTTTTCGGGGGCGTGATGTTTTGGCGTGCTGCAGCGGCGTTGGTCGCCGTAATGGTGTTATCGGGTTGTCAAACTGAACGAAGCGGGCTGGACTACTCGGGGATGATGCAGAAGATTGGTCCGCCGAAACCCGGACAATCGCGCATCGTCGTGCTTCGCGAGAAGGGCTATGCCGGGCTCGCGGACCCTGGTTGGGACGTCAAGCTCGACGGCGGGCCGCTGGCCGACCTCAAGACAGGGACCTATGTGTATGTTGACCGCCCGCAAGGTCAGCATCAGCTTTCGGCTACCGCAGCTCTGTTTCCCGGGGTCAGTCAGCGCGACATTTCCACTCAATCCGGCCGTACCTATTTCTTCCTTGCAAGGCCCAGTGAAAGAGCCAAGGTCCTTAACGGGATGTCGGCCGGGGGTGGTGTCGCTGGTCTGCTGGTTGGCGCCGCACTCACCTCTGGCAACAGCAATCCCGGGCCGCTCGATTTCTTTCCTTTGGAGGAAGACGCTGCGCGAGCAACCATTGCCGAGCTTCGGCTGACGCAATAGGCGGGGTGAGAGCGCAGGGCCCTCACGCTGGTGGCAACGACGCACCCATCGCGGCTGATATCATCGCCATGTCGTGCGCGCTGATTTCGAACAGCCCGAAGCGCAGTTGAAATCCCCAATTGCGTTTCGCCGTCGTAAATTGAAGCCGGCCGAGCAGCGGCTTGATCGGCGTCTCTTCCGCCGCGCGCCAGTCGACATCACGCCGGAACGGGCAAAAGCCGGCGCCCATATCGGCCTGATAGGGGGCCTCGTCGGTCACGACGCCGATCGCCGTAAACGATTGCAGCCGGTCGTTGCCGCGGAAGACATTGGTCGGCGAGTAATACACCACGCCGTCGCCGGGATGGATGCGCTTGAGCGGTGCGGCCTTGCCGTGACAGACCTGCATAAACCCCTTGCTGCGGCCGAGACGGACATGTTCGGCCGAAGCGACGGCGACCCAGTTCCTGCTCATGCGGCACCCGGAACGAACACGCGCAGGCGATGGCCGTCGGGATCTGATGCCACGAAGGTGTGGCCAAAATCCATTTGCACCGGCTCCTGAAGGATCGGCAATCCGCGCTGCTTCCAATCGGCAAACATCGCTCTGACGGCGGCGACATCCTCGACCGTGAACGCGACCTCGCTGGCGCCGGCCTGTGCCGTGGCCGCCGGTTCGACCGTCTTGCGCGACCACAATCCCAGCATCACGCCTTCGGACAATGGCAGCATCGCGAAAGTGGGGGAGCTCTCGATGACGGGACGGCCCAGCAGGTCCGCATAGAAGCTGGCGCTGGCCGGCGGGTTCTCGACATAGAGCAGCACGAAACCAAAGTTTGGCATTTGGAAGACCTCTTGTTGAAACGTCGCTGCCGGAAGATCCGGCGTGCTTTCAATCTAAGGGGGCATGCTGCCAAAAACTGTCAGTAGTGAAATCAGGCTATTGTTCGCGGATTCCCTCCGCCGCGCGCCATTCCTTCAGCAGCACCTGGCGACGGCGCGGATAGCGCTTGTCGACGATCTGCACTTTGCTGATGCGGTCGGTGCGGAAGTGGCGAAAATCCTCGCGCATCTCGCACCACGCCACGACGACGCGCACCCGGTCGAAAAAGCCGAGCGCGAACGGCCAGATGGTGCGCCTTGAATCGCGGCCGTTTTTGTCGAGATATCGGATGCGCAGTTTATGCTCGCCCCGGATCGCCTTGCGAATGGCCGGCAATTCGGTATCACCGGCGGCAATCGTCTTTCCCGGCCCGATCAGCAGGCTTGACGTATCGAGGCTGGTTTTCAGGTCCTGCGGCAGCACGGCGGCGATCTTGGTCAAGGCGGTACGCGCAGCGGCGCTCAGCGCGGCATCGCCGCGGTCTGCCACCCACCGCGAGCCCAGCACGATCGCCTCGATCTCTTCCTCCGAAAACATCAGCGGCGGCAGCATGAAGCCGGGGCGCAGCACGTAGCCGACACCGGGCTCGCCGTCGATATGCGCACCCTGCGCGTTCAGCGTGTCGATGTCCCGGTACAGCGTCCGCAGCGAAATGCCGAGCGCTTCGGCCAATACCGCGCCGCTGACCGGACGGCGGTAGCCGCGAAGCTGCTGAATGAGATCGAGTAGACGCTGCGCGCGTGACATGGACCCGTCCTGGAGGAGGGGCCAGCCTTATCACGGAATGCTGCCAGTTTATGTCAGCATCAACGCGATCGGATAGAGGCCGTCGAAACCGTCGCGGCGCCGCAATGGCGCGGCCTCAATCTGTCTACAGCGAACGCGCGATCAAGAGCTTCATGATCTCGTTGGTGCCGCCGTAGATTTTCTGGATTCGCGCATCCACGAACATCCGCGAGATCGGATATTCCTCCATGTAACCGTAGCCACCGTGGAGCTGCAGGCATTCATCCGCGGTCTCGACCTGCTTCTGCGAGCACCACCACTTCGCCATCGAGGCGGTCACGGTATCGAGTTCGCCAGCGACGAGGCGTTCGACGCACCAGTCGACGAACACGCGCGCTACCATGGCCTCGGTCTTGCGCTCGGCCAGCTTGAAAGCGGTATTCTGGAATTCGATGATCGGCTTGCCGAAGGCTTTGCGTTCTTTGGTGTAGTCGGTGGTGAGCTTGATGGCACGCTCGATCGAGGCCACGGCGCCGACGGCGAGCGAAAGGCGCTCCTGCGGCAATTGCTGCATCAGCTGCACGAAGCCGTTGCCTTCCTCGTTGCCGAGCAGGTTTTCAGGCGGCGCCACCGCATTGTCGAAGAACAATTCGGATGTGTCCGAGGCGTGCAAGCCGATCTTGTCGAGGTTGCGGCCCCGGCGAAAACCTTCGTTATCAGCGGTTTCCAGGACGATCAACGAGATGCCCTTGGCGCCGGGCTCGCCGGTGCGTGCAACCACGATGATCAGATCGGCAGCCTGGCCATTCGTGATGAAGGTCTTCTGGCCGTTGATGACGTAGTTGTTGCCCTGCTTTTTGGCTGTGGTCCGCACGCCCTGCAAATCGGAGCCGGTTCCGGGTTCGGTCATGGCGATGGCGCCGACGAACTCGCCGCTGGCCATCTTCGGCAGCCAGCGAAGTTTCTGTTCCTCGGACCCGTAATTCAGGATGTAGTGCGCCACGATGGCGCTGTGCACGGAGTATCCGGTCGTCACTTCCGGAACGACCGTTTCAAGATCCTCGATCACGGCAGCCTCATAGGCGAAGCTGGCGCCGAGGCCGCCATAGGCTTCCGGGACGCTCGGCAGCAGCGCGCCCATCTCGCCCAGCGCCCGCCAGGCTGAACGATCGACCAGCTTTTGATCGCGCCAGGTTTGCGCGTGCGGCGCCAGATCCTTGGCGAGAAATTTCCGGAACTGATCGCGAAAGACGTCCAGTTCCTCGGTCATCCAGGATGAGCGATATTGCATGGGATTTCCGCCTTAAATGATGAGGCCGCCACCGCAGACGACGACTTGCCCGCTGATGTAGTTCGATTCCGGACTGCAGAACAGATAAACCGCGTCGGCTGCTTCTTCCGGCGTGCCGCCGCGCCCGAGCGGAATCATTCTGGCCATGGCGTCGAGCATCTGGGGCTGGACGCCGACCTTGATGTCGCGGCCGGCGACGTCGATGGTTTTCTGCTGGGTGTCGATCGGCTGGGTCAGGCGGGTATTGATCAGGCCGAAGGCGACGCAATTGACGTTGACCTTGTAGCGTCCCCATTCCTTGCACAGTGTGCGCGTCAGCCCGACCAGCGACGCCTTGGCCGACGAATAGCTCGCTTGCCCGGCATTGCCGTAGAGCCCCGCGATCGACGAGATATTGACGACCTTGCGAAACACTTCGCGGCCGGCTTCGGCCTCTTTCTTCGCCATGATCCGGATCGGCTCGGATGCGGCGCGCAGCAGGCGGAACGGCGCCACCAGATGCACGTCGAGCATGGCCTGGAACTGCTCGTCGGTCATCTTCTGGATCGTCGAGTCCCAGGTGTAGCCGGCATTGTTGATGATGATGTCGAGGCCGCCAAAGGTTTCCATGGCCGCGCCGACAAAGCGGTCGGAGAAGCCGGACTCGGAAACGCTGCCATTGATCGCGATGGCTTCGCCGCCGCCCTTGCGGATTTCCGCGGCGACCGCGTCGCCCGGTGCGGCATCGAGATCGTTCACCACCACCCTCGCGCCTTCGCTGGCGAGTTTCAGCGCGATGGCGCGGCCGATGCCGCGTCCGGATCCCGTGATCAGCGCGACTTTTCCATTGAGTTTCGTCATTTGTTTTCTTTCCCGATCAGAGCGCGATGACGGCTTCGCCCGATAGTTTGAGATCGCCGTTTTCATCCTTGGTCGTCAGCGCGAGCTTCACGCAGCGCTCGCCATTATGTTCGAGCAATTCGGAAACATGTCCCTCGCAGGTCAGGCGCGCGCCGAGCTGCGTGATCGCGACGAAGCGCGTCGAGAAGCTGCGCAGGCGCGGGGGAGGGACCGCATCGGTCAGCGCCTGGCCGAGATAGGCCATGACCAGCATGCCGTGCGTAAACACATCCGGATATCCGGCCGCCTTGGCGAAATCCAGATCGACGTGGATCGGATTGTGATCGCCCGAGGCGCCACAATAGAGCGCCAGCGTGTGACGACTGATCGGCGGGAATTCCTTATGGACGATGCGCGCGCCAATAGTTGGGGTCATGACGGCCTCGGATTACGGATGACGACGGTGCGCGAAACGTCAGCGACATGAACGCCGTTCTGGTTGGTGACTGATGTCTCGACCACGACCAGCGTCATTGCGCCGCCCTTCTTCTCGGACACGCCGGTGACGCGCGGCCGGAACGTCAGGGTGTCGCCGATCACGACGGGCGCGCGATAGTCGAAGCGTTGCTCGCCATGCAGCACGCGGGCGATGTCGATGTCGAGCGCGGTCAGGAATTCAAAGGGTACGGTGGCGTCCATCATTTCCAGGCAGAACAGATAGGTCGGCGGCACCGGCGGCGCGGCATAGCCGGCCCCTGAGGCGGCCTGCGCATCCCGGTACAGTGGATTGCTCTCGCCCAGCGTATCGAGAAAGAAGCGCAGGCGCCCCAGCTCGACATGTGCAGTGACCGGCGTGAACTCGCGCCCGACGGCGGATTGATCGACCATATCTGCCTCAGGCGCGTTCGTAGAGGGTAACGACGCAGGCGCCGCCGAGGCCGAGATTGTGCTGCAGGGCGAGCCTTGCGCCCTCGACCTGCCGTGCCTCCGCCGAGCCGCGCAGCTGGTGCGTCAGCTCGTAGCATTGCGCCAAACCAGTAGCGCCAAGTGGATGCCCCTTGGAAAGAAGACCGCCGGACGGATTGGTCACCGTCTTGCCGCCATAGGTATTGTTGCCGTCGTCGATGAAGCGTTCCGCACCGCCGTCGGGGCACAGACCGAGGCCTTCATAGGTGATCAGTTCGTTGTGCGCGAAACAGTCGTGCAGTTCGACGACATCGAGATCGTCAGGACCAATGCCGGCGGCCTCATAGACCTTGTTTGCCGCGGCCCGCGTCATGTCAAAGCCGACCACCTGCATCATGTCGCCGGCCCTGAACGTGGAGGGGGTGTCCGTGGTCATTGCCTGCGCCGCGATCCGGACGTCCTTGCGCAGGCCGTGCTTGCTGGCGAATTTCTCCGAGACCAGCACGGCGGCAGCGCCGCCGCAGGTCGGCGGACAAGCCATCAGCCGCGTCATCACGCCCGGCCAGATCACCTGATCGTTCATGACGTCATCGGTCGTCACTTCCTTGCGGAACAGCGCCAGCGGATTGTTCTTGGCGTGCCGGCTCGCCTTGGCCCGCACTTTCGCAAACGAGGTCAGCGGCGTGCCATATTTTTTCATGTGGCTGAGACCGGCGCCGCCGAAATAGCGCAGCGCCAGCGGGATGCCGTTGGCGTCGACCAGCTTGTCCGCCGCAGCGTCGAATTCGTCGAACGCGCTCGGCCGGTCGGTGAAGACGGCACCGAGCGCACCGGGCTTCATCTGCTCGAAGCCGAGCGCCAGCACGCAATCGAGCGCGCCGGAAGAGATCGCCTGCCGCGCCAGAAACAATGCGGTCGAACCGGTCGAGCAATTATTGTTGACGTTGATGATGGGAATGCCGGTCATGCCTACCTGGTACAGCGCGCGCTGTCCGCAGGTTGAATCGCCGTACACGTAACCCGCATAGGCCTGCTGGATCATGTCATAGCCGATGCCGGCGTCCGCCAGCGCGAGCTTGGTCGCTTCCGCGCCCATCACGGGGTAGGGCGCATTTGCGCCGGGTTTGACGAAGGGGATCATGCCGACGCCGGCAACATAGACGCTTGATGTCATGGAGCGCTCCCTTAAATTACCCATTGGACTTTTTCTTACCCATGGGTAATATACGGATAGCTTCGAGTCAACTGCGACGGGATCAATTCAAAGATGGACGGATCAGCCCCTTCTCCCACTGGCCAGTCGCCGTGGATGCCGTTCGAAAGCCGTCGTCGCGCCCGCGACGAGAAGCGCGAAGCTGTGCTGCGCACCGCCGTGGCGCTGTTCCTCGAACAGGGCTATCACGGCACCACGCTCAACCACGTGGCGGAGCGGCTGAACATCACCAAGCCGGCGCTCTACAATTATTTCCGCGGCAAGGACGAGATCCTCTACGAATGCTGGGCGATCGGCGTCGAGCGCGTCGACGAGCGGATCGATGAAATCGCTGCCACCGGCGGTACCGGGCTGGAAAAATTGCGCAAGCTGATCGTCAGCTACGCCGAGATGATGACGACCGACTACGGCAAGAGCCTGGTGCGGTTCGACCTCCGCGACCTCACCGAGCTCAACCGCAAAATCGTTCGTCTCGCCAAGAAGAAGATCGACCAGGCTTTTCGCGACTATCTCGGGCAGGGGATCAAGGATGGATCGATCAGGCCTTGCGACGTCAAGCTTTCCGCCTTTGCGATCGCGGGCTCGCTGAACTGGATCGGGCATTGGTATCAGCCCGGCGGTGCGCTCGAAGCGGAGGCCATAGCAAAAGAATTCGCGATCCGCCTTACCGAAGGGCTCGCGATCAAACCAACACGGAAAAAGGCGGATAAACCGCCGGTCAGGAAACGCAAATCACGGGGAGTATCACGATGAACGTCACGCACGGCCTGCGGCGCGCGCTGCAGATCAATCCGAATGGCCTCGCCATCGTCTATGGTGATCGGCGGAAAAACTGGCGCGAGGTCGGCGACCGCGTGGCGCGCCTTGCCGCCGGCATCCGCGCACTCGGCGCGCAAGCCGGCGACCGTGTTGCGGTCCTTTCGATGAATTCCGACCGCTATCTCGAGCTCTATCTTGCGGCCGGCTGGTCCGGCACCGTGATTGTGCCGCTCAACATCCGCTGGAGTCCCCTGGAAAACGAAGACGCCATGCGCGACTGCCGCGCCGGCATACTGTTTGTCGACAAGGCTTTCGCCGCCATCGCCACGACGCTCGCCAGCGCGATCCCGGGCCTCAAGCTGATTTATGCCGACGACGGCGAAACACCCGCCGGCATGGAAAATTATGAATCGCTGATCGCGCACTCCAGCCCGATGCCGGATGCGATGCGCGAGAGCGGCGATCTCGCCGGCATCTTCTATACCGGCGGCACCACCGGACGCTCCAAGGGCGTGATGCTCAGCCACGGCAATCTGATGGTCAATGCGCTGAACGCACTCGGCGAAGGGCTTTGGCCGAGCAGCACCGTGTACCTGCACGCCGCGCCGATGTTTCATCTCGCGAATGGAGCGGCGATGTATTCGGTGCTGCTCAGCGGCGGCTCCAACGTCATCATCCAGGGTTTTACGCCCGACGGCGTCGCGGCGGCGATGCAGCGCGATCGCGTCACCGACGTGCTGCTGGTGCCGACCATGATCCAGATGTTCGTCGACCATCCGAAGCTCGCCGACTACGACCTGTCGTCGCTGACGGGTATCACCTATGGCGCCTCCGTCATCAGCGATGCCGTGCTCAGCCGCGCCATGAAGGCGTTGCCGAATGTGCAGTTCACGCAAGCCTATGGCATGACGGAACTGTCGCCGATCGCTACGATACTGCACTGGAAGGAGCATATCGGCGAAGGCCGCGCCAAAGGTCGCCATCGCGGCGCCGGCCGGCCCACGCTGGGTTGCGAAGTCAAGGTCGTCGATGCCGGCGACAAGGTGGTGCCATCAGGCACCGTCGGCGAGATCGCGGTGCGCGGCGACAACGTGATGATGGGATATTGGGAGCGGCCGGAGGAAACCGCCAAGGCGGTCATCGACGGCTGGATGCACACCGGCGACGGCGGCTACATGGATGAGGACGGCTTCGTCTACGTGGTTGACCGCGTCAAGGACATGATCATCTCCGGCGGCGAGAACGTCTATTCGGCCGAGGTCGAGAACGCGCTGGCGCAACACCCGTCGGTAGCGCAATGCGCCGTGATCGGCATACCCAGCGAGCGCTGGGGCGAGCAGGTTCACGCCATTGTCGTTGCGAGGCCCGGCGCGACGGCAACCCCGGACGAGCTGATGGATTTCTGCAAGACGCTGATCGCGGGTTACAAATGCCCGCGCAGCGTCGAGGTCACGCAGACCCCGCTGCCGCTATCCGGCGCCGGAAAGATCCTGAAGCGCGAATTGCGCAAGCCGTATTGGGAAAACCGCCAGCGGATGGTGAGCTGAGTCTGGCTGAGCCGGGGTGGCGCAAAAGGCACAGCGGTTAGTCTAAGAGTATTTAGATACCGTTGCAAGTGATGTTCGAGGCTCCCTGCGGAGCCACGGTTGGGAAGTTCCGGCTCGGGGCGGCCCTGTTTCAGAGGTTAAAGACGCGTCCCTGACGCGTCGCCGACCGGCCGACAAAACCGGCGGTATTTCCTTGCTTCTGGCGGGAATCCGGCTATATACCGCGCCATCTCACACGGAAGCATGGCTCTAAAAGGCCGTCCGGTGGCAGCCGGGCCATAAGGCTCGTCTGCTCACACGCTTCCGGAGGAACCAACCGGAGAAGTATCACTATGGCGCTACCCGATTTTTCTATGCGTCAGCTGCTCGAAGCTGGCGTTCACTTTGGTCACCAATCGCACCGCTGGAATCCCAAAATGGCGGATTTCATTTTCGGTGCCCGCAACAACATCCACATCATCGACCTCGCGCAGACCGTGCCGTTGTTGCACACCGCGCTGAAGGCGGTCAGTGACACCGTCGCCAAGGGCGGCCGTATCCTGTTCGTCGGCACCAAGCGGCAGGCGCAGGACGGCGTCGCCGAGGCGGCCAAGCGTTCGGCGCAGTATTTCGTCAATTCGCGCTGGCTCGGCGGCACGCTGACCAACTGGAAGACCATTTCCGGTTCGATCAAGCGTCTTCGCCATCTCGATGAAGTGCTCAATTCCGGCGATGCCAACGCTTACACCAAGAAAGAGCGCCTGACGCTGCAGCGCGAGCGCGACAAGCTCGACCGTTCGCTCGGCGGCATCAAGGACATGGGCGGGCTTCCCGACATGATCTTCGTGATCGACACCAACAAGGAAGACATCGCGATCCAGGAAGCGCAGCGGCTCAACATTCCCGTTGCCGCGATCGTCGATACCAATTCCGATCCCAAGGGCATCACCTATGTGGTGCCGGGTAATGACGACGCCGGCCGCGCCATTTCGCTGTATTGCGATCTGATTGCCCGCGCCGCCATCGACGGCATTTCGCGCGCCCAGGGTGACCACGGCATCGATATCGGTGCTTCGGCTCAGCCGGTGCGTGAGGAAATCCCGGCCGCTCCGCAGCCGGCCGGCTTCCAGGGTCTGGCGGGTCCCCGCGGCACCGCTGACAACCTCAAGAAGCTCACCGGCGTGTCGGGTGCGATCGAGAAGAAGTTCAACGACCTCGGCATCTTCCACTACTGGCAGCTCGCCGAGCTCGACCACGACACCGCGCACAAGATCGGTGAAGAGGTCGGACTTCCGAGCCGCGCCGATGGCTGGGTTGCCCAGGCCAAGACGCTGACCGCGGAAGCGGAATAGTAGCGCTGACCGCGGAA
>Ga0307515_10019716_pt1 | contig 12107 bp, 1 predicted proteins | sample 17_EM_MG_FD_194513 | JGI IMG/M metagenome (GOLD analysis project Ga0307515, IMG submission 194513) | Populus trichocarpa ectomycorrhiza microbial communities from riparian zone in the Pacific Northwest, United States - 17_EM | ecosystem: Host-associated > Plants > Roots > Unclassified | place...
ATAAGAAGATACTTTCTTACAGACAGAGCGTATATACTTAAGTAGCTATACTAAAAGTGGTATAGGCAAAGATATAATAACAAGTGGAAAGATTTCTATATATAGTTAGATAAGAAAGTTGTCTAAAACCACCTAATTACGGAAAAGGCTATAACTTATATTAAAGGAGCCTTAATTATAACGTTAAAAGATCTAAAGGAGTAATTAGAGGACTAGAGAAGTAAAAGACAAATCTTAGTACCTGCAAATAAAGTCGCAACGCTCAGATTAACACGAGAAAGGTTTAAACTTAAAAATGAAGACGAGCTAAGAGTTAACCTAAGATACCAAGTATATTACACACTATTATAGATAGCATGCATAGATAATGTATATAATATGTATAAAGCACCTAAGGACAAAAATTAGAAGTATCTAATAAGGATATATTAGATAACGGATAAGGCAAAATATTAAAATACTAAGTATATGCATAGTTAGCACCTAGTAGAAGTTTAAAAATAAGGGGACTTAACACTTTAACTAGAAAGATTCCTTACGGAAGAATGCCTAGATAGACGATAATAGTAGAAATGTCTAGAGAACACCTATCTATAGTATATTAAAGATAAAAAGCGAACTAAGTATTAGCCTAAGTTGGACTAAGTATAAACAGGATTAAGTAGCTATTAATTAGGAAAAGTAGAGGCCTACGGGACCAGAGGGAACTAGTAGTAAAGCCTTAGACCCTTAAGGGAATTTAAGGAAAACACTTAAATTTATAAGTTAAATAGCAAGATTAACAGTTCAAAGTACTAATAGATAGTAAAGTAATAAGGAACCATATCTTACTAGCAGCAGTTAAAAGAATAGGACTACTATACAAGAGAAAGGAGCACCTATATTTATTAGTAACAATTTTAGGAGATCCAATAGCCTATAGGGATAGTATTATTAATCTCAAAACAGGACCTATTTAGTTAACTATTAAAGGAAGACAAATTCGGATGTCTTTTAATATCCTACTATTAGGGAAGAACGAGGCAATACTAAAGATGCCTTGGTTATAGGAGTACAATTTAAAGATTAATTAGGTCACAGGCCAAGTCAATATTAGAGATACTTAACGCCATAAGATACAATAATAAGCCAAGTTAGTATAGTACTAAGTAGAAGCAACCTATAAGGAAACAGAAAAAGGACTAAGCTATATACTAAAGAGATACCACAAGTATAGCAAAAACTATAGTTACCAGAGAGTAAAAAGCTGTTAGAGTATATAGTATAGGACTATAAAATAGAATTAGAACTAGGAATAAGTCTAAGGTTCTTTCCAATCTATAAGCTTACTAAAGAGGAAGGTAAAGCATTAAAAGAGTTTATCCAGGAGAACTTATAAAAGGGATATATTAGACTATCGCAATTATTAGCGGGTTATCCAGTACTGTTCGTCCTAAAGAAAAATGGCAAGCTAAGGCTGTGCATCAACTATAGGCAGTTAAACAGCATTACTAGAAAGGATAGGTATCCTTTACCCTTAATTAGCAAAATCTAAAATAGAATAGGTAACGCGCAAATCTTTATAAAGATAGATCTAAGATAGGCGTACCATTAGATTAGAATTAAGGAAGGTAACAAATAAAAGGCAGCCTTTAGGTTAAAGGAAGGACTATATAAACCATTAGTTATATAATTTAGGCTTATAAACGCACCAGCAACGTTCTAGAAACGTATTAATAATATATTAGAAGAACACTTAGATAAATTTATTATAGTATACCTTAACAATATTATTATCTACTTAATAACTAAGGAAGAATACAGGGAACACATTAAATGGGTTTTAAAGAGACTATAAGAGGAATAAATACTAGTAGCAATTAAGAAATACAAGTTCTTTACTAGGAAGATAGATTTTATTAGATTTATTATTAAACCAGGCCAACTTAGTATAGATCTAAAGAAGATTAAGGCTATAGTGAATTGGCAAGAACCAGAGAACGTTACGCAGTTAAGGTCGTTTTTAGGGTTTTACAATTACTATAGAAGGTTTATAACATAATAGTTAAAGAACATTAAGCTATTTACGCGGTTAACAAAGAAAGAAGAACTATAGGTATAGGAAAAGGAATAATAAGAACTATTTAAGGAAGTTAAGAGGTTGTTTACCTAAGAGCCAGTTTTTAAAATCTACTAACTAGGACTAGAGACGGTTGTTAAGATAGATATATTAGACTTTATACTAGGGGTATACTTTATACAAAAGTATCCAGACGGATAGCACCCAGTAGCATACTATAGTTGGAAGATAATACCACTAGAATTAAACTATAACATCTATAACAAGGAGTTGTTAGGTATAGTTACAGCACTAAAGAAATAAAAAGCATTCTTATAAGGCATAAAAAAACCATTTATAGTTAAAACGGATTATAAGAACCTAATAGGATTCCTAATAATAAAGGAACTCAACCAAAAGCAGGTTAGATGGGCAGAGATGCTTATAGAATACTATTTTAAGATTTAGTACACTAAGGGTATAAATAACACAAGAGCAGATGCTCTAAGTCAAAAAGCTAAACTATAAAATAATAAGAAGCTATTAGGGGCTTTATTACAAAAAGATACAGACGGATTAATTAGGTATAATTATCCAAAAATCGCAGCAACTTAAGAGGATGAGTTAGAGAAAGTCTACGAGATACTAGAAAGCTTTTAGGCATAGAAAATTCTAGAAGTATAGCTAAAAGATCTATAGACGGATATATACAAAAACCAAGAAGTAAAGTATATCCTAAGAAGCATAGTAGAGCAATTTATAGAAGATTTCTATAAGGAATTAACTTAAGGACATAATAGAGCCACAGGCTTAGTGTCGAAACTCTAAGAGAAGTATATTATTAACGGAATCTAAAAAATAGCTAGGAAGGTTACTAGAGAGTATCTAAATTACTAAAGAAATAAACTAATAAGGTATAAGCCGTATAGAGGGCTATAACCTATTAAAATACCAGAGAGACTATAGGAGGTTATATTATAGGACTTTATTATAAAGTTACTAAAATTAAGAGATCCTATTACCGGACAAGATTACAACGCGATCTTAGTAATAGTAGACAAGCTTATAAAGTGGGGATACTTTATAGCCTATACGGAAGAAATCTTAGCGGAAGATATCGCTAAAATCTATATTAAGGAAGTATTTACAAAATATAGAGTACTAAGTAAAATTATATCGGACAGAGATCTAAGATTCGTAGCAGCATTTTAGGAGGTATTTTTAGCGGAGTAAGGAGTTCAAGCAGTAACTTCCACCGCATATTATTTGTAGACAGATAGTTAAATAGAAAGATTAAATTAAACACTAAAACAGTATTTAAGATATTATATTAATTACACATAAAATAATTGGGTATTACTATTACTAGTTATATAGTTTATATATAATACAATACCACAAAAAGGAATGGGTACGTTACTATTTAAGGCGAATTATGGATATAAGCTAAGAATATCGCTATCGCCATATTAAGTAAAGAAGATAAGTAATATAGCTAAGTAAAGAATGGAGATATTAATAAATCTTTATAAAAACCTTACGGAAATAGCTAAGGTAGTATAGCAAAGAATAAAGAAATACTATAATGCTAAGAGATCTAAGGGACTAGATCTTAAGGAGGGAGATAAAGTATAGCTACTATATAAAAATTTTAAGAGTTAACGACTAAGTAAGAAGTTAGACTATGTTAGACTAGGACCTTTTAAAATTAGTTAAAGGATTTTACTAGTTACGTTTAAGTTAAACCTACTAGCTAAAATAAAAATCTACCCTATATAGTATATCGCAATACTAGAGCCAGCATATGGGAAAGTTAAGCCACCGGTTTATAAAGCAGATATATATAGAGGATAAAAAGAAGACGAATAGTAAGTTTTAAAGATCGTTAGTTACGAGGACGTTAACGATAAAATATAGTATAAAGTTAAGTAGATAGGCTACAACGAGACTACCTAGGAACTACTAGAAAATCTAAAGAATGCTATAGGAAAGGTATAGGAGTATTAGAAGAGAATAGGTTAGGTAATATTAAAGAAGGATTACTAAAGAACGAGTCACCTAAGGGGGACCTAGGAAGAGCGATTGCCGAACTACTTAGAGTTATTTCCTTCGCTATTAGAAGAGAATCCGTTCTTTTATTACTAAGTTTTAGCAGACCTTATTTTATAAGCTTCTACTCCTTAAAATAAACCTTCTTACGAACCCGTTTAAGATGCAAAAGATAAGTAGAGGCCAAGAGACGAGCTTTAAGGGCACGCTGTTAAGCAGCCGCAGCCTCTTGTTCTGCCTCTCGCGATCGCCGTAATTTATTAAGAGCGCTTAAGAGCTTACTATCGAGCTTCGCAGTAGTAGATTGAACATAAGACCCTATAATAAATTACTTAGAGAACTTAACGACTATTAAGAGTTATAAGATATATATATTTAGCGTTAGAAATAAAGTAAACATTACAGGACAAATAAATATTTACTTTAGTGCACTCTAAGTAAGAGGAAGGTTGCTAAGATAAAGGACTCGCCAACGCGATATAGACTAACCCCTCTTTAATATAATAAGAATACGGAGACGGTATTATTTCACCTAGCGACAGTATAGCAGCAATAGTGCGAGCACGTTAAACTATGGAAGAAAGAGAAGTTACTTTAGGCATAATAAGTAACAATATTAACTAAATTAATTAGACGGACATTACACCTCTAGTAAACGACTTAGAGATATTTGGGATCTTTAAGGACGAAGATAAAGAGGAGGGAGATAGTATTACGGACGCTTTAAGTACAATATTACGACTACTTAGAGAAGAGTTAGAAGAAGCTAGTTAGTTAGTATAGGCACGGTTTAGGATAGATCTGGTAGAACTATATAACAAGGAATAGTAACCAAGTTATATAATGTGATCTATATAATCTATATAATCTATATAATCCGTAACAAAGTAGATAAAGTATACGTACATTATATATAAGAAGGATTTCATAGGAGTACGGTTGTATATTTAAGGACCCTTAGTCCCTACCTAGATAGTTTCTTTCTTGTAGTGATTCTTAGAATACAATTAGAGTTAATCTGTTAGGCACCCACTCCACCAGTTGTTATTACGTTGTTAACTTTACGCATTACCTACACACCTAGCCTAATAACAGGACCTACCGTAGTACTTGCTATAAGGTTCCGTTACAGTTACTCTAGAGCTTACTTTTAATAGGAGTACTTATATTTAAGAGCGACGCGGGACAAATATTAATAATTAACCTTATACTTGCAACCCTAGGCCTAGTAAGTAAACTAGTAAAGTATACTATTTAGGAGTATAAGTACGGATTAGACTATAAAGCTATTTATACTAGTTTCTAGGTTAATATAGATATATAAGAGAGCTAGGAGAGGCTGCTTATTAAAAATACAAACTAGGATAAGATTTAAGAAGATATAGAGTAATAGAAAGAGATGGGATTCCCTATAAAAGATATAGATAAAATAGTTAACTGCCTTAATAGGTGGGTTAATAAAGCTATTAAAACACACTACTAGCGGGCTAAGCTATTACCGTATATAAAAAGATAGTAAAACGAAGACCTTATAACGCTAAGGAAGTTATATATATACTAGAGAAATAGGAATAGTATAATGTAGAGGTAAAGAAGGGACGACCCTAAGCTATATAATGTCGTAGTAATAGCGAAGAAGCTCTTTTATAGGACTATTTAGCGATATAGGAAGCTCTATTAGGACGAATTCCTTAGTAATAGTAATAATATAAAAAAGTGTTGAAATACCTTAATCCGTAAACTATATCCGCGTTTACTAGAATACTACTAATTAAGAAGGATAGAAGATAAGGAGAGGTTATTACGGAGAACTAAAATATTATAAAAGAACTACTCTAGGTATTTTTTCTGGTCCTACCGCTATGTAAATAAGAGGAGGAAGCTATAACTAGCTATAAATAATTACTATAGGAGCCTATCGCCAAATATAAGGTTAAGGCAGCTATATTTAGAGCTAGCTTAAATAAGGCTCCTAGAAGGGATGGCCTACTAGCTAGGGTATAGCGAGAGTTATAGCCCGTACTAAGCGGTAAGATTACTACTCTCTTTACTAAATCTCTTAAGATAGGAAAAGTACTATAGGAATAAAAGGTAGTAAAAATTATACCGCTATAGAAGCTAAAATAGGGGGACTATACAGTAGTAAACGACTATAGGCCAATCTCCCTCCTCTTAATACTAGGAAAGGTATTTAAATTACTAATAGTAGAGAGGATAGTATACCTAGTAGAGGAATATAGCTTACTACCTAAGACATACTTTAGAGCTAGGAAGTAAAGGTTGACAATATATACGCTATTATATCTTTATAAGGACGTATTTAAAGTATAAAGAGGAAAAAAGACTCTGTCTCTAGTATTATTTAATGTTAAGGGTATGTATAATAATATGGCTATAGAGCCGGAAATTAGGAGATTACAGCAATAATAGATACCTTAGACAATTATATAATAGGTATAGGACTTTTATACAAACTGTTAAGCCTATATCCTAGTTAATAGATATATATTAGAGGTATAGGCGGGTCTTCTATAGGGATTAGTACTAGCCCTAATACTCTTTTTATTCTTTAACGCGGATCTTATATAAAGCGCACCCAGAAATAGTAGCTCTATGGCCTTTATTAACGACTACTCGGTATAGGTTATAGGCCCTATAGTAAAGGAAAACACGTAGATTATCTAGGGCGAGATTATACCGATGCTTAAGAAATAGGAGAGGACTAGTGGAGCTTAATTTAAAGTAAAGAAAACGTTATTTATTTACCTTACTAGATATAAAGAAGCGGGTAGGGATACTACTACGCCGCTCCAATTTAAAGGAAAAGGAATCCCCCCAATACAGGAAGTTAAAATCCTTAGGGTAATCCTTAATAAGGAGCTATGGTTTAAGACGTACCTAGTAAATAAGGTAGATAAAGCTACTAAAGTGGCGCTAGCGTTGCGTAAATTAAAGGGACTATAGTTTAAGAGCGTTAAGCAGCTAGCTAAGAGCTTAGTCCTACTAGTAGTAGACTACGCGTTGCTAATATAGTACCCGCTTACAATATAAGAGTTAATATAGCTCCTTTAGTAGGCGCAAAGGATTACAGTATAAGCTATTATTAGGGGGTTCTGCACTATCGCCTTGCTAATAGCGGAAGTAGAAGCTAGCTTACTCCCTCTTAAGTAAAGGCTGCGTAACTAGGCTATTGCGTTTTAGGTATTAATCTATAAACTAGGCAAATTATATCCTTATTAGATAATTTAAAGACAGAAGCTCTATAAATAGCACTAATTACCGCTTTAGAGGATAGCAGAGATATATAAGGACGTTTAGGTAAATAGGGTGCTAGAGGTTAAACCGTATATATGCCTACCATAGGTAGCTAAGCCTAATATAGTAATATATAAGGAAAAAAAGCATATTTAAGCTATTATTAAAGACTATAAGCTAGGGCAGGTTAACATATACGTTAATATATCGGTGCGTAATAGTAGGGCAGGAGTTAGCGTGTATACTACGCCACCTAAAGCAACACTTTTAAAAACGGTAGTAAGCTTTAATTAGGCTAACGCCTACCTTATAGAGCTTCTAGTAATTAGCGAGGCAGCTAACTGGCCGTAGGACCCTATATACACGGCTATTAACTAAGTAGGTTTTCTAATACCTGCTTTTAGTATAAGAATATTCTCCAACTTATAATTAGCGTTGCTATTAGTATAGAGCTAGAGGGCTAGAGCCTACTAGGAAATAGTTACAGAGATCTTAAAGAAGCTTTAGCTAAATAATATTACGCTATACTGGATTCTAGGCTACTTAGGATTTATAGGAAATAAGAAGGCTAATAAGCTTACTAAAGTAGCGATAAGACTAGAGAGTGAGGAACTACTATAGAGAGACGGCCTTTTATAGTACCTTATAAAGCAAGCCTTAAAAAGAGCTAAGATAATAATAAAACCGCTTTTAGTAGGAAGACCTAATACAGGCAAGTTTATAAGGAAGATTAATATAGTACTCCACCTTAGAAAGGCTGTAGGATTATATTAGTAGCTAATTAGCTTAGAAGCTGCTATTCTTACGCAGCTACGGACCAGTAAGTTATTTCTAAAAGAATATCTCTACAAAATTAATGCATTAGAGACGGCGCTATGCAACTGCGGGCTTATAGAATTAATATAGCACTTCCTTTTCTTATATAGGAAGTGGGTATAGTAGAAGAGTAAACTAAGAGAGTAGTATAGAGATTAATTTGGGGATCTATTATATATATTAGGAGGTTACTTACGTAGACAAGAAGGAGGTAGGAATATCAACAGCCTAATTAAGCGCTAGAAGCTAGATATTAGCGTAGTTAAGGCTATAATTAAATTTATAAAGGAGACTAGACGTTTATACTTAAGCGTATAAGATATAAAGAGTATAGAAGCCAAGGTTAATAAGCGTAAACTCTTATAAATTCCTCTAATTATCTAACTGAATATACCGCGAGCCTCCTCTACACGTGCCTCTACTAATGCGTTGTCGATTAAGAAGCGTATAACGCCGAAATAGCCCTATAGACATAAGGCGTTAATAACTACTTACTTAGGCTTGCCTCTAAACTTTAACTTTCTTTTAATAGTAACACATTTCTTTCCTTTATTTCCTTAGTTAAGTATAGTATTAGGTAATGGATATATAGTTCTTATAGTTAGCTTCTAAACTAGAGCAAGCATGTTAATAGTAGGAAGTATTTAGTTAGCGCTCTGTAACAGCCTATACCCTAGATAGTATATAGCTATAATAGAATATACATATATATATACATACGTTAAGGGTATACGGACGGTTTTTATAGCAAAAGGTAAAACTTTTAAAAGAGGAGGATATTTATCTCGGATATTCTTTTAATTAAATCCTAGTCTTTTATTTAGCTAGTTCCCACTATAAGGCAGCCCCTATAGCCCACTAAACAAAGCCCTAGAGCCCCAATAGCTGCTTTAACCCCTAAACGCGTATTAGCAACACTACCTCTAAAACCGCTAGCAGCTCCACTAAGAGGACGTATAAAGAAACCGGGCATAAAGGTATAAGAGGCCTAGCAGTTGCTAAGGACACAAGCCGCTTAAAGATTAGTATAGTTTAAATAGTAGACAACTGTATTATAAACTAGATTACAAATTACGTAGTATATACTGCCTCTATTCCCTATAATAAGAGTCTCTATTTTACCTAAATATAAAAGAGGAGGTATTAATTATAATAAATTCTGTCAACTTATTAAAAGCCTTAAAGACACTATAGTATAGTAGAGCAGTATTATTATAAGCCAGAATACTATTATTAAGAGTATTAGAAATAAACTAGTAGACATTAAATTGGAATAGCGAAGCTTTAAAAAGTAAAATACTAAACTTTAAAAAGTTATCCGGTCCTTATAAGCGCAATTAAACACTTTTTTAGCCCTAATACAATTATAGGCATTAGTAGCGGCTAGTAAAGGCACGGTAGGGCTAGAGATAACCTTACTATAAATAATAAGCGCTAGGAACTCTAAGGAACCTAATTAGTAGCTAGTAATAGATATTAGCTAAGTAGGTTTAGAGGTAATAGAAAAGGTAGCTACTACTAAAGTAGTAAAGTAAACCATTATATAAGGTATAAAGGATATTAATAGGCTTATAGGAGCTATACTTAAGGACTTCCGCGTATAGCGAACAAGCGATAGCGCAAGTATTATTAGATTCTTAATGGAAAAAGATAAAAAAGCTATATTTAGGTAGACAACTGCTTAATAGCTTAAACTATATATCCTTAGGGCGAGGCTTATTAGACTTAAGTAGTATATAGTTAAGGCGGACTAGGTTAAAATACCTCTAGCAATAGATATAAATAGTAGAAAAGTAAGTAAGTTAGCTATAGAGCGCTTTAGGATAGAGAATGGTATAAAGGTATATATAATAAGATAGCTCGGACAACTAAGGCCGCGCGGCTAGTATGCGTTAGTAATTACTAAAGTAGCAATAAAGGAGGATATAAAGAAGCTGCTTATATTAGACAACGTATTATTTAGGGAAAGTGCGATTATTATATTACTATTTAAGGAGCAACGTACCCTTATAGCATGCTATAAATGTAAAAGGTTTAAATATAGGGCTAGAGACTATATATAACCTAATATATGCGAAATATATAGGCGGGAAGGCTATCTCTAGTGTGAGACGGTTAATCTATACTGCGTAAACTGTTAGGGTCCTTACTAAGCCTTATACTATAAATGCCTAATATATAGGAAAGAGATGGATAGGATTTTTGTATAATAGCGCTATAAATAGAGAACTTTAGATTATCTAGGCGAATATAAGGAAGTATAGGGAAGCGTAGTATACGCTACACAGCGATAAGGCGCTAGAGGACTTTAACTTTATTTTAGGCCAGGAACCGTACTGCTTTCTTTTAAATAAGGAAGTAGTGCTAGCTAGCTTAAACCTCTAGTAGATAAGGTTTGTCCTAATAGGCAAAAAGTAGTAGCACCCCCTAGTTAGGTTATATATTTAGGTATCTAAAGAGCTAACAGCTATATAGCTATAGGTAGATTTAGCAGACATTATAGCGGTAGTAGCGCATATCGGCTAAATAAGACTTATAATTATATTAGTATATATCCTAAATAAATGCTTAAAAAGAACTAAGGAAGAGAACCATAGAAGCTAGTTCGTTTTAGACTTTTAGTAAGCCCTATATAAATAATTAAGCATATAAATATAACTTTTAACTATATTTTATCTAGAGATAGATAGTTAAACTAAAATTGCGAATATAATTATAGAATAATACCTATAAATATACTACTCCTACCTATAAAACGATTAGGAAAAGTGGCTACCTTTAACTAAGTTTACTGTAAATAATACGAGAAATAAATTAATAGGCGTAACGCTATTTTACGCAACCTACGGATAAGACCCTTAACTTAGATTTAAACTATAACCTAAAATTAATATAATAGGACCTATAATTAAGAGGATTTAATTAATAAATATATATAACTTCGCTATTTAAATAAAGTAGTTAATGGAACTATTATAAAGTAAATTAGCGTACGCTTAAATGGTATAGGAATAGCATATAAATAAAGGATAAGCTCCCGTATAAGACTTTAAAAAAGGTAATATAGTTTACCTAAATATATAAAACCTAAAGACTTAATAACCCTTAAAGAAACTAGACTAGAAGTTTATAGGCCTATACTAAATTAAGAAGAAACTAAGCCTATACGCTTATAAGCTTAAACTACTAACTAAGATAAAAATATATCTAACGTTTTATGTAAACTTACTATAACCCTTAAAAGGTAAACCTATAACTTATAAAGTGCTACTACTACCTTTTATAATTGTTAATAATAGTAACGGTTCTTACTTTATTAACTTAATTAATAATATACAATAGAAAATATAATCTAAATAATTTAAACTTCTTATTAAGTAAAAAGGATATAAAATATAAACCTGGGAAGCCTATAACCAGATTAAGGCCAACGCATTATCCTTAGTAAAAGAATTCTATAAGGACTATCCTTCGCGGCCTACTTTAGCTAGATGGACATAATATAAAGGTAAATAATTACCGCCCGATATAAATATATAAAAAATAATAATAATAACTTAAAATACGTTATAACATTTATAATACAATTATATAATATATAAGATGTTAAGGAACTTTAACCGGTGGTTAAAGTTATCTAATTAGTTAGATTTGCCTTGCTAAGACCTACTACGAAGATATTAGTTCGGCTTACCGCCTTAACTAAGCTAATAGCGATTTTCTATGCCGGGTATAGAAAATCCTAATTAGCCTACTTAACGATTAGAACTGGTAAAACCCTATACCGCCACCTAACGTAAAAAAACAACACGCGATAAGTTATAAGTATTAACTAAAATTAAATTATTTGGACCTTTGGCTAAAAGGGGGGGTACTATAATAGGACTAGCCTAGTTATAGTAGGAATGTCTTAGTAAAATACTTAATAGATAAATTCCGACGCTTTAAC
>Ga0307515_10019717_pt1 | contig 12107 bp, 9 predicted proteins | sample 17_EM_MG_FD_194513 | JGI IMG/M metagenome (GOLD analysis project Ga0307515, IMG submission 194513) | Populus trichocarpa ectomycorrhiza microbial communities from riparian zone in the Pacific Northwest, United States - 17_EM | ecosystem: Host-associated > Plants > Roots > Unclassified | place...
GGCGGAACGATACCGGTGCGTTCGACCTCGTTTTCGTGCGGATAGATCTCGGTTTCCACGAAGGCGCGGACCGTGTTGACGATCATTTCCTGTTCTTCGCTGAGACCGAAATCCATGACGATCCTCCTACCGTTTCTGGCCGACGTGACGGCCGGCGCCTTCGGGTGCCGCCAACTCCGCATGGGCTCTGGCGAACGCCTTCGCCTTGTCGATGATATCAACCGGCGCCGGCATGGCCTTGCCGGCCTTGCTGTCGACATGCAGCAACATGTGCTCGCCGGTGGCAAGTGCCTCACCCGTCGCCGTATCGTGAAGCGTGTGGAAGACGTGCAACCGTTTCTCGTCGACGGAGAGGATCTGACAGGTCGAATGGATCGCCTGGCCGAGCTTCGCCTCGCCGAGATGGCGGATATGGGTCTCCACCGTATAGTAGCTCTGCCCCGCCTCGACATAGGCGAGATCGACGCCGATCAGGCGCAGCAGCGCATCGGATGTATCGCCGAAAACCTGGAGGTAGCGGTGTTCGGTCATATGGCCGTTATAGTCGACCCAGGCGGGGCTGACTTTCGTCTCGACGAGCCTCAGCGGCTTCGACGGATCGAAAGACTTGGCCGTCCCGCCGCCGCCTGCCCAAAGCGATTGCTCGAAATCCTTCAGCAGTTTGCCGGCGCCCCAGCCCTTGCCGCCATCGCCGCCCTTGAGGGCCTGCAGGATGCCGACGAGGTTTTCGTCGCGGATGCGTTCGAGTTCACGGATCGAGCGGCCGGCCGCCTGTTCATCGGATTGCTGGCCGATCTTTTCGATCAGCGCGTCGTCGAGATCTACGACATCGGTGAGCTTGGTCCAGGGCCAGGCAAGGCAAGGGCCGAACTGGGCGAGGAAATGGCGCATGCCTGCCTCGCCGCCGGCGATGCGATAGGTCTGGAACAGGCCCATCTGCGCCCAGCGCAGGCCGAAAGAGTAGCGGATGACATCGTCGAGGGTCTCGACGGTGCAGATATCGTCGTGGATCAGCCACAGGGCCTCGCGCCAGAGCGCTTCGAGCAACCGGTCGCCGACAAAGGCCTCGATCTCCTTGGCGATATGGACGCCCTTCATGCCGATCGGAGGCAATCTTTCCATCGCTGCCTTGATGGTCGCCGCCTAGGTCTTCTCGCCGCCGACGATTTCGACGAGCGGCAGCAGATAGACGGGATTATAGGGATGGGCGACGAAAAGGCGCTCGGGATGCTTCATGTCGCGCTGCAGATCGGTCGGCAGCAGGCCTGACGTGGAAGAGCCGATCAGTGCGTCCGGCCGGGCTGCAGCATCAATTTGCGTCAGGACACCGCGCTTGAGGTCGAGCCTTTCCGGCACGCTTTCCTGAATCCAGTCGGCGCCTGCGACAGCTTCCTCCAGCGTCTTGCAGAAGGTCAGCCTGCCACGCGGCGGCAGGGGTGCACCGGTCAGCATGGCATAGGCTTTTTCGGCGTTGGCGATGACTTCGCCGACGATGCGGCCTGCCTCCGGATGCGGGTCGAACACATCAACGTCGATGCCGGCCAGCAGGAAACGCGCGATCCATCCGCCGCCGATGACGCCGCCGCCGATGCAAGCCGCCTTGTTGATCTCTCTCATGCAGCCCTCAGCGCTTCGTCAGTTTGAGTTTCTTGCGGACGTCATCAGGACCGATGATCCGGGCGCCCATGCCTTCGACCACCTGCACTGCCTTTTCGACGAGCTGCGCATTGGTGGCGAGCTGGCCCTTGCCGACGAAAAGGTTGTCCTCCAGGCCGACGCGCACGTTGCCGCCCGCGAGAACCGCCGCCGCCGGATAGGCCATGGCGTTGCGGCCGATGGAAAAGGCCGAGAACGTCCAACTGTCAGGCACGTTGTTGACCATCGCCATGAAGGTGTTGAGATCGTCGGGCGCGCCCCACGGAATGCCCATGCAGAGCTGGATCAGCACCGGGTCCTCGATCAGGCCTTCCTCGGCAAGTTGCTTGGCAAACCAGAGATGGCCAGTGTCGAAGGCCTCGATCTCGGGCCGCACGCCGAGATCCGTCATCTTCTTCGCCATCGCCCGCAACATGGCAGGCGTGTTGGTCATGACATAGTCGCCGAGATTGAAGTTCATCGTGCCGCAGTCGAGCGTGCAGATTTCGGGCAGGCATTCGGCGACATGGCTGACGCGCTCGGTGGCGCCCGCCATATCGGTGCCCTTGGGGTTAAGGGGAAGGGGGCTCTCAACATCCCCGAAGATCAGGTCCCCGCCCATGCCGGCGGTGAGATTGAGGACCACGTCGACATCGGCCGAGCGGATGCGGTCGGTGACTTCCCTGTAGAGGTCGTTGCGGCGGCTGGCGGCGCCCGTTTCCGGATCGCGGACATGGCAGTGAACGACTGCGGCACCGGCCTTTGCCGCGTCGATGGCGGAATCGGCGATCTGCTTGGGAGTGATCGGCACGTGGCTGGATTTGGAAACCGTGTCGCCGGCGCCGGTAACGGCGCAGGTGATGAAAACATCGCGGTTCATGGCAAGAGGCATGGTTTTGTTCTCCCTCGTCTTGTCCCCATTACGCGACAGGACGGGCGACGATGCTTTGCATTTTTAGAGGGAATTGATACATTATCGGAAATCTGAGGAGGTGACCTTGCTCGAACGATCGACGGAACGGCTCGATATCGATCTTCTTATCCTGCCGGATGCGAACCTGATCCTGATCGCCTCGGTCATCGAGCCGCTGCGCGGCGCCAACCGCATCTCCGGCAGCGAGCTCTATCGCTGGCGGCTCCTGACGCCTGATGGGGCGCCGGTCCCGACCACCAGCGATATCGCGATACCCGCCCACGGAATTTTCCAGGCGACGCGGGACGAAGCGCCGCTTTTCGTGCTCGCGAGTTACAACTGGCGCCGAAGTGCGACGCCGGCGCTGAAGATGCAGCTCTCGCAGGCCGCCCGCTACCGTAAGATGATCGCAGGCATCGAATCCGGCACATGGCTGCTGGCCGAGGCAAGCCTGCTCGACGGGCTGCCGGCGACCGTTCACTGGGAGGATTACGAGGATTTTGCGCTGGCCTATCCCGAGGTTAGGGCCGTCAAGGATCGCTTCGTCATCGACGCCAAGCGGCTGACGACCTCAGGTTCGCTTCCGACCGTGGACCTGATGCTGGAGGTGATCCGACGAAGGCAGGGTTATTCGCTGGCGCTCGAGGTCAGCCGGCTGTTCCGCTACGAGCAGCCTTCCTTCCATGCGGACGAGCAGCTTTCCGCAGCCTCGGCGGGATTGCGCCTGCACGATCCCCGTGTGACGCAGGCGGTGCGGCTGATGGAGGAGCATATCGAGCAGCCCCTGATCCTCACGCGGCTCGCCCGTCGGGTGGGCATCAGCGCCCGGCATCTGCAGGATCTCTTCCAGCAGAGCATCGGCGCGCCGCCGCATGTGCATTATCTCGCGCTCCGCCTGAATGCGGCGCGGCGCAGGGTGATCGAGACGACGGCTTCTTTCGCCGACATAGCGGCAGCGACCGGCTTCAATTCGGCCTCCGCCTTTGCGAGAAGCTACCGGGCGAGTTTTTCCGAGAGCCCGTCGGAGACCCGGCGCCGTCTGCGCCGCCGCATCACACCATCGGAGGCGCCGACATAGGCTGGAATGCGTCCCGCACCATATCGGCAAGTTCGCGCACGGCCTCGCTGGAACGGTAAGTGCTCCGGCGGAGCACGACCTTCGAGGAATCGACCGGCGGAAAACCGTCTTCGGCCGTCAGTTCCCGGCAGCCGGGCGGGATATTGCTGCGGGACAGCGTGGTGACGGCAAGGCCGGCGGTCAGGGCATTCTTCAGTCCCGAGCCCGTATCGGCGATGAATGCGATCCGGTAGTTGCGGCCGATCTGCTCCAGCGACCGGAGCGCATAATCGCGGCACCAGGTGGAGTTGCGATAGGTCGCAATCGGCAGGGGATCGATGTCGTGCAGCCGGTGGACCATGGATGTGACCCAGACTGTAGGATCGATGCAGAGGACCTCGCCTTTGGTCTGGTCGCTCCAGTCGAAAACGACGGCCAGATCGAGCTCACCCCGCTCGAGGGCGGCGAGGTTGCGGACGGTATAGTCGCAGGACACGGTCACCTCGACGGCCGGGTGGCGTACCGCGAAAGCCGCAAGGGCTGCCGGGAGCACCGTCTGGCTGTATTCCTCGGGAATTCCGATGCGCACCGGCCCATCCAACGGCTTGCTGCGGATCGTCGCGGCAGCCTCGCTGAGAAGATCCATAATCCTGCGGGCATAGGGCACGAGTTGTATGCCCGGGCGCGTCAGCAGCACGCCGCGGGCGCCGCGCTCGAACAGGGTTTCTCCGATCGTCTCCTCGAGCCTCTTGATCTGGCTGCTGACGGCCGATTGCGTCCGCCCGATGCGCTGGGCGGCCGCCGAGAAATTGGAGGTCTCGGCAACCACCAGGAAGGTTCTGAGCAGGTCGCTCTCAATCGGCTCATGCATGGGATAGCCATAAAAAAAATCGATGATAGCTATCAGTACTATTCGTTTGTCTGATGTCAATTCTTGACGCACAAATGAGCCGCGTTCGACTTCCTTCCTTCTTTGAGAATCTGTGTGACAATTGAAAATCCGGCCAGACGCCTCGCAGGCAGCGAGCATGAGAAGGGTGTGTTTCTCATCGTTGCCGCGACACTTGCCTGGAGCGCGAGCGGCGTCTATTCGCGACTCCTGACGACCGACGTATGGACGGCGATCGCCTGGCGATCGTTGTTCGGTGGCCTGTTCCTGCTGATCCCCTGTCTTTTCCTCGAAGGGGGCATCTCACGGCAGCAATGGCGATCCGTCTTCCATCCCACAGGTCTTGCAATGATCGCATGCCAGACCTTCAGTCAGGTATGCTTCATCGGGGCGCTCTATATGACCACCGTCGCCAATGTGACGATGATCTATGCGACCGCGCCCTTCATCGCGGCCATGCTCGGCTGGGTCATCCTCAGGGAGAAGGTCTCCCGGCGGACGCTGATTGCCGGCGGCATCTCGCTCCTTGGCGTCGCCGTCATCGTCGCCTCGTCGATCGGCGGGGGGACCGGTGTGGGCGATCTGCTGGCGCTCGGCATGACCGCGTCCTTCGCGCTCGTGATCATCATTCCGCGCATCAATCCCGGCGCGCCGAACCTGCCGCCAACCGTCGTCAGTGCCTTCCTGACGCTGGCCATCTTTGCCCCTTTCGGTTCGGTCGGCTCGCTCGACCTGCACAACTGGATCGTTCTCGCCGCCTTCGGCGCGACCAATTTCTCCCTCGCCTTGGTGCTCTTCCTCGCTGGGGCGAAGCGAATGCCGCCGGCAGAAGCAGCGCTGATCGGCACGATGGAAATCGTGCTCACGCCCTTCTGGGTCTGGCTGCTGTTTTCCGAACAGCCGCCCGTCGCCACCTTTTTCGGCGGCGCGATCATCCTTGGCGCCGTGCTCTGGCACACGGCCATCGACTTCAACCGCAGCCGGCGACCGCATCCCGGCTAGATGCGCCGGCAGAGAGCGCTTTCACGGCAGTCTTAAGATTGGATCGGCAACCCTTATCGAAAATGCCCTCAGCGCCCGTTCGCGACCGCACCCCTTGCGCCAACGACGTTCGCCAGCGTCAGATGCAGCGCACGCGCCGGCGAGGGTGTCGGTCCATGACGATCAGTCGCCCCAGTCATGGAAAGCGGGCGGCGGCTCCCCGTCTCCACCTTGAAGCGGGAAATCAGTCTGGAGAGCATAATGACTTCTTCAGCAAGCCGGCTGGTGCTTGCGGTTGCCTGCTCAACCATGGCCGCATTCTGCTGCGTGACCTGATCCATCTGATTGACCGCGGTGTTGACTTCGGAAAGGCCCGTCGTCTGTTCCTTTGCCGCGATCGCGATCGAATGAACCTGGTCGTTGATCTTGGTGACCTGAGTCTGGATGAGGCTCAGGGCGTCACCCGTTGCAGTCACCAGTCTCACCCCGGTCTGCACCTCGGTGCTCGAGCGGCCAATCAATCCCTTGATGTCCTTTGCGGCCCGAGCGGAACGCTGTGCAAGTTCGCGCACCTCCTGCGCAACAACTGCGAAGCCTTTGCCGGCCTCGCCTGCGCGCGCCGCCTCGACGCCGGCATTGAGTGCAAGCAGGTTGGTCTGAAAGGCAATCTCGTCGATGACATTGATGATCTGGCCGATCTCGCCGGAAGCCTGTTCGATACGCCCCATGGCAGCGACAGCATCGGTGACGACCGCACTCGACTGATCCGTACTTTGGCGCGCCTCACTGACCATTTGGCTGGCTTCCGTCGCCCGATCCGTAGAATTCCTGACCGCCGAGGTGATCTCCTCCAGGGCCGCCGCGGTTTCCTCCAATGAGGCAGCCTGCTGTTCAGTGCGCTTGGACAGATCGCCGGCTGCGCTGCTCAGTTCGCCAGTACCGGAATTGATCATATCGATCGCCGCCCTGACTTCCGACATCACCACGCGCAGGCCGTCCATCGTAGCGTTCACATTCTGCTTCAACTCGGCGAAGGCGCCCTGGAATTCGCCTTGCATCTCCTCGGTCAGATCTCCCTGCGCCAGCGCGGCGATCACACGTTGGGTCTCACCGACGCCCTGGTACACGGAGGTCACGAGTTCGTTGACGCTTGCGGCGAAACGATCAAGATCCGGATTGTCGTAGGTCGTCTGGATTCGCTGCCTGAAGTCGCCTGCCACCGCAGCAGCAACGACGGTCGAAATATTCGACGAGAGGTCTGCGCTCTTTGCCTGCAACGCGCTCTCCTGCGCATTGAGGTAGCGTATCTTGAGGCCGTTCTGCTTAAACACTTCCACCGCGCCGGCCATGTCGCCGATCTCGTCAGTCCGGCTTGCGAACGGGACGACCGTCTCGAGGTCACCGTCGGCAAGTCGCTTCATGCTCACCGTCAACAGACCGATCGGGCGGGCAATCGCTTTGGAACCGAAAATCGCCGAAGCGATCAGCGTCGCCACGACGAGAAATCCCATTCCGAGGCTAACCTGCAACGCCAGACTCGACGCTGCCACCATCTGCATGCCTGCCTCGTCCGCTCTCCCTTTCGTTGCCGTTACACAGTCGTCGAGCAACGATCCAATCTCGTCCGCTATGTCCTGCAGTTTGGTTTGAGCAGACTTTTCCGCTCCGGAGGTCCCGGATTTGTCCGATGAGGCATTGAGTTTTGCATCGACAGCTTTTGACAGATCCTCGAATTGGCCGAGCCACTGGCCGTTCAAATCCGTGATCTTGGAAACTCGATCTTTGTTTGCCTGGAGCGACATGCCGGCGCTCGCACTCTTCAGGTAGTTGGTCGCCGACTCGTGGCGTTTGGCGACATAGTCCCGCGCCGCTGTCGCCTCGGCGGGTGTTTCAGAGAGACGGAGTTGCATCATTCCCACCATCATGCCCCGCAAGGATGCTTTTGCATCGACGAGGTCACGGGAAATGATCAATTGCTTCCGGCTGAAATCGGCGCTGCTGCTCGCCGCGTTTCCACCGATCCAGACCGCCCCAAGCAGCGCTAAAACCATGAGAATTCCGATCGCCGACATGGCGGTCAGCTTGGCACTGATGCGGGCAAAAAGCTTGGATGGCATCGCTATCCTCCTTGTCGCACGGGGGCGTCTTATTCCCGGTGCTGGCGCGATCGGTCAACAAGCTGGAGAAGCATTTTCCAGCTGCACTTGCGTTCGGAATTCAAACACTTACGTCACGCGCTCTGCAGCGACGTCGGTTAATTAGAATTACAACAAATAGCTTAAGTTTTTATTGAGGTATGCCGAGTCGGGCGCTCACGTATCTGGGGCACTGCCAGCAGATGGATCTGACGATATTCAGCGACAAGTTGGAACGGACGACGTCAGGGCCATGGCGCTTTATCAGGCGCAAACCGCGCCCTCACATATCTCACCAGACTCTGGATTTGGTCCTCGTCGAGCGTCTTCTCGAAGGCGGGCATCGCCTGGATGTCGTCAAGTCCGCCGAAAGGCGCGGGGACGCCATGACGAATGGATTGGACGAGATTGTCGGCGCGCTCTGTGTGAATGTTGGTATTCAAGGCGAGAGATGCAATCGAACCGCCGCTATGGCAGGAAGCGCAGGCACCTTCGAAGATGCGTGCGCCGACGGGTTCCTTCATCCTGGCTGCGGGCTCGGCTGCTTCGGCGGCCGTGATCGCATCGTTTGCAGCGGCGGCATTCGGCGCCACCTTCCCATCCAGTTCGGCCAGATATACCGCCATGGCACGGATGTCGCTGTCAGGAAGTGCCGAGAAGGACTCGATCACGTGCGCCATAGGCCCGCCCGCCGCACCATGATCGGCGGAGCGCCCGGTGCGCAGGTAGTCGTATAAAGCATCTTGCGTCCAGGCGACGGGCGCAAGGCTGTTGGCCCGAAGCGACGGGGCGTGCCAGCCATCGGCAAATCCGCCCGACAAGTGCTGACTGCCCTTCTTTTCCGCGCCGAGGACGTTGCGATCCGAATGGCAGGCGCTGCAATGACCGAGACCCTCGACGAGCTCACGCCCGCGATGCCATTCGCTGCTCTGCTGCGGCTGCGGGGAGAGCGCTTGCTGCAGGAACAAAGCATTCCATCCAGCCATCAGCGGCCGGAAATTGAAAGGAAAGTTCAAGCTTGTCTGGGGCGATTTCACGCCTATGGCCGGCTGGTCCATCAGATAGGCGTAGATTGCCTGAAGATCGGCCTCATCGGCTTTTGCGAAGGATGTGTAGGGGTGCGCGGGATAGAGGTGATGCCCGTCCCGGGCCACACCTTCGCGCATCGCACGCGAAAAGGCAGGGTAGGACCATGCACCGATGCCGGCCTCTTCATGCGGGGTAATGTTGGTCGCATAGACCGTTCCGAACGGTGTTTCCAGTGCCCGTCCGCCGGCAAACGGCGTGCCGTCATTGCCGATATGACAGACGTTGCAGGCGCCGGCAGCCGCTGCCAGGCGGCCTCGCTCGATCGTCGCTTGCGAAAAGACGCTCGGTTTCGGCCGTTCGATCGCGGGAATGGCCGCGCGCCAGGGCAGAAACGTCGTGCCGAAAGTCAGGGCGCCGCCGAGCAATCCCGCAATCGGCAGACGCCATCGTTTCCACCACCGGGTTTCTTGAGGAGCGGTTTCGGGCGAGGGGGAGTGTGGGTTCAGGATGGCACGCACTTTTTCCGGCGTCAGCGGCAATTCGCGGAACCGCACGCCGGTCGCGTCGAAAATGGCATTGGCGATCGCCGCCGCACTGGGAACGGAGGCGCTTTCTCCGGCCCCGAGTGGCGGCTCATCCGGACGCGGCATCAGCAACACGTCGACGTCAGGCACTTCGGGGAAGGTGAGGATCGGGTAGCTGCCCCATTCGAGGCTATTGACGGCTGTCGCCGAAAACCCGACTTCCTCCTTGAGTACGCGACTTGTGGATTGAATGACGTTGCCATGGATCTGATGGCGCACACCGTCCGGATTGATCATCTGGCCTGTGTCCTGGCCGCAGACGACCCGCGTGACGGCAACCTCTCCCGTCACCTTGTTGACGGCGACATCGGCGACCCAGGCGGCCCAGGCCGCTGCCTTGCCGGGAAAAGGGCCGTGAACATAGACGGCATAGGCAAAGCCGCGCCCGTAGAGAATATCGCCGTTGCCGCCAAGGCTTTGCGGTTTCGTGCGCGGGATCCACGCGGCCCGCTCCGCAACGGCGCGGACAAGGTCGGCGGCGCGCGGATCCTGGAGATAGCGCAACCGGTATTCGATAGGATCGACGCCTGCCGCCGTCGCCAGTTCATCGATGAAGGATTCATGCGCAAACGTGTTCGGCATGGCCGAAACGCCGCGCAACCACGAGGCGCGCGCGATCGGCGGCATGTCGTGCACGGTGACACGCAGGTTCCCGTAGGCATAGGGAGGGATCGCCGTCCGGTCGCCCATTTGAACCACGTCGGCAACCGGGGCTGTTTTCCCCGTGAGGATGAGGGCGAGCGTCGGGGCAAGATTGGAGGGGTAACGGGTCTCGAAATCATAGGCCGCCGGGCCGCCCTCGGTGTCGAGGCCGCCGCGTACGTCGATGACCTGTGCCGCGCCTTTCGGCTCCCAGGCATGCTCCTGCTCCCGGGTCAATTGCACGCGCACGGGGCGGCCGACCGCGCGCGAAAGCAGCGCTGCATCAGCCGTCACATCGTCGGCGCAGTTGCGGCCGTAACAGCCCGCCGCTTCCAGCCTCTCGACGGTGATTGCCTCCGGCACCATATCGAGCAGCTTGGCAAGATCGGTGCGCATGGGAAACGGATTTTGCGTTCCCGACCAGACGGTGAGCCTGTCCTCGCTCCAATCGGCAACGGCGCAGGACGGGCCGATCGATCCATGCATCTGATAGGGCCAGACATAGGTCCGGTCCATCGGTTCGGCCACACCTGCGAGCGCTCGCTCGACGTTTCCGCGGTCGGCAAGTTTTCGCGGTGTCGCGTCATTGTCCCGGAGCGGCGTCTCGGGACGGGCGAGGTCGGGAATATCAGGTGGCTGCCGCCATTCCACCTTCAGGCTGCGCATGGCAAGCACGGCATTTTCTTCGCGCGTCGCGACGACGCCGACGAAATCGCCGATGGCGACGACAGCGACAAGGCCAGGGATGCCGGCAACGGAGGATTCGTCGACGGAGATGAGGCTGTTGCCGACATGGGCGCCGGAATCGAAACCGGCATAGGGCGGGCGGACAACACGCCCGTGCAGCATGCCCGGCACCCTGACATCGTGGACATAGGTCCAGCTGCCCGTTGCCTTTGCCGGAATATCGCTGCGCGGTTGAGACTGCCCCACCAGGCTATACTCCCGGGCAGGCTTCAACGGCGCCTCGGGATCGATGGTCAAACGGATTTGCGATCCTTCGACAAGATCGCCATAGGAGATGAAAACGTTGGTGTTGCCCTTTATCTGCACGATGCCGTCGCGGAGATCGAGATCCTCGAGAGCAGCGCCGAGCCGCGCGGCGGCCAGAACAAGCAGATGGGCTCTTGCGGTTGCTGCCGCCCTGCGCAGCGGGATCGCAGATATCTGGATCGTTTCGCTGGCAATCGTTGCTCCCTGGTCCGGCGCGACAGAGGTCGAACCAAGAACCATGCTGACGCGCTCAAAGGGGACGTACAGCTCCTCGGCAACGATCTGCGCCAGGGCGGTTCGAATGCCGGTGCCCAGATCGACATGGCCGTTGAAGGCCGTGACGCTGCCGTCATTCGAGAGCGCCAGAAACAGCTGGCCGTTTTCGCCGGCGGCCTCTTTGAAAACGAGAAGCGTATCCTGCGCCTCCAAGTAGGCGGAGAGGGGGCGGTCGCGTGGTTCGCTCATGGATCGTCACCAGAAGAATTGGAAGCTGATGCCGCGCTGAGCATCGCCGCCGCCCGGACGGCGGAGAGGATTTCAAGATGCGTGCCGCAACGGCAGAGGTGATGGCGAAGTGCTGCCCTTATCTCGGTCTCCGTCGGCCGGGGGTTGCGACGCAGGAGCGCCACGGTCGCAATGATCATGCCGTTCAGGCAATAGCCGCATTGTGCGGCATTGTGGGCGATGAAGGCTTGCTGCACCGGATGCGGATTGTCGATATCGCCGAGCCCTTCGAGGGTCGTCACCGCGCGGTCACCCACGGCCGAGAGGGGCACTGTGCAGGATCGCGCGGCGCGGTCACCGATGAGAACGGCGCAAGCGCCGCATTCGCCGAGGCCGCAGCCGAATTTAGGGCCGTTCAGCTCCAGATCGTTGCGCAGGATATAAAGGAGCGGTGTCTGGGCGGCGGCATCGACCATCACATCGCGCCCGTTGACACGAAGCCTGATAGGGTGCGTGCTGATCGGCGCATTTTCCATCACAGCACCATTCTAGATCCAATGCGCGTGCGTTTCAGTCGGACTCGTCGAGCCGTGCAATTTGCCGGAGCGTGTAGAGCAAAGCCATACGCTCCGCCGGATTGAGCATTTCCACGGTCATTTCCGTCGTGCGGCGTGCGCAGGGGATCATCCGTTCCAAAAGATCGCTGCCGGCGGGCGTGATGCCGATGATGACTTTTCTCGCATCGGTCGCGTCCTTCTGCTGCGTGATCAGTCCGCGTTCGTTCAGCCGGGCGACGATACCGCGA
>Ga0307515_10019720_pt1 | contig 12105 bp, 3 predicted proteins | sample 17_EM_MG_FD_194513 | JGI IMG/M metagenome (GOLD analysis project Ga0307515, IMG submission 194513) | Populus trichocarpa ectomycorrhiza microbial communities from riparian zone in the Pacific Northwest, United States - 17_EM | ecosystem: Host-associated > Plants > Roots > Unclassified | place...
AAGAATCAATTTAATTTAAAAACTTAGATATTTTAAAATATAATTTATATTATTTTTTAAAATACATAAAGGCTACTTCCAATATACTTAGAGAGTTAATGAGCAATCTTGATGGTACGATACCAGAGGAAAGATCTCTTATTAATTTCTTGAATTAATTTCCATGGTGTTTCTTTTTGTAACTAAGGAAAGAATGAAAGGAAACACATATATGCAATGGATTTAGTTGTTCTATGACGTGAATTTAGTTTATTTTTTAGTTTTGAAAACTTCGTTAGTCGATAGACTCGCTCGTATTCTTGTTCACTTTCCATTGACTGGCCGCGACTGCCAAGGCTCTTAGGCATTACTTGACTTGGTTTCCATTGACTGGTCGCGACGGTCTGTTAGGCAGCCTGCCTTCGCTTTCAAGTTTGAACAGAGGTTTAAGTTCCACCATGCTCCGGTTGTTTTAGAACCTCAGTTCTTATCTTTATTCTTCTTCTATTGATAGACAAGGCTTATAGAACAAATTGCTGTTGTTTGGCTGGAATGGATATGATCATTGCTTTGTCTTCCTTTTGGCAGCATTGGCCTTATTCAAGCTCACAAAACTAAAATCAATTTGCTGGCTTGCTCTGCCCTGCTTCTTTATTTCTCGTGTTTTTTTTGTACATATCTATGTTTTCCTATTTAGCTCACCCATTAAAGCATCGGTAACAAAATTTTGGGCTGTCAGCTCACTGCCACTGTGCCTTTTCGATTGGCAACCTTTGCAATCCCTTCCCTGTAAAAAAATTGCTTTTCATGCCATTTTCACCCCCGAAACTCAAGCTAGTGAAGTGAAGACAAGCTTGAGTTTGGAAACCAAATCCCGAAAACATCCAGGTAAGAAAGGCTTGGTAAAGATATCAACAGCCTGGTCAACAATGGAGATTGAATGAAATTGAATAATACCTCAATTTGAGTGGCTTGATTTTATTCTTTACAATGAAACATTATTTATATAGATTTAGAAGAGAGATATGATAAAGTTATCTAATCAATGTGGGACAAAATAAACACATATCTACATATTAATTGCATAAAAAAAAAACTAAAAGACATGCTATGCTCTTAACACATCTCCTTATTCATTGGAATAGTATAATTGCAAAAAATTGGTTATACTTGCAATTAGGGTATAATTATCTTTTTCAAAGGGAATATTAGTTATTGTAAAATTGATTGGGGATAAATTGGTTCGGATACCTTCTTTTATTATAGTAAAATAATTATTTTACACTTGAATGCAAAAAAATATTAAGCTTTTGTGGAGGGGTTTTTTAGTCTTTTGAAAACAATTTACACGGTTAAGTTATGGTCATACCTCTTAGGAGAAAAATAAAATGAATAAACACAATGGGGTTCTTTGTCTTTTCTATTTAAAAATATAGTGAAATTGCAAAACTATCCTTCGAATCCCAACAAACTAAGGTTAATTTCAAGGGTATCTTAATCTTTTTATTCTGGTTTTGTTGTTATTTTTTAATTTGGTTAGAGGCTGTATAGCATTTTTATGTTATTAAATATTATTAAAAAAAATCCACGCATCATCGCATGATAGTCTCCACGCCATTCAGGTGGCACATGAGATCCCTTCCGGTTACCAAAATCCTGCTTTCGTGGTGGCGTTGGGAGCGGCGAGTCGTTCTCTTTTTGGCAGTGTAGTGTGTGTTTATGGAAGAGATCCATTTGGGCTATGGCGGAGTTGTTTTTCTTTCTTCTCTATTTTCTCTCTCATTCTTTGGAAATTCATGCATGGCCATCTAAAAAACAATTGTGTCCTCCAGTTTGTGATTTTATCGATTTTAACCCTCTTTCTTTATATTATTGTTTACTTCATCCTTGAGCATTTTATCGATTTCTCAATTTTCTTACGAGTTTTTTAAAATTGAGAGTATATTTGATAAGAATAACTAAAATTAATTCTTTTGAATAAAAAAAATATTATGAGTAGGATTCATAAGTTGAAAGCTAAAAATCTTAAGATAAGTATTGATGCACATGGAATAATTATTAGGATGTCTAATGGGTAAATCCAATACAAGCAAATCCTGCTCTAATGAAAAGTGGTCCCGGGCCTTTAGAATAGAATTTTGCTAGTGCCTAATGCGGATCCTTTTGAGAAGGCTTGGGCCCATGTCTTCTTGAACGAATGGACTGGCAATGGGCTTCATCATTAAATTGTGGGTCAATTAATCCATTTTTAATGATTTTTGCTAGTGCCTCATGCGGATCCTTTTGAGAAGGCTTGGGCCCATGTCATCTTGAACGAATAGACTGGACATGGGCTTCATCATTAAATTGTGGGTCAATTAATCCATTTTTAATTATTTTTATGTTGTTTGCCATATTCAACGTTCGGATTCTAATAATAATAATAATGATTCGTAGCTCAATTAATATTAATTAAGGGTTTGTTTATAAATAGAGTAGTATTTACGTTTTTTGAAAGACTATAGTTAGAAATAGAAAAATTAAAACTTCAAAAAATTGTAATATTGGCTTTCTAGTTTTTTTGGAAATGTAATGAGTTTGCAAAACACAATTTAGAAGTAATTCATAGATATTTTATTATTTTTCAAATGAAAAAAAATATATGAACAAAACATTTCTTTTATATATATAACTAGTCTTTAAAAATATTAAAGATTAAATCATTTTTTTTTACTCTTTTATATTCAGTTAGTGTCATAAATTTATTTTTATTATGAATTTAACATAAAACAATTCAGTTAACAATATAACTTTTGTGGTAATTTTTAATTTGAATGAAATAAAATTAATGTTCTAATTATCACAAATACAAAATATTAAGTTGACTATTATAAATTATGGTTTTGATCTTTTATGTAAAAATAGTTGTAATCTTGGTGCATTTCTTTGAATTATAAACCCTGAATTAAATATATTATGGTATTTAATTTCTAAAATTATTTTCAATCAAGTCACATTAAATTAATTATTACAGTTTAATTTATGAGTAATGGTTCTTAATATTTATGACTTATTAGGTTTCTAATATGTTAGTCCAAATACAAATTATAATTCTAATTAAATAAATTAAACAATTTAATTTATTATCAATTCAATAATTGATTGATTTATATTTGAAGATTAAGTGCATCGTCTAGCAACGTGTTATGATCCCTTAAATATTAGAAAAGTCATTAGTGATTTGACTTAACCTTTCAATGATTGATTTATCAGTGTAATTAATATCCTTTCATCAACAATGTTCTGATTTAACATTAAAGCATATAATATGTATGTCATGTTAAATCATGTTTGTTCTCTATATAATAGTTATTGATCGTTTGAATGAGATTTAAAACTCTTTTCAAAACTCATTCCATCTTGGTCAAGGATTTCTCAATCAATACTATTTTGATACTTTTTCGAGCAAAAAAACACTTTGAATGCACTACCAAAAATTTGCTTAATACCAACGAAATAATTATGTCGGTAAATTGCGGTGATAATTACCAACGGACACTATTATGTTTGTAATTCAGTCGGTATATACCGACAGAATACCACGGTCGGTATATACCGATGGAATTACAAACAGCACATTCAGAATTAAAAAAAAAAAAAAGCAGTTCGCTGACGTGTAAATTTTTACGAACGATTTTATCGACGAAATCACCAAGGGATTCAAACTCGGATCTTTGTATAGTGACGTGACCAATTCACTGTCAGAATTGACGACGAAACCACTGACAAAACAAGTCCGTCGGTGAGTCCCTCGACAAAAGTTAATATATCACCACTCTGGCGACCCTCTCCTCCCCTATTTCTCCTTCTTTTTTCCCATCCCAAACTGCAAACAACCACACCCCAAAAAAAAATCCTCCTCTTCTCAACACAAGTTATATTTCTTTAAGTTTTGTGGTCACATTATCCGTGTTTTGATTTATTGTGGATTTTATCATTTTCTGTAAGTAAATCTATCTTTTTTAATTTTAACATTTAAATGTTAATTTTTAATGTCAATTTTATTGTTTTTTAGTATATGTATTTTGTTAGTGTATGTACATGTTTATTGTTATTTCTCAAACAAACTTGTAGTATGAATGTATAATTTTGTACTTGTTATGGTTTGTTTTAGATTTTATAAAATTGTATTTATTTGTAAATTGTGGAAACTTTGTTAACTTGTTATGGTTTGTTTTAGATTTTATAAAATTGTATTTGTTTGTAAATTGTGGAAACTTTGTTGAATTACCGAATTACATGTGTTGTGGTGAAATAATTAATAGCTTGTTTAACGGGTCCGTTTTAATTTTTATCAATGATATTGCGGAGTTGTAATTTTCGTAAATTTATATGTATAAATTTGTATGGACGTTGATAATTGATAATAAATATTTATAAGAAGTTGGAATTAGCTTGTTGGATAATCTCGAGGTAAACTAATATTTTTGCAAATTTATTTACCTAACATAGTTAATTAATACATGTTGTCATCGTAATTTTATAAAGGTTCGATAGAAGTCATGAATGATTATTCATGGATGTATCGAGATTCACCCCAAGAATTGCGGAGGATGGATTATTGTAACGGGGTTCAGGGTTTTATTAATTTCGCAACATCTATTCCCAAAAATTTTGTTGGATGCGGTATTAGTTGTCCATGCATGAAGTGTGAAAACAAAAAGTATCCGCATCCAGATATTGTAATGATGCATCTTCTACACAAATGGTTCATGGAGAATTACCTGTGTTGGTATGCACACAGAGAAGTATTTGTTCGTAATAAGAGAATGGAAGAAATGGTGGTTAGGCCAACTTCTAGTACTAGAAACGTGCAGGAAGTTGCAAATGACAATAGGAATCCTTACAAGAATATGGTTATGGATGCAATGAAAATGAATCAAGATAATGTTAGTCAATGTCCAATCATAGAAGAAGAACTTAATGCAGATGCAGCTAGATTTTTTGATCTGTTGAAAGATTCTGACAAACCATTATGGAATGGCTGCATGAACCACAATAAATTATCGACCGTAGCACAAGTGTTCACCATCAAGTCAGATCACGGGTTGAGTGATGTTGGTTATGACAAAATTATCAAATGGACGAGAAGCATTTTACCTGAAGGGAACAGGCTGAAAGAGAACTTCTATGTTGCAAAGTCCATGATGAAACCCCTCAGTATAGGATACCAGAAAATTGACATGTGCCCTAACTTCTACACCATCAAGTCAGATCACGGGTTGAGTGATGTTGGTTATGACAAAATTATCAAATGGACGAGAAGCATTTTACCTGAAGGGAACAGGCTGAAAGAGAACTTCTATGTTGCAAAGTCCATGATGAAACCCCTCAGTTTAGGATACCAGAAAATTGACATGTGCCCTAACTTCTACACCATCAAGTCAGATCACGGGTTGAGTGATGTTGGTTATGACAAAATTATCAAATGGGCGAGAAGCATTTTACCTGAAGGGAACAGGCTGAAAGAGAACTTCTATGTTGCAAAGTCCATGATGAAACCCCTCAGTTTAGGATACCAGAAAATTGACATGTGCCCTAACTTATTCATGTTATACTACCTTGAAAATGTTAAGCTGACCGAGTGCATTACATGTGGGCATTCCCGTTACAAACCCAGAACTGGTAGGGAAAAGACTCTCGTGGCATATAAAAAACTTAGATATTTCCCGATCACACCTAGACTGCAGAGGTTATTCATGTCACCAAGGACTGCTGAGCACATGACATGGCACCAATCACATGATGCGGTTGATGGAGTGATGATGCATCTTTCTGACGGTGAAGCAAGGAAACACTTTAACAGTGTGCATCCTCACTTTTCAGTTGAATCAAGAAATGTGCGTCTTGGGTTGTGTACAGACGGATTCAACCCATTCGGGTCATTTGCTACTCCTTATTCTTGTGGTCGGTCATACTCACGGTTTATAACTTGCCACCGGGGATGTATATGAGGCCGAAATTCATGTTTTTATCTACTATCATACCTGGTCCGAGCAGCTTGGGCCGAAATATAAATGTTTATGTTCGACCGTTGATTGATGAGTTGACGCAATTGTGGTCCTCCGGAGGTTTGATTAAATGATATATCGAGGAAACATAATTTTGTTATGAGAACAACTTTGATGTGGACTATCAATTATTTTCCAATTTATGGAATGGTTTCTGGTTGGAGCACGTATGGAAAACTAGCATGTCCATATTGCATGATAAAGAAAAAATTAAAATAATACATTAAATTATTATCAAATATGATCTTATAATGTATAGCAAAAGAGAAGTAAGATTATTGAAGAAATGGCTTAATTTTGGTAACTAGTCCATAGATATTTAAGACATTTTAATTATTTTTTTCTTTATCTTTCTGTATTATCCCATTGAAAACTTGAAAGCTGAAGCATGTTTGCTCTTTAGGCCATAACACAAATTAAGCCGACAAGGTATTCAATGAGTGGCCATATTCACTGGACTTTCTTTAAAATTGACGTCTTACCGACCAATCTTGCTAGCGTTCTTGGAGCTTACGACCAAGGTCACTAACAATATTGCATTTGTTTTTTCAAACTTAGTGATTGTTCATATTGTGTTTGTAACTATATTTTGATAAGTTTTAGAAATATATTTGGTTTATAAAAATATTAAATTGATATTTTATAATGTTTTTCAATAATTTTAATTTGTAATATAAAAAATTAAAAAAAAATTATTTTGAAATATTTTCAAATTAAAATACATTTTATACCACAGTACCAAACACATAATTAGTTTATATCTTTTAATTTGTAGATTTCAAGGAGTTTATTTATTAATTAAGGAGTTATTTTAGTCTTTTAATTTAAATTTTGAAGTTAGTATTTTAAAAAACTACTTAAAAAACTTAAATTTCCGTTTATGTAACATATATATAAAAAATCCTCTAGCTTTTGTATGGTCATTTCTAATATATTGTTTTTAATGATATCTCCATATATAATTGTATGGTTTTTTTATTCTAATATTTGTATCTAAAAGGTCAAGAAATTAATGAAGCAATTTAAAAAAAAAACATCATGCGACTCCTTGAGTTTTTAAATATATGATTTCAAATAAAAAAAGAAATGGGATAGAGAGCTTACCATTTTTTAGAATGAATTAAAATTATATAAACCATTTTAACAAGGGTGTAATTAATGAACAATAAATTGAATGCTAGTTCATCATGTAGATCGATGCTGAAAGTATTTCAACCCTTTTTAGGTGTGCTGTTATAAATGGTGTGAGAACCCTATCACATCATAATATTAATGGTGTCCATTTTCTATTTGTCGTTGTCATATGTATCTTTTTTTCTTTCTTTCTTTTCATGGCAAGATCTTGCGACTCGCAAGAGAAACACAAGAGCATTTATTATTAAGAAAAAGATTATTAATATTCAAGAAATATTAAGAAGTTTGTCCAATGATCTATGACAATATTATTTTTTAAATCTTAATTTTAAGATTATTACTATTATGAATACATCATGCTAATATATATACAAGATATTAAATTATTAAGAAAGTTTAGTTTTAATTAATAGATAAAGTGGTTTAAAAAAACCTTTTGAAAATTGAATAATAATAATAACAAAAACGGGAGCTTTGTCGTTGTCATATGTGTCTTTTTTTTCTTTCTTTTTTTCATTGCAAGAAGATCTTGCGACTCGCAAGAGAAACGCACGCATATCCTTGATAAACTGCTGTATAACCAGCTGCCATTCATTTAACATGGATGGACCCCACCATCTATTATTTTTATTTATTTATTCTTTTCTCGAATAGAAAAGAAAGAATACAAATTAATTTGATTTTGGTAGAAATCGTATCCTTCAACCTTTTTCGATTGCTTTAGTTAAAAAAAAAAATACATCTTCTATTTCAACTACAAGCAATTTATATAATCTTTAATTATATATATATATATATATATATATAGACACAAAATTTTATTTATGGTAATTTCATATAAACCATCGTCATCACATATATACACTTGTTATAATTTATGTTAACTTTAATTGTTTTATATTTTAAAAGTGTTTTTGAAAAAATTTAAAATTTTTTTATTTTTTTATTTTAAATTAATATTTTTTTTATGTTTTTAAATTATTTTAATATACTGATGTCAAAAATAATTTTTAGAAAATAAAAAAAATATTATTTTAATGCATTTCTAAATAAAAAACAATTTAAAAATAATAAAAAATAACCGCAACCACGAGATTAAATAGACAATTACTAGTATATAACTATATATCCCATGCATGTGCTTTCTCAACAAAGAAAAAATAACAATGACAAAAGGGTAAATTCCCGTGTATGTGTGAACTCTTTGAAAAGTTTGTAATTATAAACTTTTACAGGTAAAGTGAATCAAGATCTAAGTTAATTCGAGATCTAAATTGATCTATAATGAAAAAAAAATTGGTTTGATGCGATTAAAAACTTGAATTGATTCAAAATCTAGTTATAATCTTATTAATATTTTTTGTTATAACGATATTGTTTAAATCCTTAAAAAAATAATTAATTCAAATTAATCCTCCTGACCCACATGAATCTAATAACTCCAAGTCCACCCGGAGAATTTTGAAACTATAGAAAAGTTCTGCGTTCCTGAAACAATAGACAATTTATTTGAACTTTCTTCGATACCAAAATAATCTAAAGAGAGTTGATTAATTTATTGCAATCAAAATCAATAATTAGAAGGATGATATTCTTTCTATACATGGATGGACCTACCACTGAAAACACACTCATGGAAAAGAAATTTCAAGCTCCTTTGTAAGTTAATTCTGCTATATATATGAAGAGAGGTTTCTCATCCATTGCTCATCAAGTTCTCAAACAACAAAATTATAATAAGCTACCTAGTGATGGAAGAAGTCACAAAAAAACTAAACCCCTCGGATGTCGACAGAAAACTACACCTCCCAGAAAATTGTCTAAAAAACCTCCCGAGAGGCCAAGAAACGTTTTTGAAGATTAAAGACGAGGATGGGATTGTGTGGACATTTCGTTGTAAAATCCCTCCGGGAGGCCATTCAAGGCCAGTTCTCTATGGGGAATGGCTTTTATTTGTTCGTCAAAAATGTCTCAAGGTCGGCGACATCATAGTAATCGTCTTCAACAAGCAGAAGGCACGAGCTGCTGCTGATACTAGTGGAGATCTTTTCGAAATTAAGGTTAAGAAAACTCGAAACTAGTCGAGCCAGCCCTCTAGCCTGTTCGATCCATTCAGGTTAGTCATACGCATGCATGCAGCTCTCGGAGATTATTGCAAATTAAATCTTCAAGACAGCAGAGTAATACTGAGGAACTCTTCTACCCTTTGGAATGTCCTTAAAGAATAAGTTCTTCTGATTATTTAGCTACTATAGGGCTTTGATTAAAGAGCCGGGTACTGTTGAAATGTTCTTATGCTTGGAGTGAACTCTTCTGTGCATTTGTTCTTCAATATGACTGCATATTTTTCTGCTAGTATCTTTCTTTCAAGTTAATTATTAGATTAAGCACAATGTTTAATTAAAATTAGTGTGATTCTTTAATTAAGCTCACACACTGTTTTGGATGAACTTATCTAAGGATATTAATAATTTCACATACAATAGTCAGCAGTTGTTTTTTTCCATGGGGAAATTTTCAGGCTTAACCATGATAACCATCTAGGTGGTGGCCCAGTGGTAAGAGCTTGGGACCAAGAGGTTTGCTCTCTCTGTGGTCTCAGGTTCGAGCCCTGTGGTTGCTCATATGATGGCCACTGGAGGCTTACATGGTCGTTAACTTCAGGGCTCGTAGGATTAGTCGGAGTGCGCGCAAGCTGGCCCGGACACCCACGTTAAACAAAAAAAAAAAAGAGACTTCCCATGATACATTAATTTTGGACGGACAACCTCAACAGAAAATTAAATAATCAAGGATTATAATTCAATTTAAAAGAATTTATTAAATTACAAGATGAGTAAACTGACTTCCTAATGATACCTTAACTAGCAAAAGAAAAACAAAATTGTTATAAACACTAAAATGGGCTCCGTAGGTAGGCCATTTTCCAAATGTAAATTTGAAGGTCTTTGTTCGAAAAGCTTAGTGTGAGGCCAGCATGGGCTCCATCTATAATCAAAATACTAATTTAATTGGCATTTCGTGAGAAGATTCATTTTTTAGAGTATACTAGTTTACATACAATACGGGTTGGATTAAAATTTTGTTGAATAAAAAAATGTCTAGCCATGGCAATCTTTTTTATTATTATTTTTATTAAATTCTGTACAGATCAATTTAAAAAATTCTTGATTTAATTTCTTACCTTGCTCAAGTTTCAAATTAAAACGATTAGTTTTAAAAGAATTTCAAGATAATATCTTTTTTTATATTAAAACTGCAGCATATTGAATTGACTCGGGCTTCGTGGCATAACTTGTCAAACCCGTGACTCGAATTATAGACTCCACTGGGTTTAACAATTTTTTTTAACTAGTTTTTTCTTTAGTGATATGATAACAAAAATAAATGCTCGCAAAATTAAGTATCAATTAAATATTAAAATATTTGTTTGAGATTACGATAACCTCACAAAAAAACAAATCAAAATAAATCAAATTTTAAATAATATAACTGATAAAAAAAAACCAAAAAGACTTCAATTTAAAAAAAAATATTAGAAAATAAAACAATAAATACTACCTAGCATTGTTATTAAACTCGAACTAACTAACAACTCAACTTCAATATGGCAATCCATAATGAATTGTGTGTGAGTAATGGGGTGAGCTACAATATTTTAATTATTCCTTTTAGTCTTTTGTTAACCAGATCGAAAAAAAAGTTGTGACGCTTCCAACACAAATATTTAAGCTGGTGATTTGTCATTGTAGGAAGGAGCACTCGTCGCTAGAGCATGGAGGCTTCCTTCACTTGCTACTTGCTAGCATATATTTCACACGCCAACCAGCCTTCACCTACCCGTTCACTTTAATCCCCCGCGCTTGTTTTGGTATAAACTTTGGTCCCATAAGCCTAAATTTCTCTAAATCAATAAAATTTAGTTTTATTTTGACAAACCAGGAATCAATCGAGCACCAAATCTTTTCATCAATATTGCAAGATCTTTATATCTAGGCAACTAAAATACATCATTAAGTCAAATTCTAAAAAAACTAAATTTAGAAGGATCAAATTAAAAAAAAAATAGTAACTGGAATTCCTCCCTACCTATCCAACCTAGTCTCTAATGAGATAAAATTAAAGGGGTTTAATATTTGGCAAAGCTTAAAATTTTAATCCAAAGCTTTGAATGCTCTAAACCAATAAAATTTTATTTTATTTTTTTAATTTGAATATTAACCGAGCAACAAAATACTTCCTCGCCATCCCATTCATAGACAAAAAAAAATAACCTGCCAAGACCAAATCAACATCATCGCAATGTGAAAGGACCAAATAAAAAAAATAGAGGATCAAAATAAAAACCGAAAGAAGAAAAAAATAAGAAAATTTATTGTTGTATTTCACAATAATAGTGCTACAGTCATTTGAAGAGGAGAATTATGTTTTTTAATGTGAATCTTGTATATTTTTTTATGTTAATTATATGTATTTTCTTTAACAAAATTATAATATAAATGCACAATCAAATATTCCCAATTTTAAAAATTAAGAGTCTATTAGATATGATTTATGAAAATTAACTTTTAACTTTGAGTTGTAATTTAAAAGGTTTTTTTTCATAAATAATTTATGATAAAAATAAACTAAATTAAAAACATGTTTAATAAAGAAATTGACTTAAATCAGCTTTTTTTAAATAAAAAAAAATAGTACTCTATTATAAGTTATAATAGAATTCATAAATTAAAAACTACTAATTTAACTTTTGATTAAAAAAATTGATTTAAGTAAAATTTTATCTCTAATCTAACATGTTTATAACTTTGTTTGAATCAAAATATAAACAACTGAAATCAATTTATAAAAATCATACTAAATGAAATATACTCTTTGTTTTCTATAAGACAGCAAGCTCAACGTTTTCTATTAAGTAATTCAAACAATTTATTTAAAAAAA
>Ga0307515_10019721_pt1 | contig 12104 bp, 9 predicted proteins | sample 17_EM_MG_FD_194513 | JGI IMG/M metagenome (GOLD analysis project Ga0307515, IMG submission 194513) | Populus trichocarpa ectomycorrhiza microbial communities from riparian zone in the Pacific Northwest, United States - 17_EM | ecosystem: Host-associated > Plants > Roots > Unclassified | place...
GCTTCTATGGTCAGCGCCGCGATGGCATCCGCCCACGTGAGCGATCGCTCGGCCCGTGCCAGCGCCACCGCTCCAAGCCCCGTGGAGCAGGCCGTGCCGTTGACGAGGCTGAGGCCTTCCTTGGCCTGCAGCACCAGCGGTTCGATGCCGAGTGTTTTCAAAGCCTCTGCGCCGGTGAACGGCTTTCCCTTCAGCCGCGCCCCGCCCTCGCCGATCAGGACCAGCGCGATATGGGCGTTGTGGGAGAGATAGCCGGCTGAGCCCTTGGAGGGCACATCCGGGATGCAGTCTTCGCGCAGGAACGCCTGCAAGGTCTCGACGATGGCCGGACGAACCCCGGAATGTCCATGAGAGAAATTGGCAATCTGCGCCGCGATGATGGCGCGAACCTCCCGGCGGTCCAGCAGCGGACCGACGCCGCAGGCGTGGCTGAGAATGATGTTGCGCGACAGGCGGCTCTGCGAAGGACGATCGACGACCGTATCGGCCAGCGCGCCGACTCCGGTATTGACGCCATAGGCGCGAACGCCGCTTTCAACGATCGCCGAAACGATACGGCTGGCCGTCGCGACCCGTAGAGACGCTTCAGCGGACAAAGAAAGGTTGGCACCTTCGGCAACCGTCGCCACGGCGCGCCAGTCGAGCGCCGTTTCGAGCGTGATATTCTGCACGTGTCAGCCTCCGAAATTGCCGATGAACTGGCGGAAACTGGGCGAGCCGCCCGAGCCGAACAGCTCTTCCGGTGCGCCGTCGCTGTCGATTTCGCCGGACTTCATGAAAATCACCCGGTTGGAGACGTTGCGGGCAAAGCTCATCTCGTGAGTGACGACCAGCATCGTCATGCCCTCTTCGGCAAGCGAGCGCATGACGCGCAGCACTTCGCCGACCAGCTCCGGATCGAGCGCGGATGTTGGTTCGTCGAACAGCATAACCTTCGGCTTCATCGCCAGCGAACGCGCAATCGCTGCGCGCTGCTGCTGGCCGCCGGACAGATGCGCCGGATAGGCATGGCGTTTTTCCGCGATACCGACTTTTTCCAGCAGCGCTTCCGCCTCGGCAATGCATTCGGCGCGGGGACGCTTCAGCACATGCACCGGACCTTCGATGACGTTTTCGAGGATCGTCATGTGGGACCAGAGATTGAAGGACTGGAACACCATGCCGAGTTCCGAGCGGATGCGGTCCACCTGACGGCGATTGGACGGGACGTTCTTTCCACCGCGTTGCTGCATCTGGATCAGTTCGCCATCGACGGAAATCTCACCGTGGTCGGCGATTTCCAGAAGGTTGATGCAGCGCAGGAAGGTCGATTTTCCCGAGCCGCTGGCGCCGAGCAGCGAAATGACATCGCCGTCGCGCGCCTCGAGCGAAATGCCGCGCAAGACCTCATGCGTGCCGAAGCTCTTGCGGATATTGCGGACGGAAAGCCGGGTTGTACCTGCCATGGTCGTTCCAGTCTGGTTGAGGGGCGTCGGGTTCATCGCTGCGGCACCGGAAACAGAGGCGCGGCGCGGCGGTGCGGGGTCAGCTTGTATTCCAGCAGGGACATGGCCTGCAGGATCAGGAAATTCAGAAGCAGGTAGATGATGGCGGCGCAGAGGAAGACTTCCATGGTGCGATAGGTCTGGGCAATCAGCCGTTGGGCGACGCCGGTCACTTCCCAGACTGTCACCAGGCTGGCAAGCGCCGTCGATTTCACCATCATCACCACTTCCGTCGAATAGGCCGGAAGCGCATGGCGGAAGGCGATGGGGGCCAGGATGCGGCGCGTCAAGAGGAAGCCGGACATGCCGATGGACCGCGCCGCCTCGATCTCCTTGGCCGGGATGGCGCGCAGGCCAAAACGGAAGATTTCGGCGGAATAACCGGCCGTGCAGAGCGCCAGCGACAGCACTGCGCAGACGAAAGGTTCGCGCAGTGCCGGCCACAGGAAGCTGTAGCGAATAAAGCCGAATTGCCCGAGGCCGTAGAAGATCAGGAACATCTGGATCAGCAGTGGCGAGCCACGGAAGATGAAGATGTAGCCCTTGGCAAAATTGCGGGCGGCGGCATTGCCACTGACGCGCATCCAGACGATGACAAGCGCCAGTATGCCGCCGAAGAAGACGGAAAGGGCAAACAGCGCCAGCGTCATCGGCAAGGCCGCCAGCAACGTCTTCATGGTCGAGAGCATGAAATCGATGTCCATCGCGCGTCTCCTAAGCTTGACCGAGACTGGTCGGCATGCTGCGATTGGCGCGCTTTTCGGCGCTGGTGAAAATGCGGTCCGAGAAGCTGGTCAGGATCAGGTAGAGACAGCCGCCGACGATGAAGAACAGGAAGTGCTGCCGCGTCGAACCGGCGGCGACCTGGCTGGTGCGCATCAAGTCTGCAAGCCCTGTTACCGAAACCAACGCCGAATCCTTGAGGCTGAGCTGCCAGACATTGCCGATGCCGGGAATGGCGAAACGGAACACCTGCGGGCCGATGATGCGGCGGAAGCGCAGGCTCCTGTTCATACCGATCGCCTGCGCCGCTTCCAGTTCGCCCTTGGGGATGGCAAGGTAGGCACCGCGAAACACTTCGGCCTGATAGGCGCCGGAGATGATTCCGACCGCAAGCGCGCCGGCGGCAAAGGACGGAAGGCCGAGAAAACCCTCGTAGCCCATCGCCGTGCCGATGGCGGTGACCGCGCTCGATCCGCCGAAATAGACGAGATAGATGATCAGCAGTTCGGGAACGCCGCGAAACACAGTTGTATAGGTGCCGCCGATCGTCCTCAGTATCCTGCTGCCGGACAGCTTCGCCCAGGCGACCAGCGAGCCGAGAATGGCGCCGATCAGGAGTGCCACGGCGGTAACGCAGAGCGTCATCAGGGCTGCCACGAGAAGCAGTCCGCCCCAGCCGGTGGGGCCAAATCCGATCATTTGAAGTAGTGCCATGTCGCACGCGCCCCGTCGTTTCCGGCCAAGCCGGCTTCCCGAACCTCAGATGGATATGGCAGGCCGCACACATGAAGAGCGGCCCGTCATCACAAGTGTGCCCGCCGTTCGCAAAATAGCAAGCGGCGGGCGAACTTGGGATCAGGGGGTAACGTCGGTCTTGAACCACTTCATCGACAGGGTCTTGATCGTGCCGTCGGCGAGAGCGGCCTCGATAGCCTTGTTGAACATGTCGCGCAGGTCGGTATCGGCCTGACGGATGCCGAGGCCTTCGCCGCTGCCGAAGATCGTGCCGCCGATTTCAGGGCCGGTAAAAGCCAGGGTACCGTTGGACTTTTCAAAGGCGGAGATCAGGTAGACGGCATCGTCGAAGACGAGATCGATACGGCCGGTTTCGAGATCGAGATCGCGCTCGGCACCGGTCTTGTATTCGCGCACGGTGGCAACATCGCCGAAGTTGTCATAGATGAACTTCGAATAGACGGTCGCGGCCTGGATGCCGATGGTCTTTCCGGCAAAAGCTGCCTTCATCGCGTCGACTTCCTTGACGCCAGTCGCACCCGGATCGAGCTTGACGACAGTGCCGGTGCCGGCAGCATTGGCCAGCGGGCCATCCTTGAGCGTCGCGAAAGCGGCGTGCGTATGGGCATAAGGGATGGTGAAGTCGATGATCTTCTTGCGCTCTTCGGTGATCGACAGGGCATCCATGATCACATCGAACTTGCCGGCATTGAGCGCCGGGATCATGCCGTCCCAATCGGAGGCGACGAGCGTGCACTCGACCTTCATATGGTCGCAGAGATATTTGGCCAGCTCCGGCTCGAAACCGCCGAGCGTGCCGTCCGGGTTGGTCAGGTTCCACGGTGCATAGGCGCCTTCGAGCGTGATGGTGACGGTCTTCCAGTCCTTGGCCTGCGCCATTGGAGCAGCAAGGGTTGCACATGCGATGGCGCCAGCCATCAAAAGTTTGGTCAGGTTCATGTTCAGGTTCCTCTGAGGATTTATCTTCAACAACGTCCGCCGATCTTGCGCCGGCTTTACAAATTCATTGATGGATGGCGAGGCTCGAAAAATGATCCTGTGCATCCATGTTGTATATGGTACCATATGCGAATTTTTGTGGTATGCAAGAGGCTGGCCGCATTTGGATGCAAATTTAATTTCGCCCAAGGAATGAGCATATGAAGCGCAGCACCGAGCAGAACGCCCTCCTGAGATGGGAAACGGTTGAAGGCGACAACTCGCCGCTCTATGCCGGGGTCAAGCAGATGATCCTCGACCGCATCCAGAGCGGCGAATGGCCGCCGAAACATCGCGTCCCTTCAGAGAACGAACTGGTCGCCGAACTGGGCGTCAGCAAGATGACCGCCAACCGGGCGCTGCGCGAACTCGCAAGCGAGGGCGAACTGGTTCGCATCCAGGGCGTCGGCTCTTTCGTTGCCGAACGAAAGGGTTATTCCGAGCTCTTCGAAGTGCGCAACATCGCCGAGGAGATCGACGAGCGCGGCCATACGCATCAGGCCTCCGTCATCGTTCTGGCACAGGAAACGGCGGCACCCGACGTGGCGGATGCACTCGGCCTTCCGATCGGCGCACCGGTGTTTCATTCGCTGATCGTGCACAGCGAAAACGGCGTTCCCGTCCAGATCGAGGACCGTTTCGTCAACCCGGAAGCCGCCCCCGGCTATCTCGAACAGGATTTTACAACGCTGACGCCGAACGCCTACCTGACCGCCGAAGCGCCGTTGAGCGGCTCCGAGCATATCGTCGAGGCGGCCATGCCGCAGCCATGGGAATGCAAGCTTCTGGTCATCCTGCGCACGGAGCCATGCCTGCTTATCCGGCGGCGCACATGGTCGTCCAAGCGCGTCGTTTCCTTTGCCCGGCTCGTCTATCCCGGCAACCGTTATCGGCTGGAATCACGCAGCGGAAAGATATCCGAAGACTGATCTGCCGGCGAAACACTTGTCATGTTGTATATGGAACTTAAATGACGAATATAATCAGCCGTTTCGAACGGCCGATACTGGCCAGAATTGCAGGGCCATGTCGATGACGCGGTAGAGCGCCGGCCTGTCCGCGCCGGATGCGGCCTGGATGGCCGTCCCTTGTGAGATGGTCATGATGTAGCGAGCAAGGTCGTAAGGCTCCTGTCCCGCAGGCAGATCCCCTTCCTTCGCCGCACGCTCAAACCGCTCGGCGAGATCCCGCTCACCGCGATGGCGGTTTTCGATCAGACATTTCTGGATTTCGGCGGCGGCCTCGCTGCATGCGAGCGCTCCATTGATACCCATGCAGCCGCTCGGGCCGGTTTCAGCCGTCTGGGAGTCAGCAAAACCTCTTAGGATTTTCTCGGCAACGTCGCGCGCCTTCGGCTCCTTGAGCGCCTCGTGAAAGAAGTTCATCTTGGTGCGTTCGTAACGCTCCAGCGCCTTGAGAAAGAGGCCTTCCTTGTTACCGAAGACGCCGTAGAGGCTCGGCTTGGTAATGCCCATGCCTTCGGTCAGGTCAGTGAGCGACGTGCCCTCATAGCCTTTCCGCCAAAACAGCTCCATCGCCGTTTCAAGGGCATCATCGACATCGAACTCTCTTGGCCGTCCCATAGGGTGGCCCTCCCGAATTTTTTTATACCGATCGGTATATAATTCGATTGACGCGATCGGTTCAAGAAACTATTTCTATACCGAACGGTATTGAACGTCAATGCAACCCTCGCCCAAATCCTTTGCCTCCCACGAAGGACCGACGGGCAGCCCTCTTCTCAGGGACAGAAATTCAGGATAGCCGCCATGTCATTCGGAACTTTCAGAACCAAGCTTCTCACCACTGGCCTCGTCCTTGCAGCAGCCACCATTGCTCCGACGATCTACTTCGATCTTCAGGGAAGCCCGTCCGGCAGCGGCAACGCGGCCGACGCTTCCACCGCGGCACCCGTTGCTGTTCCCGTCTCCGTCGCGGTCGTCGAGGCCAAACCAGTGACGCAATGGAGTGAATTCTCCGGACGCCTCGAGGCCGTCGATCACGTCGAACTGCGCTCACGCGTCGCCGGCGCCATCCAGTCGGTCCATTTCCAGGAAGGCGCGATCGTAGAAAAGGGCGATCTGCTCGTCACGATCGACCCCGCCCCCTATCAGGCGGAAGTGGCACGTGCCCAGGCGAACGTCACGGCTGCCGAGGCGCGGGCGTCCCTCGCCCGGATCGAGTTCAAACGCGGCCAGCAGTTGCTTGCGTCCAACGCCGTATCGCAGAGTGAAGTCGATCAACGTATGAACGGCTTGGCAAGCGCCGAGGCCGATGTGGAAGCGGCACGCGCCGGGCTGCAATCGGCAGCGCTCAATCTCGGCTACACGGAAATCCGCGCTCCGATCACCGGCCGCGTCGGCAAGATCGAAATCACCGCGGGCAACCTGATCGCCGCGGGCCCTTCCTCACCGATCCTCACCCGGCTTGTGTCGCTGAGCCCGATCTATGCCAGCTTCGAGGCCGACGAACGCATCGTCACCGGCATCCTGGCCGAACTGCCGGAAGGCGTGAACGCCCGCAACTTCCTCGACCGCGTTCCGGTCCGGATGGATGTCGCCGGACTGCCGGACGTCAAGGGCAAGCTTCAGCTCGTCGACAACAGCGTCGATCCGGAAAGCGGTACCATCCGCGTGCGTGCGGTGTTCGACAATGCCAATGGTGCCTTGATGCCGGGACAGTTTGCCCGGCTGAGCCTGGGCCAGGCCAAGTCCGAAGACGCGGTTCTCGTGCACGAGCGGGCGATCGGTACCGACCAGAACAAGAAATATGTGATGGTCGTGAAGCCGGACAACACCACGGAATATCGCGAGATCACCGTCGGCATGAAATCCGATGGCCTCCGGGTGGTAACGGCGGGGCTCAAAGCCAAGGAGCGCATCGTCGTCAACGGCTTGCAGCGCATCCGTCCCGGCGCGCTCGTGGCGCCTGAAATGGTCTCCATGAACCCGGCTGCCAATCCCGAGCAGCAAGCCTCGATTACCAATTAAGCCTTTTTCCGGCACTTTAGAACAAGGGCGGATCACGCCATGAATATTTCCAGATTTTTCATCGATCGCCCGGTTTTCGCGGGCGTTCTGTCCTTCATCATCTTCCTTGGCGGCCTGATCGCGATGACGATCCTGCCGATCTCGGAATATCCCGACGTGGTGCCACCCCAGATCGTCGTCCGTGCCAACTATCCCGGCGCCAATCCGAAAGTCATCGCCGAGACCGTGGCGACGCCGCTAGAGGAATCGATCAATGGCGTCGAGGACATGCTCTACATGAGCAGCCAGGCGACCACCGATGGCCTGATGACGCTGACCGTGACCTTCAAGCTCGGCACCGATCCGGACCAGGCTCAGCAGCTCGTCCAGAACCGCGTCGGTCAGGCCGAGCCACGCCTGCCGGAAGAAGTGCGCCGCCTTGGCGTCACCACGATCAAGAGTTCTCCGGATCTGATGATGGTGGTGCATCTGACCTCGCCCGAAGGCCGCTACGACATGACCTATCTGCGCAACTATGCGCTGATCAACGTCAAGGACAGGCTTGCCCGCATCGACGGCGTCGGCCAGGTGCAGCTGTTCGGTTCAGGCGACTATTCGATGCGCATCTGGCTCGATCCGCAGAAAATGGCCCAGCTGGGCCTGTCCGCCTCCGATATCGTCAATGAAATCCGCGCCCAGAACATCCAGGCCGCAGCCGGCGTCATCGGCTCCTCACCGAATGAGCAAGGCGTCGATCTGCAGCTTTCCGTCAATGCGCAAGGACGCTTGCAGAGCGAGGAGGAGTTCGGCGAAATCATCATCAAGACGAGCCCGACCGGTGCGATCACGCGCTTGCGCGACGTCTCCCGCATCGAGCTGGGCTCGGCCGAATATTCGCTGCGCTCGCTGCTCAACAACAAGCAGGCCGTCGCCATCCCCGTCTTCCAGGCTCCCGGTTCGAACGCGATCGAAATCGCCGATCAGGTCCGCGCCACCATGCAGGAAATCAAGGCGTCGATGCCGCAGGACGTCGATTACGAGATCGTCTACGACACAACGCAGTTCGTCCGCGCCTCGATCGAGGCCGTTATCGAAACGTTGCTCGAAGCCATCGCCCTCGTCGTCGTCGTGGTCATCATCTTCCTGCAGACTTGGCGTGCCTCGATCATTCCGCTGATCGCGGTTCCTGTGTCGATCGTCGGCACCTTTGCGGTCATGCAGATGCTTGGCTTCTCGATCAACGCGCTCAGCCTCTTCGGGCTGGTGCTTGCCATCGGCATCGTCGTTGACGACGCGATCGTGGTCGTGGAAAACGTCGAGCGAAACATCGAGGACGGCCTGCCACCACGCGAGGCGACCTATAAGGCGATGACTGAAGTGTCAGGCCCGATCATCGCGATCGCACTCGTGCTTGTCGCCGTGTTCGTACCGCTTGCCTTCATCTCGGGCCTCACCGGCCAGTTCTACAAGCAGTTCGCCCTGACGATCGCCATTTCGACCGTCATCTCCGCCTTCAACTCGCTCACCCTGTCACCGGCCTTGGCCGCCCTGCTGCTGCGCGGCCATGACGCGCCGAAGGATCGCCTGACCCGGATCATGGACGTCCTGTTCGGCTGGTTCTTCCGCGGCTTCAACGCCGTCTTTTCCCGCGGGTCGCGGGCCTACAGCACCGGCGTCAAGGGCGTGATTTCGCGCAAGACCCTGATGATGGGCGTCTATCTCCTGTTGATCGGCGCCACCGTATTCTTCTTCAAGGCCGTGCCCGGCGGTTTCGTGCCGCCGCAGGACAAGCAATATCTGGTCGGCTTCACCCAACTTCCCGACGGCGCTTCGCTTGACCGCACTGAAGAGGTGATCCGCCGCATCAGCGATATCTCGCTCAAGGTTCCCGGCGTCGAAAGCGCTATTGCCTTCCCCGGCCTGTCGATCAATGGCTTCACCAACTCCTCCAACGCCGGCATCGTCTTCCTGTCGCTGAAGCCTTTCGAGGAGCGCACGACACCGGATCTTTCCGCCGGTGCGATCGCCGGACGGCTGAACCAGGAACTCAGCGTCATCCAGGAATCCTTCAGCGCGATCTTCCCGCCACCGCCCGTCCAGGGTCTCGGCGCGATCGGCGGCTTCAAGCTGCAGCTGGAGGACAAGGCAGGGCTTGGCTACGAGGCACTCGATGCCGCCGTCAAGGGCTTCATGGCCAAGGCTTATACGACGCCTGAACTGGTCGGCATGTTCTCGAGCTACCAGGTCAACGTCCCGCAGCTCTATGCCGATGTTGACCGCGCCAAGGCCCGCCAGCTGAATGTTCCGCTGACGGAGATTTTCAACACGCTGCAGATCTATCTGGGTTCGGTCTATGTCAACGACTTCAACAAGTTCGGCCGCACCTATTCCGTCCGCGTTCAGGCCGACGCCAACTACCGTGCCCAGGCGGAAGACATCGGCAAGCTGGAAGTCCGCTCGAATTCCGGCGAGATGATCCCGCTGTCGGCGGTGCTCAACGTCACCTCCAGCGCCGGGCCGGAACGCGCCATGCGCTACAACGGCTTCCTCTCGGCCGATATCAACGGCAACACGGCGCCGGGCTTCTCCTCCGGCCAGGCCCGTGCAGCCGTCGAACGCATCGCTGCGGAAACCCTGCCTGCGGGCGTCAGCTTCGAATGGACCGAGCTGACCTACCAGGAGATCATTGCCGGCAATACCGGCGTGCTGATCTTCCCGCTGTCGATCCTGCTCGTCTTCCTGGTGCTGGCGGCACAGTACGAAAGCCTCACCTTGCCGCTATCGATCATCATGATCATCCCGATGGCGCTGCTCGCAGCGCTTGGCGGGGTCTGGCTGACGGGCGGCGACAACAACGTCTTCACACAGATCGGTCTGATCGTGCTGGTGGGCTTGTCGGCCAAGAACGCCATCCTGATCGTCGAGTTCGCTCGCGAGCTCGAATTCGAGGGGGCGACGCCGTTTAACGCGGTCATCAAGGCCAGCCGTCTGCGCCTGCGCCCGATCCTGATGACCTCGATGGCCTTCATCATGGGCGTGGTTCCACTGGTCACATCCACGGGTGCCGGCGCCGAGATGCGCCATGCCATGGGTGTCGCCGTGTTCTCCGGCATGATCGGCGTGACCCTGTTCGGCCTGTTCCTGACGCCGGTCTTCTACATCCTGGTCCGCGCTCTCACTGGAAACAGACCGCTGAAGAAAAGCGGGGCTCATCCGGTCGCCGCCGAGCCGGCTTCGGTAACGCAGTTGCACGCGCAGCCATCGTTGCCCGGGCTTGAAGCAGCCGAATAGGCCGGTCTGCCCGCCACTCACCCACGCAACGAAAACGGCGCCGCGATCAAGCGGCGCCGTTTCTTTTTCCGGGGCAGGATGTCAGCTTAAAATTCTTCCCAGCTGTCCTGCGCTGCGGCTGCACTTCCGGAGAATGCCCGGATCACCTGTCCAGCCATCTTGCGGGCAGGAGATGCCACCGGCCGAGGATGCTGACCGGCGTCCACCGCTCGAGGTGACGAAGTCCGCTGCCCGACCCTGAACTGGCCGAGAAGAGCAAAGAGCGCTTCCGCCTCGCGGGCCAGGCTGTGGCTGGCGGCGGTAGACTGCTCCACCATCGCCGCGTTCTGCTGCGTGCCCTGGTCCATGGTGTTCACCGACTGGTTGATCTCCTTCAAACCCGTCGCCTGCTCCCGCGCGCCTTCGACGATAGCGACAACGTTGGTATTGATTTCCTGGACTTGCTTGACGATTTGCTCCAGTGCCTTGCCGGTTTCTCCGACCAGCGAGACGCCGCTTTTGACCTGTTCGCCGGAGGCATTGATCAGCGCCTTGATTTCCTTTGCTGCCTTTGCCGAACGCTGGGCAAGTTCGCGGACTTCCTGTGCGACGACTGCAAACCCCTTGCCGGCATCCCCCGCACGGGCCGCTTCGACCCCGGCATTGAGTGCCAAAAGATTGGTCTGGAAGGCGATGTCGTCGATGACGCCGATGATGTTGGAGATTTCGCGCGATGATTGCTCGATCTGCCCCATCGCCGTAATCGCATTGCGGACAACCGCTCCGGATTTTTCGGCATTTTCTCGGGTTGCGGCGACCAGGTTGCCCGCTTCTTCCGCCCTGCGGCTGGAGTCGGCAACAGTCGTGGTGATTTCCTCGAGAGCCGCGGCCGTCTCCTCCACGGAAGCCGCCTGCTGCTCTGTCCGCTTGGACAGATCGTCCGCAGCCGACCGGATTTCCGTCGAACCCGCTGCGATGGCCTGGGCGTTGGCACCGACCGATTGCATCGCCGAGCGTAGCTTGGCAACCGCATCATTGAAGTCATGGCGGACCTTTTCCATGGTCGGCACGAATGGTCGGTCGAGGCTTTGCGCCAAGTCGCCATCCGACAGGTTTTTCAGCGCTGCGGCCAGTGTTGCGACCGCCCCCATGCGCTCGGTCACATCGGTTGCGAATTTGACAACCTTGAAGACCTTGCCTTTGTCATCGACAATAGGGTTGTAAGCCGCCTGGATCCAGATTTCCTTGCCGCCCTTGCCGAAGCGCAGGAACTCGTTGGCCGTGAACTCCCCGCGTCCCAACTTCTCCCAGAACTGCCGGTATTCTTCGGTCTGCACATAGGTAGGATCGCAGAACATGCGATGATGCTTGCCCTGGATTTCCGACAGTTGATAGCCAAGCGCCCCGCAGAAATTCTCGTTGGCGGTAATGATCTCACCCGTCGGCGTGAATTCGATCACGGCCTGCGAGCGCGACACGGAGTTCAATTTGCCGGCATCCTCGATCGCCTTGTGTTTGGCAGCCGTGATATCGGTTGCGAACTTCACCACCTTGTAGGGCTTGCCGCCGCGAAAGATCGGATTGTAGGACGCCTCGATCCAGATTTCCCGTCCGCTCTTGGTGATGCGCTTGTACTGGCACCTGTCGTATTCGCCGCGGCCGAGCCGAGCCCAGAATTCGCGGTAGTCCGCGCTGGCAGCCTCTGCTGGATCGACGAATATCCGGTGATGCTTACCTTTGATCTCAGAGAGTTCGTAGCCCAGCGCCGCACAGAAATTCGGATTGGCATTGAGGATATTGCCGTTGAGATCAAATTCGATAATCGCCTGGGACTTATGCATCGCCGCCATGACGGCGGCGGTATCGCCACCAAAAAACGGGAAAAGCTTGCTCATGAAACGCCTCCTTCGGCATTTGATCGGTT
>Ga0307515_10019722_pt1 | contig 12104 bp, 13 predicted proteins | sample 17_EM_MG_FD_194513 | JGI IMG/M metagenome (GOLD analysis project Ga0307515, IMG submission 194513) | Populus trichocarpa ectomycorrhiza microbial communities from riparian zone in the Pacific Northwest, United States - 17_EM | ecosystem: Host-associated > Plants > Roots > Unclassified | place...
CGTCGTGACGGCCTCTCTTCAAGCTGACGCCGTGTCAGGACGGCCTCTCTTCAAGCTGACGCTGCGTCCCACGTTGACGGCCCGTCATGACGACCTCCCTTCTAGCTGACGGTCCGTCATGACGCTCACTTCAAGCTGACGCAGCGTCGTGACGCCTTCTCTTCAAGCTGACGCCGCGTCCCAACCGGACGGCCCGTCATGACGGTTCCCCTTCTAGCTGACGGCCCGTCATGACGGCCTCCTTCTAGCTGACGGACCTTCCCAAGCTGACGGCCCGTCGTGACGCCCTCGATTCAAGCTGATGCCGCGTCTTGACTCGAGCGGACGGCCCGTCGTGACGCCTTCCCTTCGAGCTGACGCTGCGTCTTGACTCGAGTGGATCGTCCGTCATGATGGCCCCCCTTCAAGCTGACGGCACGTCGTGACGGCCCCCCTTCAGGTTGACGGCCCGTCATGACGGCCCTCCTTCAAGTCGACGGCCCGTCATGACGACCCTCCTTCGAGTCGACGGCCCGTCGTGACGGCCCTCTTTCGAGTTGACGGCGTGTCGTGACGATGCTGACGCGCCGTCAGCTTCTGCAACTTACGTTTTTTTCTTAGATTATCCAGACGATGTAATTGATACAATGAGTTATATATTTTTTATTCATGCGATCCTATAATGTATACAAAAATTATCGCGGCCCGAAGAGCCTGCTCATAAGGGGCCATGAGGGTGGCGAGATGAAGACGGCCGTCAGCATCAATGTTGACTGCTGACTGCTGACTGCTGACGGTGGACCCCTTCAGGGGGGTAAATCTACTAGGCAGATTGGGGCCTGAGAGGCCCTGGATTAGAGTGCCCGAGGTGCAGACTGACATCAGGTTTTGCCATTCAGCAATTACAGAGGTCTTCTTTTCGTCCATTTCGAAGCCATGGCGACTAATATCTACTCCAAGGAACTCGATTTTCAGTTGGTGGAACTTGCATTTCTTCAGGTTGCAGAACAGGTTGGCTTCCCGAAGACATTGGAGCATTTGGCAGACTCCTGCGATGTGTTCCTCTAAAGTCCGATGATGATTGAGTGCATCATCAAGGTAGTTCTCGAGATTCTTGTAGAGTAGCAGGGCAAAGACCTTGTCCATAAGGCATTGGAAGCATGGTGGGGCATTCGTAAATCCGAAAGTCATAACGCGGAGTTGGAAGGGGCTGAATGGAGTCATGAACGTGGTTTTCCATTCGTCACCAGGTCGAATGCGGACTTGGTTGTAACTGGATTTCAGGTCAAACTTCATGAAGATTTCTGATCTGTGGATACGGTCCATCATCTCGTCGATACACAGCAGCGGATAACTGTCCTTGATCGTGATATCATTGAGTTTGCGGTAATCAATGACAGGTTGGCGGGTTCCATCCTTTTTCCAAACGAAAAACATTGGAGCGGCGATCGGACAATTAGAATCCATGGGTTCAGCCCAACCAGCATTGAGCATCTCATCGAGGACTTTTCGGCATTCAGCACGTTCTTCCTGATTCATGTGGTACAGTCGACTTGGCTTTGGGAGCAGTTTCGAAGGATCGAGGTCGATGGTGAAGTCGGAATCGGGTCGGAAATTGGGGAGAGTAGTGGCGGCTTTCTCCCCATCGAACCTGTCCATGTAATCGTGGTAGTACTCAGGAATATCCGTAGCTATTGACTGAAGGCATTCTGGAATGTCGATTGCATAGAGCTCGATCTCCTTGGCGGTGAGCGGATCTAACTCAGCATTGGAATTATTGTTGACAGTTTCTGATGTTCGAATGAGCAGACGCTGACTGAAGAACGTGCTTGCGGGTTGTGCAAGACAGTGCTTTTCACAATAATCCAATGCGAAGGTAACCTTACCACTTGACCAATGTATCTGCAGATCGTGCTGCTGCAGCCATGGTAATCCAAGTACAATGTTATGCCCTCCCAGCGGTGCGACGTCAAAGGTGAGGGTCTCGGAATGGTTGCCAACAGCCATCCGGATCTCGACCTGTCGGTCTACGCGCGAAAGGAGATGGCCATTTACATCATTTACAGTGAGTGGGTTTCGGCTTTTAGTGACCAGTTTGTGTAATTCAACAAATCTCGGGTGGATAAAATTCCCCATGGCACCTGAGTCCACCATGGCTGTCATCTTGATCATATCTGCAAGTGTGATCAGTGCAGTTAAGTGTCTTACAAGTTGGTACGGAGTGACAGCCAAAACCAATACTGTATTTTCAGAAGACAATTCTGAACTACATTCAGAGGCAGAGTCCAATACATTAAAGTCCACAGGCGCGACAGGCTCTGTTGGACTATCTAGTTTTTTGACTCATCACAAGTCAGGATAGCTTCCGAAGGGCAGTCGTCAGTAGCTGGCTCCACTGCTGTGATCTGCACCTTGGGCTTTTTGGGACAATTCGGGCGGATGTGGCCCTTTTCTCCACATCCGAAGCACCTGCCTTTGGTCCAGTATTGGAGTCTGTCAGACTCCAAAAGGCGAGTCCCGATACAGGTGGACTCAGCCTTGATTTCTGGGGTGGACTGTCGGGATGCGGTGTTGGGATGCAGTGTCGGAGATGCTGAAGATTCGAAAGTGCAGGTGGTGGACCTGGGTTTTGGGTCGCGCCTGTTGGGGTCCTGAGCAGCCATACATTCCTTGTCAAGAGTGATGGCGAGGGTTTTGAGGTCATTGAGGAGTTCTGGTTTCCGTCCAACCAGATCACGTTTTACCTCGTACTTGAGGCCATTGTAGAATGCGGAGGTTAAGATCTCCTCATCCTGGAATTCCATTTCGAGGACGAGCTCCTCAAAGGCTTTGACATATTGGCAGACAGAGCCGGTCTGCTTCAGGCCAGTGTGGAAGTGGTTACAGGCCTTCTGCTTGGCATTGAGATCCGCCCACTTGTTGATGAAATTCTGCTGGAACAACTTCCAGCTCACAAGATAGGCGGGCGGGTTATATTCATCCTGGGCAAGTTCTAACTGGACGCGTTTCCAGTTGGCGGCTTTGTCGGTGCAGAGTTGGAGAGCCCACTGGATGCGGATTTCGTCGGAGGTGAAATGTGATGAGTTGAGTGCCATAAAATTGTTGCACTCGGCGAGGAAAACACGGGCTTTAGAGGAAGACCTGTCAAAGTGTGAGGGGAGCGCCACCTTCAGGGCTCCACCATGCTCTGTCAGAGCAGGCCCTGAAGAAGTCGACCTAGTCAACAGCGTGGCCTCCGAACGCTTTTGTTGGGCATCCTCATAAAGGACCCAGATGTCGGCAAGGAAGGTAATGAGGTCGGTGATGTGGGCGAGATTCTGAGACTTGTTGGAAAAGGAGTCGAGCAAGGTGGGGGTTTCGTCGAGCTTATCAGCAAGGTCAGGGAAATCCTGTAGGGCTCCTTCGACGCAGTCTCGGAATCGGGTGACCTGTGCATGGAATGCAGAAATCTCATCTTTCAAAGGTGAGGCTTTGTCTTTCGGGGTCCACCTTGGGGCAGCAAATGGAGCCATCGGTGGGTTTGGGTTTTCGGGGTCGGGGTTGGGTTCTGGTTCTGCGATTTACATTCATGAATGTTCATGCAAGTGCATGGCGCCTCATAGGGTACTCGACGTACTGCGATGGATTTGGTAATTCCGATAATCTCCAACAGAGATTATACAAATGGAAGCCAAAAGGAAATGGAAAGGGGGCCTTGAGGCTTGTCCGTTCGCTGACGAAATTTGGGTTCTCCTCTTGTCCACGCACGCTGGCGGGAATACAATCTCCAAAGGGAAAGGAGGGGAAAGTGGGTACGATGACTTACAGGCTTGTCGGACCTAATTCCCAAGCGACTGCCCAAAAGCACAATGGGTGCCCAATCTGTCTCAGTGGCTACGCACTCCGACTAGGTACAACTCCAAAGGGGCTGACTGAAGCAGGGTTTCAGTCCGGCTGGCTAGCCCAGTGGTGCTGTGGGTGGGAGTTAGCACGCGAGGGCAGGGGAATGATCCACACGGGCTTGAGGGCCGGAGTCTGAAGGGCGGAGGTACGAGCGAGCGAGTTGGGATTAACAGTGAGTGAGGCGGGGTGCAATAACAAATGTCTATAATCGAGATGTCGAGTGAGGGACATTCCCCATCGAGTCTGAGCTTAAATACAACATGTAATTTACAGACATGCGGCTACTGGACTGCAGAAGGCGGTGAGGTGGGTGGCATTGCATAGTGTAGGTGGAGCAAAGTGGAGGCGGGGGTGATGTGTAAGTGGAATCTACACAGAGGCGGTGAGGTGGAGGCTATACGAACGCGGTGGTACAGGAGTGGAAGCGAATAGGAATTAGTGGAGTGCACAAGGCGGAGGTGGGTCTACACTATAGGAATAAGTCCAGCAGCATGCGGGAATGATACAAGCAATCGGAAACATAGCATACAAGCGGTCATCACAGGGAAAGAGTCCATAATACAAAGCACGAGTCAAGGGAAGCGGGGGAAGGAGTCGGAGGGATCAGAGGACGGTCAGGAGAGGGATCAGAGGGATTGGGGAGAGCGGAGATCGTCAGAATAAGGGGGAAAATGGAGGAAAAAGGCGATATTATTGCAATGAAGCCATTGCATACATACCCCACCCCTGTGGGAACAGTTTGCTGTCGGACATGGGTCAGGTTCAGATATCAGGTATGTAGTATACATCTTGCAGTTCTTCCTTCATCTCCCTTTCATCCACCATGCTGGTGAACCTCAGCATTTCTGAGCCAAACGTTGACACTGCTCCATTGGGCTGTTGGCCTCAAGTGTTCTCTTGCACTTCCATTTGTGTATGCAGGAGATTGGATTGATCACCATAAAACTGTCTATTTGTAGTCCTACCTGTCTGGTACTTGGCTTGACCCATCATCATTTGTTTTGTTTTGTTTGCATCAATTTTCTTTACTGCCTCTACCTACTATACTCCCTACTACATGTGAACAGACATCAAAGGCTGCTCAAACTGTGCTCAAGCAAGCAGCAGCAGTGCACAACCACCTACAGAAGGAGCATCTGCTCAAAATGGTCAATGATGCAGTTCTCAAGTACACAACCAGTACTGGAAAAAAGAAATCTACTGCACAACAAGAGATCTTCACTATAGAGCATCTGAGTCGAAAGAAGCATGCATTGTGTGCAAAAGATATCTACACACAGGAAAAATGCAGGACTATAACAGGGGCACGTATTCCCATCCAGACTGTATTATGTCATGATATCCTTGAGCTGACATACACCAGACAAGCCCAAAGGAGGTCATGTCAACCTTATGGCTGTCAGCAAGGAGATTTCGAAGGAATTCAAGACATTGCCTGCAGAAAAAGTTGCTGAGCTCAAGGAGAGAGCTGAACAATTGCAACAGGCTAAAACAAATGTCCCGAAGCAAATTAAGTGTGCACAGCGACAGGATGCTACCCAAGTTGCTGCAAGATTTCAGGAAGCAGTATGTGCGACAATCTATGCACTTACTATATGGCAGTACTAATGCATTCAAGCTTAATACACTCCATTGCTGTACTGGCTATTATGGAATCTGTATGATTGTCTGTGGTGATCATTCCATAAATGGCAACCCCATTATCATAGAAACAGGAGAACTTCATCAGTTCTTCGAAGACATTACCAGCAAACCAATCTTGCAAGTCAGTGAAGATCTCAATGCATGGTGTGTTAATGGGCTTAAAGGTATTTCTTTATTCATGCATACTTTGGAGTCTATCTAAATTCTACAGGACTCACAAAGGGTAAAATGGAGCTTCAGGAGTGTAAGAAGTTCTGTCGAGAACAGCTCAAGTTGAATCTGTGTCAGTAATAAACTCCCATCAGTTTCACTGGCTGATAGATATCAGATAGGCCAGGCTACTGCAAATGGCAATGCAGAGGTTGCCTGGAAGTACTACCAGACACAGGTATGCCTAAAGTATGATGTCCATTTGGTTGGGTATCCACATAAGGATATCTGTGATCCCAGCAACCTCTCATTGAAAGAACTTCTTGCACTTCATGAGTCCCTCCAAAAGGGAACATGCAGCTTTCAACCACTGCCAGATGCCAACAGAGAAGCCCTTCAACTGGCTGTCGATGAGCAAGAGAGGATGGGTGAGAACCCTTGGGGTAAACAAAAACATCGGGTTGACACTGGGAAGCCAAAGAAGAAGAGAACTGTGCACCTTGGCAGCACTGATTCCCACCCACCCTTCCGCTCTTCCTTTGGGAAATGAGACTCAAGTGGAGATGAACTCGGACAACTCTGATATTGATGACACACCCAACAGTGACACCAGTCATGTGAATAGAACTGGACAGCCTTGCCCAGTGATCTGCAAGTGCACACTCAAGGTGGCAAATCCAACAGCAGTGTGTGCAAATACATCTGCCGCATCTGCCTCTAGCAGTGCTCACAGGGCTGGACCACCCACACATCCTGCACATCCAAGATCTGTCACACCCGTACTAGGTGTGAAGACAAGAACAGGAGTAGAACATACCTGTGGTGATGATTCAAAGCAGCTCCATAAGGGATTGGGAGCCTGCAGGTCTGGTAGATATGAGGACTATTCAAGTGGGGAGGAGGAGTTAGATTTGGACACTTACCTTGAAAGGTCCCTTAGATGGTCTGATGATACTCCTGGTGATGAGCATAGTGCCAGCAATCAGGAACTAGATAATGCTTGAGCATGCAGGTTATTGATTCTGTCAAAAATTTTTAGTGCTTTAGTGCTTTGGGAACCCATACTCACCTCTCAGTGTGTAGAAGACATCGAGAATAAGATCATAGGGACCTTGATAGTACACCCATGGAGGGGCAGGGGCGGCAGGGGAACCGGCGAGCAGAGAGGGGGAAGGGACCAAGGTCGTACATAGCCAATAGCCACCGTGTGTGGGCTATGGGCTGATATACATGCATGAGCAAAGTGTGTGCAATAGTGGTAACACTCACATACATAGGGGAAGTGCCCCTGGGGCCATGATGCAGTCCAAACGAGCCTGGGCGAGGTCTTCAAGCTGTAAGCCTTTAGATGCCAAACGAGGCCTCAGATCTATTGTACGTACCTCTCAGTATATGGAGGACCTTGATGATATGCCCATGGAGGGGCAGGGGTGTCGAGGAAACCAGTGAGCAGGAAGGGGAGGGGTCCAAGGCCGAGAGCTGCCGCGTGTGGTTGCAGGCTGGGATACCAGCATGGGTAAAGTGTGTGCAGTAGTTGGAAAACGCACATACACAGGGGAAGCACTCCTGGGCCATTACGTGGTCCAAATGAGCCTGGGAGAGGTCTTTGGGCTGTAGGCCTTTGGACGCCGAAGGGGGCCTTGAATCTATCGTACATACCTGTCAGTATGCTGAGGACCCTGATAGTACACCCATGGAGGGGCAGGTGCAGCAAGGAAACTGGTGGGGAGGGGTCCAAGACTGTACAAAGCTGATAGCCGCCATGCATGGGCTACGGGCTGGAATACAAGCATGAGTAAAGTGTGTGCAATAGTGGTAACATGCACATACAAAGGAGAAGCGCTCCTGGGGCCACTACACATCCAAACGAGCCTGGGAGAGGCCTTTGAGCTGTAAGCCTTTGGATGCCGAACAAGGCCTCAAATCTATCGTACGTACCTCTCAGTATGCCAATGACATTGATAGTACATGCATGGAGGGCAGGGGCGGCAGGGAAACTGGCAAGCAGGGAGAGGAGGGGTTCCAAGGTCGTACAATGCCAATAGCCGCTGTGTGTGGGCTGCAGGCTGGGATACACGCATGAGTAAAGTGTGTGCAATAGCTGTAAAACATACATACACAGGGAAGTGCTCCTGGGCCATGACACGGTCCTGGGCAGGGCCTTTGGGTTGTAAGCCTTTGGATGCCAATGAGGCCTTGAATCTATCGTACGTACCTCTCAGTGTGCCGAGGACCTTGATAGTATGCCCATGGAGGGGCAGGGGCATCGAGGAAGCCGATGGACAGGGAGGGGAGGGGCCCAAGGCCAAGAGCCACTGCATGTGGGCTGCGGGCTGGGATGCAAGCATGGGTAAAGCATGTGCAATAGTGGTAACACGCACATACATAGGGGAAGCACTCCTGGGGCCATTATGCGTCCAAACGAGCCTGGGTGAGGTCTTCGAGCTGTAAGCCTTTGGATGCCGAACGAGGCCTTGAATCTATCGTATGTATGTATGTACCTCTCAATATGTTGAGGACATTGATGGTATGCCCATGGAGGAGCAGGGGTGGCAGGGAAACTGGCGAGCAGGGAGGGGAGGGGTCCAAGGTTGCACAAAGCCAATAGCCACTGTGTGTGGGCTGTGGGCTGAGATACAAGCATGAGTAGACTGTGTGCAGTAGTTGGAGAACGCATGTACACAGGGGAAGCACTCCTGGGCCATTACATGGTCTAAACGAGCCTGGGTGAGGTCTTTGGGCTGTAAGCCTTTGGATGCTGAAGGGGACCTTGAATCTATCGTACCTACCTCTCAGTATGCTGAGGACCTTGATAGTACATCCATGGAGGGGCAGGTGCGGCGAGGAAACTGGTGGGGAGGGGTCCAAGACTGTACAAAGTGGATAGCCGCCACGCATGGGCTACGGGCTGGAATACAAGCATGAGCAAAGCGTGTACAATAGTGGTAACACGCACATACATAGGGGAAGCGCTTCTGGGGACATTACGCAGTCCAAACGGGCCTGGGCAAGGTCTTCAAGCTGTAAGCCTTTGGATGCTGAACAAGGCCTTGAATCTATCGTACGTACCTCTCAGTATGCAGAGGACCTTGATAGTACACCCATGGAGGGGCAGGGGTGTCAAGGAAACCGGTGGGAAGGGTCCAAAGCCGTACAAAACCAATAGCTGCCACACGTGGGCTGTGGGCCAGAATACAAGCATGAGTAAAGCATGTGCAATAGTGGTAACACGCACGTACATAGGGGAAGTGCTTCTGGGGACATTACACAGTCCAAACAAACCTGGGCGGGGTCTTAGAGCTGTAAGCCTTTGGATGCTGAACGAGGCCTTGAATCTATTGTACATACCTCTCTGTATGTTGAGGACATTGATGGTACACCCATGGAGGGGCAGGGGCATTGAGGAAACTGGTGGGTAGGAAGGGGAGGGGTCCAAGGCCATACAAAACCAATAGCTGCCACATGTGGGCTGCAGGCCAGAATAAAAGCATGAGTAAAGCGTGTGCAATAGTGGTAACACGCATGTACATAGGGGAAGCGCTCCTGGGGACATTACACAGTCCAAACAAGCCTGGGCGGGGTCCTCAAGCTGTAAGCCTTTGGACACTGAATGAGGCTTTGAATCTATCGTACGTACCTCTCAGTATGCAGAGGACATTGATGGTATGCCTATGGAAGGGCAGGGGCAGCAAGGAAACCGGTGGGTAGGAAGGGGAGGGGTCCAAGGCCGTACAAAACTGATAGCTGCCACATGTGGGCTGCGGGCCGGAATAAAAGCATGAGTAAAGTGTCTGCAATAGTGGTAACACGCACGTACATAGGGGAAGCGCTTCTGGGGCCATGACGCAGTCCAAACAAGCCTGGGTGAGGTCCTCAAGCTGTAAGCCTTTGGACACCGAACGAGGTTTTGAATCTATTGTACATACCTCTCAGTGTGCCAAGGACCTCGATAGTATGCCTATGGAGGGGCAGGCATGGCAAGGAAACTGGTGGGGAGGGGTCCAAGGCTGTACAAAGCCAATAGCCGCTACACGTGGGCTGCGGGCTGGAATACAAGCATGAGTAAAGCATGTGCAATAGTTGTAAATCGCATGTACACAGGGGAAGCGCTCCTGGGCCATTACGCAGTCCAAATGAACCTGGGCAGGGTTGTAAGCCTTTGGACACCAAACAAAGCCTTGAGTCTATTGTACATACCTCTCAGTATGCCAAGGACCCTGATAGTATGTCCATGGAGGGGCAGGGGCAGCAAGGAAACATGTGAGCCAGAGGGGGCAGGGTCCAAGGTTCTACAAAGCCAAGAGCCGCCATGCCATGTGTGGGCTGCACACTGGGATACAGGTATTAGTGAGGCATATGCAATGGTTGTAAAACATGCATACATAGAGGGCTCGCTCCCAGAGTCATTCCACAATCTGACCAAGCCTGGGCATGGTCTTTGAGTTGTCAGCCGCTGGACACAAACAACACCTTGAATATTATCATGCTCACCTTCCAGTATACAGACAATGTCGAGTAGGTGTCCATGGAAATGTGGGGCAGGCAGCAACAACATGGTCCAAGTTTGAAACAAAGAACATGCAAGCCGCGTGTTGGGTACGGGGTGACACCCTGAGCTACAAGGATCAGTAAAGAGATAAAAAATATTATCTACATGGTATCCCCTGCATTCCGAGGATGTGTGGTCCAATTACTGACAATGAGCAGAAGCCCCTATCAGTCACATGCATGCACATGTTCTGCGGATATGCATGCTGACTACATTCTTGTATGCACATGCTTAATCTGACCTGTAGGTATTTTAGTCTGAATTTTATGCACGACAGATGAGCAGGGTGGGTGGTGGCAGTGTTGGGAATATCCAACACATTTCCAGGACGTTTTGCCATTTGCCAGGCAGGAGAGGGCGGCCAGGGCAGGTGGCTGGCATGGGTGGCCGGTGGACAGGTGATGGCGACGTGTGATAATATTGCCCCTTTTTCCCCTTTTCCTTTTTATTCCAACAATCTCCGCTCCCTCCGGTCGCTCCAACACCCTCCCTCTGACTCCACTCCCATCTCTGCTTCCCTTCCAACCCCCTCGTCCCCTTCCCCGTTCCCTATGACTCATGTCTTGTATTATGGACTCTTTTCCTGTGATGACCACTCATATACTATGTTTCCGATTGCTTGTATCATTCCCGCATGCTGCTGGACTTATTCCTATAGTGTGGACCCGCCTCCGCCCTGTGCACTCCACTAATTCCTCTTTGCTTCCACTTCCATACCACCGCGTTCATATGGCCTCCACCTCACCGCCTCTGTGTAGATTCCACTTACACATCACCCCCACCTCCACTTCATTCCACCTACACTATGCAATGCCACCCACCTCACTGCTTTCCACTCCACCGCCTCCTGCAGTCCAGTAGCTGCATGTCTGTAAATTACATGTTGTATTTAAGCTCAGACTCGATGGGGAATGTCCCTCACTCAACGTCTTGATTATAGACGTTTGTTATTGTGCACCCCACCCTGCTCACTAAGAATCCCGACACCCCTCGCTCACCCGCTCGCTCGCTCTTGGTCATCGGAATTCGGACCTCAAGACTGGTGGTTCATTTCCCCACCCTTGCATGCTAACTCCCACCCACAGCACCGCTGGGCTAGCCAGCCGGACCAAAACCCTGCTTCAGTCAGCCCCTTCAGTGTCATACCTAGTCAGAGCGTTTACGCCAAGACAGATTGGGTGCCCGTCGTGCTTTTGGGCAGTTGCTTGGGAATTAGGTCCGACAAGCCTGTAAGTCGTCATACCCATTTCCCCCTCCCCTTTCGGAGATTGTATTCCTGCCAGCGCACGCGGACGAGAGGAGATCCGGAATTCCATCGGCGAACAGACAAGCCTCAAAACCCCCTTCCTATCTTCGGCTTCTGTTCGTAATCTCTGTTGGAGATTATCGGACATCAGGGGACCCTAAGAAAAATAGACCTATATCTGGAGTATAGTACTATATCTGATGTATAGTAGTATATCTGATATATAGAGCTATATTTGAAGTATAGTATTATATTTGGAGTATAGTATTATATTTGGAGTATAGTATTATATCTGGGATATAGTACTATATCTGATGTATAGTACTATATTTGACATATAGTCGCCAATAGTTCCCAATAGTACATAGTACTATTGGCAACTATTGGCAACTATTAGTACTATTGGGAACTATTGGGAACTATTGGTGACTATTGGGAACTATTGGTGACTATTGGGAACTATTGGGAACTATTGGCGACTATTGGGAACTATTGGCAACTATTGGCAACTATTGGCAACTATTGGCGACTATTGGTGACTATTGGTGACTATTGGTGACTATTGGTGACTATTGGTGATGATTGGGGACCATTGGGAACTTTAACTGGGTATTCTACTATATAGGTATAGTGCTATAACTACTTAAACACTTG
>Ga0307515_10019723_pt1 | contig 12103 bp, 5 predicted proteins | sample 17_EM_MG_FD_194513 | JGI IMG/M metagenome (GOLD analysis project Ga0307515, IMG submission 194513) | Populus trichocarpa ectomycorrhiza microbial communities from riparian zone in the Pacific Northwest, United States - 17_EM | ecosystem: Host-associated > Plants > Roots > Unclassified | place...
TGTTTTTTTTTTTCTCTGTTTTTTTTTAATCTTTTTTATTTCAAGACAATAACTAAATTGTATTTTAAATCTGAATTGATGGTTGATTTATTTATTTTTTTGCTAGGTTTTTCATGTCTTTCCATGGATAAAAAGAAGAGAAAATTGCATCAAGGCTCCTATAATTTGGTTATTTTTTCACTTTGTCAATATTATTTGGGGAATTACATTTTAGTTTCTAAAATTAATAATTTTATAATACTTTACAATTCTAGCACAAAAAAAATCAACAAAAAACATTAGATTATTTATAGGTTTGTCATTATATTCAATTTAATAATTAAAAAGCTTTTATTTCTTAAAAATAACAAAATTATCACTAAGTTACCGTTGTATTTTGAAAAAATAGTCATTGCCAATAGCTTTATATTTACAAAAATATCATTATATTCATGTTTTTAACAAATGCTAAATATCAAATTCTAGTGCCCACCTACACAAGTTTTTCTCTACAATTCTTCATCATTTTACTATTAGGGCACAGAACTCACTATCATATTGGTGCAATCTAACACACAAAATATATTATACTTTCCAGCACACACCAACACAAAATCCAACGCATCTACAACTAACAACAACCAATAACACACATTGCCAACAACAACCTAAAATTTGCAGCACACATTTGAATACATGTTTTCACGTTCATCAAATATTAATAGCTTAAAAACTTGCAATATCTTAGATGGATTAAAGTTCAAAAATAAAAAGTGCATGAAATATGAAAAGAAAGAGAAAGAAAAGGATTAGCTGTGAAGATATAGGAAACAAAAACGAGTAAAAACAAGTTATTCTATATATGCGATGACAAGTCATGCAAGAATACATTTATTGATTTGTGCAAATTTATTAATGACATTAAATTAGTTATTGAAGGGAGAGAAGATGTTAATAATATTGATTGTATACTAGATGAAATGAAAAAAAAAAATCAAAGATGAATTATATCGAATTTATATCAAGAATCATAATATAAAGGCTAACTTTATTTTATTTTTGAATTAAATTAAATTAATTGATTACATATAAGTATGAGATATTTACTTCATAATACTTTATTTAGTTTGTTTCCCGGATCGTTACTCTGATGACGCATGCAGCCTCTTTCAATGTCATCGTATAACCTTTTATACTGGAGCTAGAATCCTCAAGGTGAATTATTTCTGGTAGTCAAGCGGTGTTCATGGTGGAGTCACAATGAATCTCTAATGTGTTTTTTTTTCTCCTGGAGTATTATATTGGGAACTCATTTTTTATAGCTAATTATTGCACACAAAAAAATTGCTTTGATTATTTTCAATTCTTTTTTTTAATTTTATTATTAAATTAACTAAGTTTATTGAACTTATTCAAATCAATGAGCTAAAACTTCTTCTTTTTCTTAAGTTTATTGAACTTATTCAAATCAATGAGCTAAAACTCTCTTCTTTTTCTTTTTTATTTCTTTAAAAATATTGGCGTTGCTTGAATATCTTTTTTTCTCTGTCAATTTTTTTCAATTTATTTATTATTGTTATGTTATTTTTTATTCATGGTATTTAAATTAGTCGAGTTTATCAAATCCGAGTAAGTCAATAATTCAAATCTTAATTTTTTAAATTTTTTTCTTTTTAAGAACACTCACATTACTTAGTATTTTTCAAACTTTTTTGTTTTTTTTTCATTAAAAAAGATAGTAAAAAAAAACACTTTATGGAAAAAGAAAAATTTAGTTTTGTTTTTAGAAAAGTGTTTTTCTTTTATTTTGAATGGAAAACACTTTCTAGAAATTATGAAAAATTCAAAAACATCTTATTGTTTTTTATTATATTAAATTTAATCCTTAAACTTTTGATTGTTATATTTTTTGTTTTGAATCCTTTTTATTTTTTATTTTTCAATTTATTTCCTTAGAATTTGATTTATTTTGATTTTTATTTTCTTTAATCTTCATCATTTTAATTGTTATTTTTTTTTCTTATCCTTTTTTTAACTGAAATTTTTTATTTATTATATTTGTTTCTCATTCTTTTAATTGTTATTTATTTTATTTAAAATAATTTATGAATTTTTTTTAATTTCATGCTCTTTCAATTGTTTTATCCTTCATTCTTTTAATTACTATTTTTTTATTTAAAATAATTTCTAAAATAATATTTTTTTTAATTTTACTCTCTTTTAACTTTTTTATTTATCAAATTTAATCCATATTTTTTTAATAAACTTGAAAAAATAACAAATTATGTTACCGTTTATTTTTCACGACATATTTAACCAATAGAAATTGTTTCCATCAAATATTAAAAAATAATTTTATTTTAAAAAATTTCTTTTAATATAAACTACTTTTCCAAAAAAAAAAATTTACTTTCCCAGCAAAAACAAATGGGCTAAGTAAATATCTAATCCTTATTTTGCTCGAACTATTCTTACTGCTTTCTTTTGTCTCTTCAGGAAAAAGAGGGAAAAAGGTGGGGGGGAAAAACTTTCCCTTTTATAGAAAAATCCCAATCATGTCCTTCACCGGAGCTCCGCCACCACCCGGCGTGACCGCTGCAACAACCACCACACCGAAACAATACTTCTGTTACCAATGCAACCTTGCAGTCTCGATAACTGTCTCTCCCTCTAATGACCCGTTTTGCCCAATTTGCCACGATAGCTTCATAGAAGAACTCGAGGCCCGAAACCCTCAAAACCCGAATCCATTATCCGAATCGGTTTTAAACGACCCTTTTGACCCCTTCTCTTCTCTTTTTCCTCCCCTCTTTCAAATCTCTGGCAATTTCTCTCATCCTGAATTTCAAATCCGACCCGAATTATCTGACCAGAATGCGTTTAACCCATTTGATTTCCTACGTTCTCACCTCCAAAACCTCCATTCTGGTGGTGCTCGGGTCCAGTTCGTGATTGAGAACAATGGGGGCGAACAGGGAGGACTTCGATTCCCAGGTGGTAATTTTGGTGATTATTTTATTGGGTCGGGTTTGGAGCAACTGATCCAACAGTTGGCTGAAAATGATCCGAATAGGTATGGGACACCACCCGCGTCGAAGACGGCGATTGAGGCGTTGCCCACGATGAAAGTTACCGAGGAGATGATGAAATCAGAGATGAATAATCAATGTGCTGTGTGTAAAGATGAGTTTGAGAGTGGAGAAGAAGTCAAGGGAATGCCTTGTAAACATGTGTTTCATGAGGATTGTATAATGCCTTGGTTGAAGATGCATAATTCATGTCCTGTTTGTCGATATGAGTTGCCTGCTGATGATCCTGATTATGAGAATAGAGCCACTGGAGGGCAAGGGAGTGGTGGTGGTAGTGGTGGAGGTGTGGAGAGAAGGTTTACTATTTCGATTCCTTGGGCGTCTGGTGGAGGTGGACAAAGCAGTTCTTGAAAGATTGGATTTTGGAGTGGAGACTTTTGGTGAGTGTTTTTTCTTGTTTTTGTTTTTTGGTGTAAATGTTGTTACTTTTATAAAATTTGGATCGATTGCTTAAGGTGTTTCTGGTTTAGTGTTGTTAGAGGAGTAGTTTTGTGGAGTTAGAATGAATAGACCGGATATCAAGGAATTTGGCATGGTCTTTTGGTGAGTGGTGTTGCTTTTGTTTGTAGTTCTGTTTTAATAGGTGATTTTGTTGTAAAAAGTGTACTGCTTTATGCTTATTTCGTGAGTTGTATCTTGTAAATATTTTTGCTTTGATTAAATTGATATTTGAGTAATTACGATTTTTGAGAAGATTACATTAGGAATTAGATTTCATAAACTTGAGAATGAGCAGGTTTTTCTGTATATGTTTATTTATTTTGTTTATGATCATGTTTATTTTGTGTTTTATGAACTGTTTTTTGGATGTGTTGATTTCTTTGAATATTGATTAAGAGATTCAAGGACTATTTTGTTTGCAATTGTTTGGAGTAGCACCATTCATAAGTTTGAATGCTTGTATTGGAGGAATTGTAGGTTTTGTTTGTGTTTATGTTTTGTAAATTGTTTCTTTTGTAAATTGTTCCTTTGTTGAATTTAAATTGAGCAATTAAAGGGTTATGAGTTAGGGTTGTTATGAGGTTAGAATTTATAAATTGAAGAATGAGTGTTTTTTTTTTTTTGCTTCTAAAAAGCGCAGAGGGTTTTAACATGGTTTATCATGTTTAGGTGTTTTGTTGTAAATTTTGTTGATTTGTTTTTTTTTGTGGAATTGAGCTTTGTGATGCGAGGTGTCTTTTTGAGGATAGTTTAGGAAGAGTTAGTTAGAAAAAGCATGTTTTGGGGAATTTTGATGGATTGATGAAATCAAGTAGGAGATGGTTATGATAAGCATTTTTGGTTTGTAGAATGTGGCTAATTTCATTTAGCTATATGGTGTCGGTTAACTAGGCAATTTGCTTAAGTTTGGCTAGTTATGCTGTATGGTGGTCTAAGTTCCTGATTTATTTCAGTGATATGTGGCCAAGGATCATATTTAAGCTTATTATTATAGTGGAAGGCAATTTCAATGGAATTTGATCTTTGAAATTAGAGCAGTTGCTAGGTGAAGAGAGTGCTGAGGAATATTAGATGATTGTAGAATACTTATTGAGTTACATGGTATCTTTTACAATAGTTACATAATGTTGGTAGCATGTTATGATATGAAATGAGTTTTTGCAGGCTATATGGCTTTCTCATTTCCTGATTTCTTAAGTATGATATTTTATTTTAGTATGAGTTTTTGGGTTTTCTTGTTTTCATGACCTTTGTTGTTTCCCAATTTGCTATCTTGATGCCATTGAAGAGAATCTTCCTTTAGTTCTTTTAACTTTTCTTCTTGAAGATTTAGGTGTTTGTTTTGTGGTACATGCTCATTCCAATGACCTTAATTACAAATTGTTGTTTTGGTATTTTGATTTTATGTCATACTTTGCTGCCTTTTCATGGAATTGAACCGAAGAGATTAAGGGTTTGTTAGTTTGTGCTTGTAAGGTGAGGTGTTTTAGGATTCTTTAGAGGCTCTAGTGAGAAGAAGTGTGTGTTGTATAAGCTGCCTACTATGATGCTTATTATAAGAATAGAGTGCACATGGCACATGGAAATTGAGGGAGTAAGGTGGAGAGTTGGACAATGAAGTGAAGTTTTACTATTTGATTCCCATGATTGTTTGGAGGGAAACAAGGGTATAGTAGTAGAATCCTTTTAAATATTTTCAAAACCTTAATTAAAATAAATCCTTGCCCTTAAAAATAAATAAATCTTAGCTGTCTAAACTACCACCATAAATTTTACATCAATAAACTATTGAAAAAAATGTGATTATATGAAAGCTTTTGCAGTTCTATCTCCTGCATCATTCTCATCAGGTTGGAAAAAACTTTTCATCGAGTTGGAACTTGGAACTGATCTTGCCTCAATCATAAGAGTGACCAATTAAAAATCACCAACCCTTTTTTCATTTCAAATACATATCAATAGTGAATAGTAGTTTTATTTCATGTTTAGCATGACAAACTTGTACTTGCAATTCATTTCCTCCCAATTCTTGTCTTGGACAACAAGCAGTATAGACCTCTTTGTATTATCAACTTGCACAACTGACATATAATCTCTGTAAAAGCTTATTTTTGAACATGTATCATGCACGCAATCAAAAGGATCATCATAGTTTAAGCGGATGAATTCTTTTTCTAAAGCAACTACAACTATGCAACCTTTGCATTCAGTTGCTAGTTTTTCATTGTTGTTGTTACCACCTTCTCATCAAGTTCATCATCATAATAGACATTGTAGATTGGTGGAGAATCTCAATCAACATTTATCTTATCATAGATTGGCAAAGAACTCAAATCCATAACTTCTTCTTAACAAATAGTGTTCCCTGCTCTTCAACTCTCTTCTCCCTCCATTGAAGTATAGTGTTTTTTCTCTCCAATTCACCTCGCACCACATGGTTCATGGCTCCAGCATCATGAGAAGAGTATTTACCCTTATGGCTATTTTTCAGGATATGTAAGGGGTTGTGGTCACTTCCAAAGTCTCTTGTAGGGCTTCCACTCTTACTTCCAAGCATGGTTAATACTTCTTGCTTGAGTTGGTCTAGCATCCTTTGCAACACCAACATATCAAGGTTTTGATTGAACATTGGAACTCTCAATCACTTGGTTGTCATCACCAAAATTGGGATTGATTTTGGGTTCTATTGCCGATTGATGTAGAAAAAAAGAAGCAGCAAAAGATAGCTAACATAGTCAAAGGCTGGTTGTCTAGGATAAACAACCAGAAAAAGAGAACAAACTTCTTATAAAATTATTAAAATATCAAAGTTGTTTATTACAGGAGTAGCAACCCTTTAAATATTTGCAAAACCCTAAGTAAAATAAATCCTTGCCTTTAAAAATAATTAAATTTAGTCGTTCAAACTATCAGCTTAAATTTTACTTAAATACACTATTAAAAGAAAAACCTTAATTATATGAAAGCTTCTGCAATTCTAGCCACTGCATCATTGGAGTTGTGCAAACCAGCGTGTGAAGATTTTTTGTGGATTGGAGAAATTGTTGGTAAGTGTTGCTTGCTTTTTTTGTTCATGTTTTTTAGAGTTGTTTATTTGTCATCAATTTCTTGCTCTGGTTAAATTGAGATTGAGAGATCAAGGGGCTATGTGAAGAATATTTTTGGAAATCAGAATTTGAAAGTTGGAGAATTGAGTTGGTCCTTTCCTTCATAAAGTATAGAGGATTTCATGTTTGTTTGTTTGTTTTATGTGTGTGCACGCACGTGCATATGGGCTAGAGAGAACAATGAGTATCATTATAGGATGAGGTCCTTTATGATATATTAGGAAACATCAGTTGGAGGAAGCATGATTTTTGTATAAAAAAATGATACTCTTTTGATGGATTAATGGACTTTAATATTAGAATAGTGTTTAATGTTGTGTAATTTGTGAATTAGTTGTGCACTATGGAATGCTGATTGATTTCAGTTAAGGATAGCATGTGTTGTCGAAAAACCATCTCAACCCATAAATTTAAGCAGTTTGATGAGGCTCCAAGAATGATTTTATATTACTCTCTAATACATCCTTCAAAGTGAAAGTTATTTGGGATTGAAATTTGTATGGATCCACCACCACCTTACCTTGTGCTTCATTTTATTAGTTTAATTAGTTAGAATGCGGGTGGTGAAATCCGAACTCGTAACCGTTTGGTCATCAAATTGAGAACATTAATCCTATATGCCATTTGTAATTCTTGAGTTATAATCACTAATACAATGCCATAGATTGCATTGGACTAGTACCTGTATAGAAAGAAAATTCAATGAGAAGGCGATCTCTGAACTTAGAGCAGTTTGGTGAGGGGAAGAGACTGCTGCATGGATGTTGGGTTACTGGAGAAAATTTTTACTGAACCAGCATGATGTTAGACATTTTGTCATGTAATGATGACTTCTGAGAAAGAGTTAGGGGAAAATGTGTAACAGGAGGGTGCTTGTTTTTGGAGACGGAACCAAGATAGGGATTGTTTATGGGGTGTAAATGTTGTTCAATTCTTGTTTTGTGGAATCATTTAAAATTGCATCAAGGTGCAAACGTACCAAAATGCTGGTTCATGATCGTATTTTGAGTGACATATCTTGCTTGAAACATAGCCTACTTCTCTATCATGTGAGTCCCATTGTTTGAAGTAATGGTTGTTTTCCTGCTTTAAAATTCCATCATGTGAAATTCGTTGGATGGCAATGTTAACTACAGTCATTGTTAAGCAGTCCTCTTTTTTCTTTTTCTTTTTCAATTGAGTGTTGATTTTTTACTAGTAATGATTTTTTTTCCGTGGTTATAATACCATTTTGGAATATTTTGCCTCCATCTTCTTGACAGGCTCTTGGTAACCTGCTTTTGTAGGTGTGGAAAGAATTTCACTCCGAAAAGGATTCTCTTCAGGTGAGTATGGAAGCTGGAAACTGGAAAGCAAGTTCCTGTGTGTAGAAATGATTGAATGTATTTAAGATTTTCATATATTTACATTTTGCAAGTTACTGAACATGGTATATTCAAAATTGTTTTTCTATGTTGTATAGTAACTTTTATAGGTTCTGCATCTTGAAATGCCCTTTTTTCCCTTGTTACTATTCTTTTCCTTGTCCATTGAATTAAATTTAATATACTAGGGATGGGCCAACCAGGCTCTGGCAACTGGCAGGTTATCTCTTCCTTGTCATTGCATATTGTAGTGGTGACTTTATTGAACAAGAAGGACCATTGATGCCTAGACAGAAAATAACACTAGGATTGAGTGGAGAAGGGGATGGTGGATGATGAGTAAGGAGAGAATGATTAGTGGAGTAAGGTGGTAAAAGGGGTTTGATCATTGAAATCACAGATTGTGATTTAGGTCTCGAATATTTTAAATTTAGAAAGCAGCCTCTTGCTGCTGGTGATGGATTTATTGCATGCACAGAAAGCGTAAGTTTTAAAATAGTGGTATGAGCTTGGGACCAAGAGGTTTGCTTTCTCTGTGGTCTCAGGTTCAAGCCCTGTGATTGCTTATATGATGGCCACTGGAGGCTTACATGGTCGTTAACTTCAGAGCCCGTGGGATTAGTCGAGGTGTGCGCAAGCTGGCCCGGACACCCACGTTAAACTAAAAAAAAATAGTAGTTTTTTTATTTTTGGTGTTTTTAGATTATTATAATATACTAATATTTAAAATAATTTTTTAAAAATAAAAAATATTATTTTAATATATTTTCTAATAAAAAGCAATCATTTTATTGTAGCAAATATTTGATAGTTACTCTAATTAATTATTTTGGATTAAGTATTTCGTGTTTCCGTCCATGTTTCCTCTAGGGGTAGCGTGTATCAGAATATTTCTATTCTTTATTTCACAATTATTTTAATTAGGAATCATAATCATATATGAAAAAGACATGGGCGGTCCATTAAATAGGCAAGTTTCTATGGAGAGAGAGAACTATTTATGAGATAGTATTTATTGTTTCACAAAATATTTTTGGAATAATATCACTCTAATAAAATGGCTGAGGCGGATTGATAGTAATAAGGGGAAATTACATTGAATTTTATATCATTTGATATTTTTTTCATTTTATTTTTATTATTTTAAAAATTATATTTTATATTGTAAAATTTATTTATTTGTAACACTTTAAATTCTTATACAGTTGTTATTAAAAAAATAATAAAAAATATCAAATTACTTATAGAATTGTTATTATATTTTTTTAATAATTAAAAAGTTCTCATGTAAGAACATTATAATTTATTATATATTTATGACATATTACATGCGAGATAATTTAATAATTTAATTTAAATTTTTTTAATTAATTAAATATGTTAAACGTAATTTTTTTTTTCAAATAATTAAGATAAAAAAAAAAGAGTAAACTATAGAAACTATAAGAGATTAATGTAATTTTCTCTAGTAATAATTAGTCAAAAACAAAAGGCTAGTAAAAGTAAACCTTACCGATCGGATACGGAAGACTCTACGTCGTAATTACCGACAAACAAAGCGAATTGGATTAAAAGTCTCGATCCAATACCATGATCTACAAACCAATGACACAATTTTTTTTCCCCATAATTTAATATTGTTTTCTATTTTTTATTCCATGAAATTGATTTTTTTTCCAGAAAAATATTTATAATAAATCTGGGTTGTCTACAAGTACTTAATCTAACTATCCATTTCTATGTTCACTGTACAAGATAACAATTTTTTGAAGCGGTTTGGTGTATTTGGCCAGTATAAGAATTAATTTTTATCATGTCAAAAGTTATTCTCGTAAAAAAATTATTCCATTAAAAAAATAGGATAAACTTGTTCAATTCTTTACACAAAGATTAACCAGAGTTGATCTGGGTTAATGTATGGATAAAAATAGTTATTATCATAAACTTAAAACCCGACTTGGAGGTTGATCCGAGTCACAAATAAAGTTGATTATTGATCCAAATCAACGTAAGGATAAAAATGATTATTATTATAGTTTTAAAACACGACTCAGGGGTCGATCAAGGACAAGACCTGAGTCATAGATCAAGAAGGTCAACTCGAGTTGACTCAAATTAAAAAACAAAATCAAAGCAACCTCTTTTTTACCAAAAAAAAAGATAAAGAAAAAATCAATGAATTTTTTACTTGTGTTTTATCTCGGGCCGACCCAGGTTTTTTACTATATCAGATTGAATCAATCATTCCTCTATTTTTTTTTCTTAAACTTAAACTGGTCCAGGTCTCAAGTCGATTGTGTCTTATCCAATGTTTACTAAACACAAAATAAGATAAATTGTCCAGTCCAATCCAAAGTACACCAAACACAAGATAAAAAAAGTTATTTATCCACTTCATTTTAGTTTTGTCAAGTCCAGTCTAGTCCAATCAATATTATCCAGCATATCAAATACTATCAAAATAAATTTAGACGAAGATCAAATTAGATCAAGAATTGTAAATACAAAGATTATTATAACCGAATCAAAACCAGAAGTGTATTGTAGTTAAAAACCCAAATCATAGGATAAATCATGTATTTAACGTGAATTTCATCTAACAATGTCTTGTTTTAGAATAATTTCATACTTTTTTATTTTTGTTATTATCGTTTTCAGATAACATTCTAAAATTGAGTTGTTTTTAAGTGTATTTAATAAAAATAACATGGTGATCATTGTAAAAGTTATATAGAAAATGTGACTTGCACGATCCATAAAAATAATAGATGGTATATGATGTTCTAGATTATATAAAGTTTTTCTTGAGTGAAAAGCTCAAATGAAGAGTTTTCGAAGTTTTTTTTTTTATGTGAATCAACATCTTTTTTATTATAAATGTTAAATGTGAGTATACCATTAGAAGCCAACGAAGTATTTGATTAAACTATGTTTAAAATTAAGACTTCAACAGTCATTAAGTTCATTAGCATGTTTTAGGTGCATAGTCACAAATCTAATTGTGTTTTATACAAGCATGGTTTATGGAGTTTTTGTATATATTAAATATTTTATCATTGGTTATTAAATCTTTGTTTAAATTATGTTGTTAATGTTATTTTTATTTAAAAAATATGAAATAGATATAACATTTGTTAAATATAATAACAAATGACTAAACTTTTATTTTGATTTCTACAAATAGCTAATAGATTTTCAATATGATATTTATATGAGGTTATTCATTATGTAAAAAATGGAATGACGAGGAGATTTCAAAGGAGAAAGACTAGGGTGTAACTTTTCATTGACATTATCAATAAGCAATGAGATGCACAATATGATGCCAATGCAATGGATAAATATATAAATACCATATTTATACTTCTAGATGTCATTGAGAAATTTGCATATGAAAATCTAATTTTGTAAAGCATGCTTATTAGAGATATGGAGTTGTTCAATAATGTAAAACATGATTTTGATTGAGTATCTGCAAGAAATAATCGCACCATTTGACTCTAAGTACATTATTATTTTCATATTCAAAGTGATTTAAAATATTGTTTTTGAAATAGTCTTACTTATTATTTTTTGCATATAAATAAATGGTGCATGACATATGAAACTTGTGCTCCAGGTTTACAAATGTTGGCTATATGATTTTTAAATCAAATTTGTAACACTTCAAGTTATAAGAGAAATTTGAGTAATTTTTTTTAACATATCCACTCCAAGAAGGAAAATAGATTGGAGTAACATTTTTTACATTCATTATAATTTGAGATTAAAAAAAGTATTTTATTTTTTCTAATTTTTCAAATATTATTTTATCTTATTAAGTTACATTGATACTTATATTGTGTTTGTCTTCATTTTGACTATTTAGGAATTATTTAAAAGGATGAAATTATAATCTAATTAATTTTGTGACATTTTATTACACTGAAAATTTGGATGTAAAAGATAATTCATCAATCTTAGCAACGGAAAAAGTGGATATTTTCATAGTGATCTATTAATGATGACTATTAAAGATACTTCCAATGACGATAATGAATGATTTGTAGTATTTTTTTTTTATTTTCTCGGGTTGACCCTAATTAACCTAGATAACTTGTGACCTAGTTTCTTAGTCGAGTTA
>Ga0307515_10019724_pt1 | contig 12103 bp, 12 predicted proteins | sample 17_EM_MG_FD_194513 | JGI IMG/M metagenome (GOLD analysis project Ga0307515, IMG submission 194513) | Populus trichocarpa ectomycorrhiza microbial communities from riparian zone in the Pacific Northwest, United States - 17_EM | ecosystem: Host-associated > Plants > Roots > Unclassified | place...
GAGTATTTATCAATGCCCAAGGCTAAATCCTGGTGTCGTTGACTATATGTCAAAACTCCCCCCGGAATGTAGGCGTTACCTTCGAGGTGCCGCCCGGGAACAGGACAAGAGTAAGGCATACCAAGGCTTCCTCCTCGCACAAGCACACGAGGATGCCAAGACCGCCAAGGAGAAACGAGCGGCAGCAGATCAGCGCAAGGATCGGGTCGACAAACGGATGGCCAAGCTGAATGCGTTCAAACCGATCCTAAATCTCAAGACGTTGGAGGAGATGACAGTCAGTGGCGACAAAGTGGACCGAATCAAGGAGCAGCTATCTTGGCACAAACGGATCGGCAGAGATGTCAACATCCCAGCTGGGTTCCATGCGTTCCGCAAGGCAAAAGCTTGGATCGCTATGATTCAAGCAGTTTGGAGACACCTGCATGGGGTAGCGCACCAGAAAATCAAAGGTACAGGTATACAGTCTACGTAAATGCACAAAGCTCAAAGATACCTACAGCACCGGAGGAAATCAACGAGAAATTTGACGCCTTTGCGGGTATGGAAATCACGTCAGACACAGATGGTAGTATCGACGATGGCAACTACTCCAACCCGGTAGGCAGCGAAGACGGCCACCCTGACACCGGCGCTGCTATGGAATATGCTCTAACCCACGACATTTCACTGGATTCAATCGTCAACACTGAGGATGAAGACATTGACCTCGAGGATGAGCATGAGGATTCTGACCCGGAGGAGTATATCGATACCGAGGAGGAAGGATTCGAAGTTGGGCCGGGGGAGGAGGGAGACGAAGGGCCAACAAACCTCAGGTCCAATCACGGATTTGACGGTGTGGAGCTTGGTGTTGTTCCGCCGCCGCCTACCCGACACGAGCCATGCGGAAGACTTGGCGCTGGTGATCAACGGTCTCATCGATACACCGCTGGATGCGTGTGGACAAAGGAAGATTGGTCCTGCTCATACGACGCTGTCTTCATGGCCTTCTGGTCCCTCTACGAACAATCATCTTCGAGCTGGCGCGATAACTGGATACAGCACACACCGGACTGGAACACACCACTCAGCAACAACTTCGATCACCTTATCATCCTCGCAGATACTCCGGTTGACGCTCGTGACCGCGCAGGATGGTTTTCTCACTATCGCGACCGCTTTCGTGACCAGCTGTCCCGTACGGATCCAAGGTCATTCCCGCGCAGAGGACCGCTCCCGGCCTCTGCCAGTCGGATCCTAGGGCTCATGTTTGGCCGAGATGCTGGGCCTTATCTTGAGCAGTACCTCGTCTGTTCAGATTGTGGGGCCATGTCTTGGACCGAACGCGAAACTTGTTTTCTCGCAACAGGTCTAGAATACGATCGCGAGATTCCCATCTCATTACATACGGTTTGGACGTCGTTCATCGAACGCACCAGAACAAATGTTCGACGAGAAGCCACGTGTTCGCGCTGTCAGGGTCAGAACAAGGTACGAGCATTGGAGATGCCGAATGCACCCTGGATCTGGTTCGAGCGGGACAGGAATTCTTCTGTGGAACCCTCGCTGGTCCTCACGTTTGACTCCCCATCCCAAAGACTCAGCTACAGCCTCCGGGCGATCATTTACGCTGGCGGGAACCACTTCTCCATACGTTTCCGTGAACAATCGGGTGGATGGTGGAAGCACGACGGTCAAGTGGCGTCAGGAGTTCCGCAGCCCGACGACATCCGATCCAAGGCAGAGCTTCTCATGAATGGCACACGTTTTGCGTGCACGTTGATTTACCGTCGTGACGGCCATTAAAATGTAACTAGCGTTTATTCTCCTGCATTGTTACCGACTCACCATCATTGCCTCCCCCTTGCCGTTGATCTCTATCCACGGTCACTTATTTTGCACATTTTCACCAATGTACACCCCCCAGCCACGTACTGTAGCAGCTGTCCTGTACATCCCGCACATGTTATGTACGATATCTACCACGTACAATTTATTATCGCCGAAACCGTTGGAAGGAGGTTTTTAGCACGGATAAACAAACGTAAACAATTACGATCACGTTTGGTGGCGTTGCCCATCCCCATGTATTGGACATAAAGAGGGTCCGTGATGAACAAGCGGAAGGAAAATTCCTGTGTATGTTTAGTGCGACCCCACAACCCCCTGCGTGGATCCATTCCATGCTTACCCCCGGCTGATTGGAAAACGAGATGAAGATCGAGGGCGTCGATGAATCTGCCCTGATGGGGCCGCAGTAGTGGCGCCTTCGGAGCTCCACAAATACCATCAAATTACGCAGCAACCTCAAGATGGGGTATGGACGAGTGGAAAGTAGAGGTTCGCGACATTCTTCGCGAGAGTAGATTGTTGTGATACTTATTTTCCCTTCAGAGGTGGTAAGGAAACGCTCGCGGTCCAAGCCTAGACCACCCTCGGATCCGGAATCCCTACAGACACCGCGAGCCTTACGGACGCAGTTAGATACTGAGTTCCAGGTTTGGTTTGGTTGCAACGGCAACACAGATCCCTGATAACCGGTGTGGAGTCCGGCGGATCCCCTTTGAGTTCCAGGTTGACGTTGAGGGCGCGGCGCTTACTGAGTACTACGGAGTATCTTTGTACAGTTCCGCAGTAAACCTCAGGCCTTGTGACCGTAAACTCATGCTCCGTCGGCGTTTACAAACTAACTGGCCACGTCGGACCGCGGACTCAGTCGTGAATGAAGTTAGCGTGAAAGGATGGATCTGCCCAACAACACGAGGACCTAGGTCTCAAGAAGGTTCGAAAAGTCCGACGTAGCCGGCCAGGATTAGCAGCTCACGACCACGACCTGTAAATTTGCTCCCAGCGGCCGCCGTGGTCCGGACCCGGAGGATTTGGTATGTATGAACTGCTGGAGGAAAAGTACAACCGGAACCTCTTGCGGAACTCAGCGCATCCGACATACGATCCCGCCAAAATGGAATGTCAGGGACGGCCGGTAGTGGAATGACACCGTTTCGACATCAGTGTCAGGGTAACTGGCGGAGATGAAGAGAGGAGCGGATGGTCGGGTCGAGTTGACGAATACCAATGCAATCTACAGATCCACTTTTTTTCCCATTCTTTGATCTCCATATGGTTCGGCTCAAGCGTGGCAGGTTGCACCACACCGCAAGACGCCGGTGGAGTAATATCATACGTGTCCTGAAAGAAGTCAGAGATGACATAGCGCTCTTTGCTCCCCCCCGGGGCTTGTGCTATCCTCTCGGTGTACATGAGGGTAGGTGTTGGCAACCGCTCGTGGTCACCGGTTACTACGAGACCCTCTCCGCAATAGGGGTACTAATCGTAGCGCGATCAATGAGGAGAAGAGCTCCATCGTTATTCGGATTGCATCTCAACTCATCATCGCAAAAAGAAAAGCGTTGAGATAACCAGGATCTTGCGCGGGAACGATGTCCGCGCTAGTGGCAGCTCGCCAAGTTTCAAAATTTCAAGTTTGATCGGCGTGGGAGGTGAAAGCTTCGCGGTGATCGGGCGGCTCCACTGAAGTCGTTCGCTCCTTCCTTCCTCAGTTCTGAAATGGAGAAACACCCATCAGTAAGTGATACAAAACTTGGTCAAAAGGACAATGGAACGGGGGAGCACACCGCATTTTTACGTCCTCGAAACTCGGCTCTTGGGCTTTAGTCTGAATCGGGGTGTCGTTTTGTAGTTCTCGGCTGTCTCGCACCTCCTGAATAAGTATCCAAACGTCGGAGGGGCGCTATTCCAGACGTACAATGACCTGTCGTTGGGTAATTCTGTCTCCTCTCATCATCTCAATCGCCCGGGCTTACGTGGCTTTCATAACCGGGGTAGGGCAAGGGTGGAAAGATGTCCAGGTCCTCGACCTTCAGACCTGCTCCAGACCCGCTCTCAGAGGAACCCGTACAGGATCGGTAAGCGTCTCGCCCTACACTGCAAATGTCCAACAGTCTGGCCTGGGCTGAAACTCTGGATCTGCTTGCTAGGACGCGAGTGTGTACGTCCTGCCCTGTTGGTTATCGGAGAATCTGACCATGTCGCTGTACGTTATAATGTCCTTGACCCGCACGAGTTTACAATGCAGCGTGCTTCGTCGTTCGGGTGCTGACGTGTCACGAGCAGAATCCATGGCGCGTTCGAAGAGATGGGAGACGTGTCAGAACTTTACATGGCCATCACCGCGGAGGATTCATCGATCGTGTATTACAAACTCAGCAAGGGGTTGGTGAAGCCGCAGTTGTGAAATAAAATGAAGGCAAGCTACGTAAAAGTAACCTATCGAACTGAGATTCCTGGGCTGCGTGGTTGCTATCGTCTCCGTCGGTCGTCGTCGGATAGGTCTTCACTCGAATAACGTCTTCGCCGATCTGAGGTACGTCGACTATTGCGACTGCCTGCCGACGAACCGCTCCTTCCACGTCTCCTTTTACGCTCGGGCGAACGAGTGCGAGCCCTTGAGCGTGAACGTGAGGATCCAGATGATGAGTCGGAGTATGACCCGGAGGAGGAATCTGAGTCCGATCCCGAGTCTGAATCAGCGTCAGAGTTGGACTCTGATCCGGACGACGAAGACGCGCTGAAGAAACCGGGTGGGGATCGTGAACTTCAAGCATCGTAACGTTGGAAGAGAGGGGAATCTCACCTCCTCCGCCTTTTTCCTGACTTTGTGTTCGTGGATGAATCTCCTGGTTTGTCTTTCGCGCGTTCTTTCTCCTTAGCTTCAAGCAACTTGTTGGCTGTCCCCGTCCTGACAGTGGCAAAGAGAATTGGAAAGTGAAAATGATAGTCAAAGTTTTGAACACGTACTTTGTCTTGAACTCGTCCGGCAAATCGATGGAAGGGTTCCCCTCTAGCTTTAGCTTATCCAGCGTATTGACTTTCGCGAGCTGCTCCGTCCTCGATGGACGTGAGACGTACGGCCGTGTGGATTTGCATTCGAAGATGAAGTGGCCTGCGTCGAGAAGCAGTCAGCCGAGAGAAAGAAAGGTTAGGGTAATCTGCAGGTCTACCTGTTCCCAAGCATTTTTGACAAACGGTGGTGGATGATGCTCTTGGGTTGTTCCCTGATCGTTTATGAGGGGCGTATTTGGACATGACGAAGAGTGTGGAGAGTGATCGAAAAAGAAAGGTTCAACGTGGCTGATGCGCAAACAACCGGCTCACCTCCACTCATCCTCACCCTCGGTAGCAAACCATGGACGCTTGGTTGAGGGACGTTCCTCCGATAACCAGGAGCTGGGTAATCCTGTGCGTCCTCACTACGGTCGCTGTGGTACGCACATCTTCGCCGCCTGTTGTTCCCGGCTTACACCACAGTGGCTCACACCCGAAACCTCGCCCGTTGTAGCAAATCGAAATGGTTACCCCATTGCAGCTATATTTCAGTTTCAAGTCGACCTTTACAAACGCTCAGGTAGCCCATCTGCCAGGTGCTAGACGTCGGAATAATCGGCTGACGCTGTGGTTACAGTTTTGGAGAGCCATTACCAACTTCTTTTACTTTGGACCGCTGTCTTTTGAGCTCTTCTTCCACCTTTTTTTCTTGTATGTCCTCGGGGTATTTCTCGCTACGGTGATCGTGAACGTACGTACTGACCGTTTTCCAGTATGAGATACAGCAAGATGCTGGAAGAGTCCTCGTTTGCGAACCGGAAAGCAGACTACTTCTGGCTGCTTCTCCAATCCGCCGTCATGCTCCTAGTGCGTCCATCTTACCCGCCACACCACGCGGTTCGTTCCCAACTCACATGTCCTCTACCAAAGATACTCTCCCCGCTCGTGAATCTCCCGTTCCTTTCCTCTCCTCTTGCGTTTGTCCCAATTTACCTCTGGTCTCGCCGCCACCCATCCACACCAATATCTCTCTTTGGCCTCGTAACGATCTCCGCTCCTTATCTCCCACTTGCCCTCGTTGGAGTTGCTTGGATGGTAAACGGTACCTGGAAAGCCGCCGCTCAGGATCTTCTCGGTTGTGCGGTTGGCCATGTCGGATGGTTCATGAGGGACGTTTGGACGAGAGAGATGGTCGGTAGACCGACGATTCTGAGCGACGCCCCGGATTCACTGTACGTTTCTGGTTGCTGGGTTTGTGCGTAGCTCTGACGAACGTGTCGTTTAGGAAACGGTTGTTTGGAGATATTTGAAAAAAAAACGTCGAAATCCTCCCTACATCCACATCTTACATTCAATCTCTCCCTCTGTATCCACGGTGTTCCTGAGACATTTCTGTTCATCCAAATAATTCATCTGACGGACTTGGCTTGTTCTGTTTCCACATTCTCTTGCAGAACCGCAGACACCCTCCGTATACACACCATTGATAGTCAACGTCTAGCGAGCCACACTATGTTTGCACTATGTGTGTGTTATACGGGCACATGGCTTTCGAATTTGAACTGAAGCTGGGGATTGAAACTGGTAACGCACGAATTCTTCCATGCATAAGGGAACCGGGACATTCGAGGCGACTCTATTACCTGCTCGGAGCTAGTGCGTAAACTATGCAGGTTTTTGGACAGGAGCGGTTGGGGTTACGCTTGCGGGATGGCGGCAAAGTTCATAACCCGGAGGTGACAAAGGAGAGCAGTCTTAGTACATCCCCAGAGCACTAGACCGAAATGTACGTATTTCGTGTTTTCCCCCTTCTCGTTCGATGAGCCGGCCGGCTGCACAGTGTGTTCTGTTAATGCATACACGATATCACAACGGAGGTCGCCGCGGTCGAACATCCATTGCTTGGAAACCACGGGAATGGGGTTACAAAATCTACAATTCTACGGTCTGTTCATCATCGAATTTCTCCCTTTTCAACGCATGATCCACCTGGGGTAGCGAATCACCACGAGCCCTCTTACCCAACACACGGCTGCCTGTTTCTGCACCAACAGAGGGATCGTCAACCGCCATCTGCTGTTCTGCTGTTCCTCCCTTTTGTTCCGTCGCCTGTTTACCCTGCCCCTCTTCGACTGTGGCCGCATCAAACTCCGCCTCCGCTGTCCTCAACTTCGTGTTCAGGGTCACAGGCGTGATATCCAAACCCTGAGCTAGATCCACAAGGGCCAGAAAGTAAGGTTTCAACTTCCTGAAGACAAGCAACGTCTCAGAGCCATCGAAAGAATCCTCAAATGACCGGTAGGCGTCAGCGAGTATGTTTCTCATACCCACCAGAACTCTACCGAGGGGTTGAAGTACTGGCGGTAGCAATACACAAGCTTGTGCGATCGTGCCCGCCACAAATGTTGAAGTGCGGTTGCGGTATAACTTGTAGTACGCTTTTGTCATGACGGTATCGGGGACTCCCTTGGGTTTGGAGGAGAAGACAAACCAGACCGCGACCCACCAGGCGGATTCATAGTCGTGAAGTGGGTTATAAAGCCAGGTCCTGTTGGTACGCTTGAAAATCGATCCAGTCGCACTGATCTGCAGTTTAGTCTCCTGTTTGGTCCCTTGTTTAGCGCGGAGGATAGCATTGACCCATTCGGAATCGCTTTCATCTCCTGAATGATCGCTACTTCTCGAGACCGGCTTACGTTCCGGAAGGAACAGGTATTCCCCTTCCTCGGCCTCGATGGCTGCGAAATGTGGAGTTCCCTGAAGACGATCGCTTCAGTTCACAAACCCTCACTAAAGACAAGCCTACCATGCGCATCTCCCTCACACCAGGTAAAGATGTGTCCTTTGGCCTCGTCAGTTCCTCCAACTGCCCCGCCACCTGCCGTTTTGCTAACTCTAGGTCTGATATCATTGCTCTTGTCCCCCCAACCACAATGACATTTCCTGGACTGAAGTCTCCGTGGACCCACCCTGCTCTGTGTAAGTGATGTAGCCCTGGGTCCATAACGTAAGACTCTTCCAGTTTACTTAATCTTGTCACTTACCAACTGTCGCTCGACCAATGCACGTGAGCACCTCTGCAAAGGAGGCCACTTCAAACAGGGACATCCCCCTCTCATCGTACACGACCTGGTAACGGAACCTGGGGTGCGGAGGGTGCTCTGGGGCCAGTGGTGTAGAGGCAGATCGAAGGCGGTGGTCTTGATCGGGGATTGGGGCTGCAGGATTACTGATCGGTTTCGGGGTATCGGTGGCGGGGACGAGGATCTGGGGTTCAGGTTGGTCCCTCGGCACGAAGGTCCTGTTTTCGAGAATCTTACAAACCCTACCAAACCCTCCAGACATGTCCGTCTTGTGATGCCCACAAATACCAATGAAGTGCTCGTCAAACATCTCGTCGCCCATGTCGCTCTTGATTTCTGTTACGATGTCGTGCTCCATTTTTTCCCAGGACGATCCTCGATCCAGCAATCCTTGATGACGCGTATCTTCCCCGTCTCTTGGTCCACCGCCTCAAACACCCGTGACCCCTGGCCAGTCAGCGCCTCAGCACCAATATCATAAAGTAGCTTTGACGTGTGATATTCCCTCCCTTCAATGGTAAAGTGAAGGTCAAAATCTGTCTTTCCAATGTGATCGATGCTCGTGTCGAAGCCAAGGTCCGCCTCAGAGGAGGTAGCGAGCAGGATGAAGAATTTGAGGAGTGAATCAGGATCCTGGAAGATATTAGATATCCAGGCACCCGAAGCACAAGAGCTACACCGACCTCGAACCAGTCAAAAGGCGTGAATGTGAAGGGTGCTGATCGGCACAACAGCCAGATACGGAACTTTGTGCCGTGAATGGTGGACCCGAACGAAAACATTCGACGGGGGTCGCAACGCATGATGTGAAGGAGACTCCAAAAGGCCTTGGTGTCATTCTGTGGAACGATGAGATCACGGTCATGGCAAGAAACTAATCCAGGTTGACCTACATCAAAGGCATTACCATCACCAAACTTGTATTCGAAAGGGCAAGCTAAGTCCCTCTATCTGAATTTTCCCGGCGTCGAGGAGGTGCCGGCAGCCATGTGAAGGAAAGCGTTGGGCCGGTGGGTACTAACCCTGGTGGGTTCAGGCCCAACGGAGCCAGCGTGCACCATCGTTTTAACAGCGATCTTATGTCCAGTATCTTTAAGCCAGGCCAGCACCAGATTGAAGAGTTGTGAAAACAACATGAAAGTATTAGCTTCGCTACCACCTGTTCCCCGGGTGAGGAATGATTCCTCCTTGATCTTCTTACGATTCCACTTCCCGGCTTTTGTAATAAAGCACAGATCGAGGAGGTGTGCCTTAACGCTGTCTAGGACGCCAGGTTCCAGTGGATATGCGTTCCACAAGTGGACCATAGAGAGATTTACCAAATAGGTGACCTCGTTGCGAAGAATTTCGCGAGCCTGGTCCAGGCCAGCGGTACGGAAGAGTTTCGTGGTGAAGGTACTTGTAAGTTGCCCAGTGTCAGGGTCAATTTGTCGGACAACCTTTGCGCGTGTCGGAGCGCTCGCCGGTTCAGGATCGGGGCCAGCTCGTTGAGTGGGGTCTGGGTTCGTCGTACCGGGGTCGTTGGTGGACATCGATGGGGAACTGACGAACGCCTGTCAGGGATGAAGCGATGTCACGGTCTGATTGTGACCGGAACTTTGGATGATCCTGAGTCAAGTTAAGTTTTATCTGCTGCGGGGTTGGAATATAGGCAGGGCTGCCAACTTGGCCGACCGGCAGTCAATGATTCAATAAATGGCAAGGTGAACCAAGGTACCCTCTGCACATCCCGGCACACATCCCCTAGCTACGTGACAGGGTGTAATCAGTAAATAGTGGAAGGCGAAGGCATCTGCCTGCACCCCCTTGGGACCACGCGCTTCAGGTAAACGAAAAGAAATATATATCCTATGCTTTACACAAACACACTTATATTGATGCTGCCGAACTAGTCCAAAGCACGAACAGCAGGGTGGTGTTCAGGCGGGGTGAGTGGCATGCTCTATCCCAGGTCAGGCGTGATAGGTCCATGATAACCGTACATGTGGATCGAATCCGGAGAGTCTGCAGCGACGCAGTAGAGGAGATGAAGGAAGGTATTCATCGCAGTGCCAATCTTCATTCACTTGCGCATGCCGAACAAACTAGACTGCAAAAACACGGAACAAAATGATGAGAGTATGCACGCCATGAGTGTGATATCACTCAGCTGACGATAAATCCAGCGTCAGAAACCCAGAACACGATCCTTTTCCCCACTGGAGGTATTATCGCAGCAGACTCTCCTTCGTTCTCTTCCTCGCCTCCCAGGACGGATGCAGAGCTTTGGCGGTACGGTGTGTTCTGTCAATGCATACAATTGAGGTCGCCGGGATCGAACGTGCATTACTTGGAATTAGCCACGGGAATGGGTTACAAAATATACAATTCTACAGTCTGCTCATCATCAAATTTCTTCCTTTTCAACGCACGATCCACCTGGGATGGCGAACCACCACGAGCCCTCTTACCCAACACACGGCGGCCTGTTTCTGCACCAACAGAGGGATCGTCAATCGCCATCGGCTGTTCTCCTGCTTCTTCCTTTTGCTCCATCGGCTGTTGACCCTGCCCCTCTTCGACTGTGGCCGCATCAAACTCCGCCTCCGCTGTCTTCAACTTCATATCCGGAATCGTGGGCGTGATGTCCGACAAACCCTCAGCTATAACCACAAGCTCCAGGAAGTAAGGTGCCAACTTCCCGAAGACAAGCAACGTCTCAGAGCCATCGAAAGAATCCTCAAAGGACTGGTAGGCGTCAACGAGTACGTTTCTCATCTTCACCAGAACGTCACCGAGGGGTTGAAGTACTGGCGGTAGCGACGCACAGGTTTGTGCGATCATGCCCCCCAAAAATGTTGAAGTGCGGTCGTGGTATACCTTGTCGTACGCTTTTTTCATGACGGTATCGGTGACTCCCTCGGGTTTGGAGGAGAAGACAAACCAGACCGCGACCCACCAGGCGGATTCGTAGTCGTGAAGTGGGTTGTAAAGCCAGACCCTGTCAACATGCTTTGTAATCGGTCCGGTCGTACTGCTCGGCAGTTCGGTCCCTTCATCGCGGAGATTGTCCCATTCCAAATAGCTTTCGGTTGCTGGATGACTGCCACTTCTCGAGTCTGTCTTATGTCGCGGAAGGAACAGGTATTCCCCTTCCTGGACCTCGATGGCTGTGAAATACGGAGTTCCCTGAAGACCATCGCTTCAGCTCATGAGCCCTCACTAAAGACAAACCTACCGTGCGCATCTCCTTCACACCAGGTAAAGATGTGTTATTTGGCCTCGTCAATTCTTCCAACTTCTTCGCTACCCGCCATTTTGCGAACTCCAGGTCTGATATCATTGCTTTCGTCCCCAGCACGATGATATTTCCTGGGTTGAAGTCTCTGTGGACCCACCCTGCTCTGTGCAAGTGATGCAGCCCTGGGTCCATAACGTAAGAGTCTTCCAGTTTACTCAATCTTGTCACTTACCGACTGTTGCTCGACCAATGCAATCGAACGCCTCTGCAAAGGAGGCTACTTCAAAGAGGGACATCCCCCTCTCATCATAAACGACCTGGTAACGGAATCGGGGGTGTGGAGGGTGCTCTGGGGCCGGTCGTGTAGGGGCAGATTGAAGGCGGTGGTCTTGATCGGCGACAGAGGCTGCGGGATCATAGGTCGGCTTCGGGGTATCGGTGGCGGGGACGAGCATCTGGGGTTCAAATCGGTCCCTCGGCACGAAGGTCCTGTTTTCGAGAATCTTGCAAACCCTATCAAACCCTCCAGACATGTCTGTCCTGTGGTGCCCACAGATGTCAATGAAGTGCTTGCGAAACATCTCGTCGTCCATGTCGCTCTTGATTTCTGTTACGATGTCGTGCTCCATTTTTTTCCCAGGAAGATCCTCGATCCAGCAATCCTTGATGACGCGTATCTTCCCCGTCTCTTGGTCCACCACCTCGAACGCCCGTGACCCCCGGCCACTCGGTGCATCAGCGCCAATATCGTAGAGCAGCTCTGTCGTGTGATAATCCCTCCCTTCAATGGTAAAGCCAAGGTCAAAATCCTTCTCACCAAGGCGATTGATGTTCGTGTCGAAACCGAGGTCCGCCTCAGAGGAGGTAGCGAGCAGGATGAAGAATTTGAGGAGTGAATCAGGATCCTGGAAGATATTAGATATCCAGGCACCCGAAGCACAAGAGCTACACCGACCTCGAACCAGTCAAAAGG
>Ga0307515_10019726_pt1 | contig 12102 bp, 4 predicted proteins | sample 17_EM_MG_FD_194513 | JGI IMG/M metagenome (GOLD analysis project Ga0307515, IMG submission 194513) | Populus trichocarpa ectomycorrhiza microbial communities from riparian zone in the Pacific Northwest, United States - 17_EM | ecosystem: Host-associated > Plants > Roots > Unclassified | place...
ACCACCTTGTTTGCAAATAGCAAGGTTTTTTTTGGAGAAATTGGAGGGTGAAAGTGCTCGTTCTCTTTGTTCTATAAAGCTTTTCGGGCTCAGTCCAATTTAATTACTCTCGTGCTCAGCCATGGCCAGCCCAGATCCATTGAGTTTCTTCTTATGAGCCCAAAAGCGCATTTAACCTTTTTTTCGAGATTTAAAGCAGAAACCAGAAGGAGAGAAATATACACAATAGAAAAGACTGTTTTGTTTTTCAACGACAACGACGTCAATTTCACATTGTATTTAAAAGAATCAATAAATTCGCCTCTGAAAACTGGTCTCAAGATTTAAAACTTAAAAAATTAAGAAAATGAGCAAATAGAAAAGTACGTCATGCTAATATACCTTAATATACCTTGGATGATCCACGTCTAAGGGTCAGGAGACCAATTCTCAAGAACACACACTGTATTTTTTTTTTTTTAGTTTAACGTGGGTGTTCGGGCTAGCTTGCGCATACCTCAATTAATCTTATTGGCCCTAAAATTAACGATCATGTAAGCCTCTAGTGGCCATCATATAAGCAACCACAGGGCTCGAACCTAAGACTACAGAGGAAGCAAACCTCGTGATCCCAAACTCTTACCATTGAACCACCAACTAGATGGTTAAACACACTGGTATTTTTAGTACATGCTATGCTACGTACAAACCAATATATTTTTATATCTATTAAGATTTTACCTCAGTTTTCCCTACTGCTGTTGCTCCTAGTGCAGGAATTTTCCAGTTATCCCATGCTTAGACTCTTCTGTTATCTAACAAAGACCCCTCTGTTTATACTCTCTTTTTTTCAATGGTTTTGCTTTCTCTTGGCTAACACGTGTTCATCAAATTTACAAGCAAGTCTCACTCTTCTAATTACCTTCATTGCTCTAATACCTACCTTCACCGTTACTTTCTTGCAGATATACTGCTTTCAGTCCTTTGTGCATTCAGGCCCTTCGACCATGCGTGTGTTTTTCTTTTGTTTAAACTGCTGGCCCTGTCCTCCTTACTATACTACATCTTCTATCACCCTATGCAAGAATGCTTTTTAGCTTTTTACTTTGTTGTTTGTTCTTAATTATCCAGCTTTTTGAATTTCCGAGACAAGCCTGCGTTAATTGACTTCAGCTTTTAGCTTGCCCTATGCAAACAGTGAAGTCTTTGACTGCAGAAGACCAGCATTATCTTTTGTTCTTTACTTCTGTTTTTGTTTTTTTGACATGGATCGTTGTGGCAGCCTCTGCCAAGTCTTGAATGCAATGCTTACTATCGTTTACCTATTATAACTGCTTTACTCTCTCTTTTTTTACTCATTTGATGACAGTTTGCCCTATTAAATTCTTGCTTTAATCGACATCAACCGAATTCCAGGACAAATTATCAACAACCCGGCCGCAGCAGAGCACGGTTACCTCGTCTAATAGATTCTATATTTGAACCAAGTTCTCTCCATGTTTTCCATCTTCTTATTGAGCCTTGCATTGTAAACTATCTATGAAGTTAAGCTTTTATGTTTTTTTTTTTATCGTGGACATATTACTGTGATTTATGGATAGGCAGTCATTTTTAAGAGTAAAATCATGAGAGAAAACCGTCAACACGAGATTCTTAATAATCATACATTTTCCTCTAATTTACTATTTACCACTTGACTCTTAAAAATAATCATTACATAATAAGTTAATAAATAGCATATGGGCTGCACTCCACAATGGATCAATAATAATTTTTTTTAAATGTAAAAATATTTAAGTTAGGTTAAATTCACAGAATATATTTGCATCATCATTATCTTTAAATAAAGTATTTTTTACAATAATACCATAAATAGCGCATAGCAAAGCAGCGCACAGGACACCGGTAATAAATTTCTTTCCCTTTAATTTTTTTTCTTTTAAGATATTTTCAATTTTGTTTCCTCTTTAAATTTTTTCCTTTTCTCTTATTGATTTTTTTTTCACACTATAAAGATGAAATAAATTGATTTGACTTTAAGATATTTTCAATTTTATATTTTTTTCTTTTTTAATTTTTTTTCTCTTATTGATTTTTTTTTCATACTGTAATAAGAAAATAAATTTATGTGACTTTTTTTTATATTGTACAAAAGTTAGGTGAGATAATTTTTTTTTCATTTCAGGTTGAGTTGAATTTCATTATTAAAACATGTTTGTTTTTGCGTTTCAAAAATAGTATTAAAAAAATTAAATTTTATTTATTTTTTTCTTTACATCAAATTAATATTTTTTGATGTTTTTGTATTATTTTGATGTGATAATATGAAAAATAAAAAAATATTATCTCAATATATTTTAAAAAAAAAATTAAAAAATATCATTGTGAACATGAACTCATTGCACTATAGACGCAGAATGTTTGCACTTTGAATAATATTGTAGCACCGGGAAGGCATTGTCTTTTCTGTTTATTAGTTAAAAAGTGTTATTGGGTTTGGCAACCAAATATTTTTAATTTTATTTTCTTATCTTTTTAGATTTTTTCAACCAGACTCATTCAGCATTAAAAGGTTTGTTTGTTTTTGTATTTCAAAAGTATTTTTGAAAAAAATAAAAAAAAATTGTTTTAAATAAAAAAAATTTTGGTATTTTTAAATCATTTTAATATAATAATATCAAAAATAAATTTCAAAAATTAAAAAAATATTATCTTAAAATATTTTAAAATAAAAAATACTTAAAAAAAAAAATTCATTTCTAACCGATGAATGTTATCCAAAATGGAAAGGAGAATTGATTGCTGTCTACTCCAGTGACATATGATCATGCGTCAGTTGATATCCATACATAAGATCATGCGTCAGTATTTGCCTTTTGTAGTCAACTGACAGCAGCTACTAGCAATCTACCTTCCACGGCTCTATTACATAAAGAGTTGGCGAGAGCTCTTGACACACTCACTCCCCTACTCTCTCTGCCGTTACTGCCTCACTTCCATAGCAACAACACAAAAGGAGAACAATTGGAAACGATGGCCGAGGAGCAGAAAGTTATCATTCCAAGAGTGAAACTGGGTAACCAAGGATTAGAGGTAAAACCCCATTTCATCTTTCTCTCTATGAATATCCGTTTCTCTATTAGATAGATGTCTTCTAAAAGTACAATTTTTATGACTTATCATATTCACAGCCTCAACGCCTCAGAGATTCTTGAGTGAAATGTTGCAAAAATGGGAGAATGATTGGTTACTATAAAAGAAACCCTTTTGTAGGGAGATAAAATTTTGTATGTGCTAAGAATTAAGAAAGGAAAGGTGTTATTGTCTCTTGATTTTTCTGCATGATATTTTTCGACTTTTAGGTCTCAAAGTTGGGCTTTGGATGCATGGGGCTTTCTGGAATATACAATGCCCCACTCCCTGAAGAGGTTGGCATTTCAATCATCAAGGAAGCTTATAGCAAGGGGATTACTTTTTTTGATACAGCAGATGTTTATGGACCTCACACTAATGAAATCTTGGTTGGGAAGGTAAGTTTCGAAATGTTTTTTCTAAGGTTCTTTCATAATATGCTTTCTTGTAAAAGAATTGGCCAGTATAATATGGTATCTAGTTTTTTATAATAATAATAACAACCAAGCCGCAATCACAAACTAGTTGGCTGGTATATAGTTTTGATGATAGTGAAATTCTTGCCTGCAAAGTTCCATCTTCAATTGGACCTTATTTCTTTCCTTATATTTGCCTCAGCATCAGAATTGAAAATATTTGGACTCTCCTGATGAAGTTAGTCCCTTTCTGTTTTTCTATTTATATGTCATTTTGGCATGGAACTGATTCAATTCTTTAGATGGATATGACTTTCTTTTCTTGCTATTATTTCTCATAAATGTTCTAGTTGTTGAAGGCCGTAAATATATTGCATTTGTAGGGCTATGTGTCACTATCATTTCATCAATTCTTGGACATGCTCGAGTTTCTCAAACTCAGGGGTACTGAAGTGCTTTTATCTTCTTGCAATAAAAGGTTTTCCCCACTCATCAAATCACCGGTTAAGTAATTCCCTGCAAAGGAGTGGTCATGGCTTGAAAAGCTTAAAGATTAAAAGGGTATATGGTCATCACCATTTGAAGAATTGAAACAGTGTTTGTAAATGAGAAGCTAGCATGTCCAACAATGGACTCCCAAAACAAAAAATATGTCGCTGAAGCAAGCAATTAACATATGAAGATCATGCCTAATATATTTAATGAACAGTTGGCCAATGAGCCTTTGTTTCAAATGGCATGTGTCTCTCCTCCCCTAAAAGAGCTTTTGGGATGAGAGGAATTTCTGATATAGCATCAGGTGGTATTTTTCTTTGTTTATTTATCGCCAAGACTTGCATTTTGCAGGCATTGAAGCATTTGCCTAGAGAAAAGATCCAGTTGGCTACAAAATTTGGCATTGTTCCAAACGGTTCTGATTTTAAAAATTGTGCAATCAATGGCAGTCCTGAATACATCCGTGCATGTTGCGATGCTAGCCTGAAGCGTCTAGATCTGGAGTACATTGATCTCTACTATCAGCACCGTACCGACACTTCCGTTCCAATAGAGGAAACTGTATGTTCTTTTCCTTTCTTTCACCACGGAATAGTTCAAACTAACTGCGTGCACTATTTAATTTCTAATCCAATTACTTTGAGTTGGCAGATGGGAGAGCTTAAGAAGTTAGTGGAAGAGGGAAAAGTTAAGTATATTGGATTATCCGAAGCAAGTCCCGACACAATAAAGAGGGCACATGCAGTCCATCCCATTAGTGCAGTACAAATGGAATGGTCACTTTGGTCTCGTGACATTGAAGAAGAAATAATCCCACTTTGCAGGTATCCATATCAATGGGATTTTCATTTCAAGCTGATCATTTGTAACATTTAAATTTTTGTTTTTACATTTGTTGCCTTTTTAACCCTTAGTTGTTTAACTTGTGCAGGGAACTTGGAATTGCAGTAGTTCCATATAGCCCTATCGGTCGCGGTTTTTTTGGTGGCAGAGCAGTCGTGGAAAGTTTGCCTTCGGAGTCTGTGCTGGTATGAAGCTCCATACACGCTTGGTAACTTGTGCTTATACTTTTGTGTCGTTGCTTATTTGACCTAACATGCTTGGTAACTTGTGGCCTGTTGGCGTTGTTTTAGAAAATTTATCCGAGGTTCACGGAAGAAAATATCGAGAAGAACAAGGTGTTTTACACTCGAATAGAAAAACTGGCTGCAAAGCATGGCTGTACTCCTGCTCAGCTTGCCCTTGCTTGGGTTCTCAATCAAGGGGATGATGTGGTGCCTATCCCTGGTGAGTCAGCTTTTGTTTGTTTATGTTTAGTTCTCTGATTCAAGCTACAAAATTTTGATTAAGGTATCAAATTCCAAAAATTGTAGATTTCTAATCTTTTCTTCAAATATCTCTAGGAACCACTAAGATTAAAAATCTGTATGACAATGTTGGATCATTGCAAGTTAAGCTGACAAAAGAAGATTTAAAGGAAATCTCCGATGCTGTTCCCATCAATGAAGTGGCTGGAGTAAGAAATGCGCTGTTCCAATTTACATGGAAGTTCGCTGACACACCACAACCTAAAAATAGCCAAGTCTGAACTTGATATGTACGTGAGAGCAAAGGGTTGCTGCTAGGTTTTATTTCGGCTTGTTAAATAAATTCCATCTTGGACAAGTTTTATCATAGTGAAAAAGCAACAAAAATAATGTAGTACCATACCCTAAACAACTTCTTGTGCAAATCTTGGACAACCTAAAAACAGCATTTCTGGTACCTTTGTGTAGACAACTTCCTGGAAAATTTATAGAAGCTGCTGAAAGTCTTTTAAGGTTGTTCTGGTGTTGCAACTACAAGAGTCGATGTAGTAACATATTGTAGAACCAGTATGGAGTATGGAGGATGAGAAACTTGAATCTTTATGTCATATATGATAGAGGTTGCTCAAATGTACTAGTACTATTACACAGACTCTAAATGTTGTGGTATAAATATTGTGCACACGCACACTGTTCACATTTTCATATTTTATTATGAACTTACTGTTTAAAATTGTTTTTTATTTTTGTCCTCGAAACTTTTATTTTGTAGAATTACATCTATTTTTGGCACAGTTAAAAACAATTGAATTAAATTTGCTGATTAAAAATAAAATTGAAAGGTGAAGTATCAAAGTGAAAAAAACGCTACAAATGAGTGATGCTTTCAAAGTGATCACAAAATGTTAAGTTTAGTCTTCAAACTTTACAAATTATACTTATTTAATCCTTTTATAGTTTTTCAATTAAATCTTGGTATAAAATTTATTTTTCTTACGTTTTAATTCCTAGTTTGAGAAAGAAGAAAGAGGATGCTGGTTTTTAGTGATAGAAAGAGAAAATCAAAATTAATACTAATTTTGATCATCAAAGTGGTTGATCTTAGTGTCAAAATGTTTCATTTGGTAAGGGAGTTCAATTTAAATGTTTTTTCACCTTGAAATACCCTAAAAAACTTGATCTAAACTCGAGAGGAGTTTTTGTTTTAGTTGATTTTCAGGTTTTCATGTTATTTTTTTGGTTTTTTAAGTCCATTTATAGGTTTTTCAAGGTGTTTAGAGTTAAAATTAAGTTGAAAATGGGTTTTTTTGGTAAAAACAAATATAGATCCCATTTTTCTGCCCACTATAGTGGCTAGAATCTAAGAAATATCAGGTAACACATTGCTTATAATTTTTTTTTCAGAAAATATTTGTCGTCCATCTAAATTGAGTTTTTTTAAAATAAAAAAAAAAAACATTAGTGCAAGTCTTTTCTAAATAAACCAAACGCTAACATGTACTCTTTCTCTTTTTTAAAAAAAAATCCTTTTAAAAAAATCATGGTTTTTGTTAAATGTGTTTTTTTATATAATTTCTTAATTTATATTGAAATTAATTCCCCTTTCTCTCATTTCTTTGTTTTTAGTATTTAGTTTTTTTTAATAGTAGTTGTTTTTTAATTATTCTGATATATATTTAATTTTTAAAGAGATTATTCTAATTCATCTATAATTTTTTTTTTTATGTTTTATATAATTGAAATTTATTTTAAAAGATGAAAAATATTTATTTTTTGGATAGTATTTGTAATAAGTGCAACCTTGCGAAATATTGTTTTTCCTTTAATTTTATTCAATTAATTTTATATGTGTATCTATTATTATTATTATTATTCTATTAAATAAAAACAATTAATTTTAATAAATAGAGTTATTGAACATAATCAGGTGAATGGACTGTGTTACGAGATCAAATATCTTGATTTGCATCCACCTCTTGACTTTTCCAAATATATATTTATTTATTATTAATGATTTTTTTTTATTAATATAGATGGTTTTTGATTTATTTAATTAAATGCATACATAAGTTTTTTAACTTATTCTTGATACTATTTATGTAAAAACAATGTGTTGCAAATGCCTGCATATCCATTTTTTTTATTGAAAAAAAAATAATCACCCAACAGCAAAACGTGGGTTAAATAGTTAGTTTATTTATAAATGGCAACAAACTTACCACAACGTAACTAACAATATGGCTAAGAAAAAATAATTTATATCCTAATTTATATCATTAATTTTAAATTCAATTATTTAAATTAAATAAGAGAAACAAAATATTAATTAGTTAAATTGTTCTCATTTATAATTCAATTTTAATTTATTGATTTATATTTAATGAAAGAATAAACACTTAGTAATCTTCTACAATTTCACTCAATGAAATTAAGTGTATGTTTAATATTGTAATGCATACTAATTTTTAAAAATATTTTTTGTTTGAAAATATATTAAAATAATATTGTATTTTTACATCAGCATGTCAAAACATAAAAAATATTGAAAAAATATCAATTTAATATTTTTAAAATCAAATATATTTTTGAAATGTATCTAAACAAAATGGTTTCATAAATTAATCTAACACATTTTAGGAAACTATCCTAGAATTTTAATATTAGCCAAGTATTTTATTAAATAATAAATTAATAATCACTTCGCCGGTATTTAAACAAGGCACCAGTGGTCTAGTGGTAGAATAGTACCCTGCCACGGTACAGACCCGGGTTCGATTCCCGGCTGGTGCAAATGCTATTGTTTTTCTTTTGTCTTTGTCCTTCCATAGTCAAATATCAGTCAATCCTTTCTACAAAGTTGAGACCAAACCACCAACCATGATGTCATTTTGAGTTTTGTATATACCCAAAATGGTCCCCTGAGCTCCATCCCAACTCACCAACCACCTCCACTGACAAGAAACGTTTCGCAAAAGAACACTACAGCTTAAAAAAAAATGGCCAACAGGCTCTTTTTACCCAAGTTGAGGTATACGTTACGTTTTGTGTTAATAAAAAAAGAAAAAAAAACAATGTAAGGCTTGGCGTGTATGTTTATGTATTATTAATTTATTATATTTCATAGAATTGTGCTGTGAGCATTGATGAATTTTTTAATCTTTACTTGACTTTTAGTTCAGTTTTTTTTTCTTTATCTTTAAAGAAAGAAAAGCTAAAAAGTTCGAGTCTTTGTCTTTGCTAGTTTAATAATTAGAAGGAATTCATTGTTAATTATTTTCTTAGGGTTTGGTTCTGTTTAGATTCTTGTTTTGAATTATTTTTAAGTGGACCTTTTCTTTTTGCCAATTTGATTTTTTTTCTAAAACATGTCATCTAGGTTGTAAATTTTGACATGGAATTTACTTTTTACTGTTCATAAAAGTAAATTTCTCATTTGTGCTTCGATGTGTTTTTTCACATAAAAAAGATCAAAGTATAAATTAAAAAGTTTATAAAAATATCTAATTAAATAAATCGATAATCATCTATACAAAGAAACATAAAAAAAAATTATAAGCAATAACCAAAAGAGAAATAAAAGAAAATGAGAGATGAATGTAGATCAAGATATTCAATCACACAAAATGAGACGTTTGTCCCACTATGTTCACTGAACTTATTTATGTAAATTAATAGAAGATAAATTCACACCATAAAAATATGTAACCTCAAAGATAAACACAAATAAAACTGATTGAATAAACCTATACCCTAAAAAATATTTATGCAAAGTCGAACGCATAAGAAATATTATTTAAAAAAAAAATTATTTTGAAAAATAAAGTTCATTTGTATATAACAAAAAAAATTATAGATGAATTAGAATAACGTTTTGAAAAATCAAACATAAACAAAACAATTATAAAAAAAATTTATATTATAAAAAGGCATGTAAAACCCAAGACCTAGGTAATGAGACCGAGATAAACTCATAGAAAAGAAATTAAATAAAATCACAAAACTAATATTTAAAAAAAAAACTAATGCAAAACTATAAGATCACATGAAGATGAATCATAAATAAATCATATATCGAAGGATGAAACTATGGAAAAAAATCAATCATATAAAAGGATATAAAAAATGAGGATGAAAATAAAAAAATAATAATCAGGGCAAACAAAGATTTTTAATTGGAGGGTTAAATTGAAATGAAAAATACTTTAATAAAAGAAAAAATAAATCAAAAGAACGAGAGTCAAATTGAAAAAAATAAAGCAACAAAAATTCTGATTGAATGATGAAATTGAAAGCTAAAAAAACTCTAACAAAAGAATCAAGGGAAAAAATTAAGAATCAAAAGAATAAAGACCGAAATGAAAAACAAAACATATAAGAAGTTGTAATTGAAAGACTAGTTTGAAAAAACACAAAATTTTTATAAAAGGAATAAGAACGGAACAAGAAATTAAAGAATAAGGATTGAAATTAAAAAAAAAAATTGTGCACTTTACCGGTAAGAGAGAGAAAAGAAAAAAAGAAACGATCTTTGATGATAATCTGACCACCATACACCATCACACGCCACACCATATGGAAAAAGATACGGTGGCACATCCAAAGAGATAGCAGAAGGTCAAGTTTGGTCACCATATGACGTTACACGCGCTGCCTGAATAACATAGACGCCATCTATTCACTGACGTGTGCTGAGTACGCACCACCATTTTTTTATTTAAAAATTAAAAAGACAATGTGAAAAATACCAAAACATCTCTTATGACCCTAATAATAACTCTAAAAACCAATGTGAAAATACAAAAACACCTTTAAATACAAACCTTATTTTTTATCTTTTACAAGGCCAAAAACATACTTTAATTGTACATGATTAATGAAAAAACTAAAAATATCCTTATACAACATCTTAATAATTTTTTAAACTTGGGTTAAAAAAATATATTTACAATCTAAAAGTTTATAACAAGTTAAAAAAATCTCAAATCAATATATTTTGTTGATTATAGACATAAAACAATATTATTTTTTTGAAAAAAAAAACTAGGCACACCAAATAATCTCTTAATAACTAATAACAAATTAACAAGCGTAAAAGATCAAAGCACCCTCACTTTTAATACATTTTTTTCTCCTTTTAAGGATATATAGATAATTTCATAGTAGCGATTTTTACTTAATATAAAATGTTGTCCACAATGAAAAGGAGAATTGATTGCTGTCCAAAATGTGACATATGATCATGCGTCAGTTGATATCCATACATAAGATCATGCGTCAGTATTTGCCTTTTGTAGTCACCTGACAGCAGCTACTAGCAATCTACCTCGCCACGGCTCTATTACATAAAGAGTTGGCGAGAGCTCTTGACACACTCACTCCCCTACTCTCTCTGCCGTTACTGCCTCACTTCCATAGCAACAACACAAAAGGAGAACAATTGAAAACGATGGCCGAGGAGCAGAAAGTTATCATTCCAAGAGTGAAACTGGGTAACCAAGGATTAGAGGTAAAACCCCTTTTCACCTTTCAATCTTTCTCTCTATGAATATCCGTTTCTCTATTAGATAGATGTCTTGTAAAAGTACAATTTTTAAGACTTACATGGCCTTGTATGAAATATGATATTCCTCTCCTTTGTGATTAATTAAATACTTGTTTGTTTTTAATCCTTATGATTAATTAATAGTTGTAGTTGGAGCTAATGAGTAATAATGAAGATTAAGACTATGGGCAAAAATCATTATGAATCAGTGCACTGATCAATTGGTAAACTTAAAAGCAACATTTGCATGTGTACTCTTCTTAACCCACCATTCTATCGACAGATCATTTATGGATTTGATATATTGATGAAAACAAAATAGGGCAAAATTAGGGATCAGATTTGGGATTCAAGGACTCGAGGCATAACCCTTATCATATTCATAGCCTCAACGCCTCAGAGATTCTTGATTGAAATGTTGCAAAAATGGGAGAATGATTGGTTACTATAAAAGAAACCCTTTTGTAGGGAGATAAAATTGTATGTGCTAACAAAGGAAAGGTGTTATTGTCTCTTGATTTTTCTGCGTGATATTTTTCGACTTTTAGGTCTCAAAGTTGGGCTTTGGATGCATGGGGCTTTCTGGAATGTACAATGCCCCCCTCCCTGAAGAGGTTGTCATTTCAATCATCAAGGAAGCTTATAGCAAGGGGATTACTTTTTTTGATACAGCAGATGTTTATGGACCTCACACTAATGAAATCGTGGTTGGGAAGGTAAGTTTCGAAATGTTTTTTCTAAGGTTCTTTCATAATATGCTTTCATGTAAAAGAATTGGCCAGTATAATATGGTATCTAGTTTTTTATAATAATAATAACAACCAAGCCGCAATCACAAACTAGTTGGCTGGTATATAGTTTTGATGATAGTGAAATTCTTGCCTGCAGAGTTCCATCTTCAATACCTTATTTCTTTCCTTATATTTGCCTCAGCATCAGAATTGAAAATATATGGACTCTCTTGATGAAGCTAGTCCCTTTCTGTTTTTCTATTTAGATGTCATATTGGCATGGAACTGATGCAATTCTTGAGATGGATATGACTTTCTTTTCTTGCTATTATTTCTCATAAATGTTCTAGTTGTTGAAGGCCGTACATATATTGCATTTGTAGGGCTATGTGTCACTATCATTTCATCAATTCATGGACATGCTCGAGTTTCTCAAACTCAGGGGTACTGAAGTGCTTTTATCTTCTTGCAATAAAAGGTTTTCCCCACTCATCAAATCA
>Ga0307515_10019727_pt1 | contig 12102 bp, 13 predicted proteins | sample 17_EM_MG_FD_194513 | JGI IMG/M metagenome (GOLD analysis project Ga0307515, IMG submission 194513) | Populus trichocarpa ectomycorrhiza microbial communities from riparian zone in the Pacific Northwest, United States - 17_EM | ecosystem: Host-associated > Plants > Roots > Unclassified | place...
ATCAATATTGCAAGCTGCTCAATAAGCAAAAGCACATTTTTGGTTGCTGTAAACGCAATTTTGATAAGATATCAATGACAACTTGCAAATTTAAGAGCCTTATATGAATCTATAGATGGACCCGCTGAAAACCCGCCCAATTCTGACGGGTGGGGAGTTTACCATGGAACCGTACCCGAGCGGGCAGTTCGGGTTTATTGACGACCCGGACCGCCAATTTGGCAAAGGTTCGGTTTGGACCCGGACCCGGACCCGAAGTGACGGTCCGGAACCGTTGCTAACACTACCACTATGTGGCCTCCTGTTCAACTTCGTCTTTTGTGCATCCTGCATCCACCTGGGCTCTCTCATTCGCTAGTACAGTCCATAGCTGATCCACTGCGTCCGCGTACTCCTCCGTCATCGCAGCTAAGTTCCACCGTATTACCCTCTCGTAATCTGCCTCCTATTGCCTCTCCACTTCCACCTCACCCTCAATAGCCTGGTGGTCAGATCCGTTGGCATGGTCGTCAGCCAGTATGACTCATTTCATTATTGGTCAAGTCGCTAATGTCAAGTCAATGACCGAATCGCCTTCGTGGTCCTTACTTGTCCAGTAGTGTGTGGGCTGGCCATCATTGCTAACTTCCAGTCCATTCTCAGCAAGGACTTCTTCCCAAAAGGCGGCGTTCCGCTGAATTTGGAACCTTGGGTCCCACCGACTGCTCTGTCCGTTGAAATCCCCAGCGAGGACAGTTCTGCCCTGCCGAATGAGACTCTGCCAGTTCATCTTTCGTGCCAGTCTCTCTCCTGACTGCGAGTCTCTTTGATCGTAAATATTGACAATCCTCATTATCTTCTCCCCTCTCCTCCTGACGTTGGTGACAATGACATTGTTGTTAGCTCCCCTACTTAAATCAGTCTTCTCATCAACCACTAGATCACTCCCCTGTCGTATCAACCATGTAAAATGTGTTTCTTTTTCTTATTTCGTATGCTGAGTGGCTGATCCCAACACCTCCCCATGCTCTCGGCGGCTCCTACAAGCACACTACGTCCACCTAACATTTGACCCCTGCCTCCAGCGCCTCAATGGTCCACTTGTACGACCTAGCGCAGGTGTGCTGCATTACTCTACTCGTTGGTAGCCAGGACTCCTGTTACTGTCTCAGTTCCAGTTGCAGTCGCGGCCATTGTCGCACTTTCGGTCATCGTAAGATCTTCTGCCTCCTCCTCTTCCTCCGCATCCTCCAATTCCACTTCGCTTCCCCCCCCTTCTCTTGCAGTTCCCTCAGGCCTATGTCCAAGCATCACTCTGTTCATCCCCGATGCCACGCCAGTGGCTGTGTTCACGGATGCCCGCCCTGCTGGCGCTGTTCCCTTTCTCTGCCGCGTCGCCTTGGCGGCCTCAGTCTTCTTCGCACATGCATCAGCAAATTGTATTATCGTCTCTTGGAGCCTCCAGAAGAGTCTGATAGGATGTGGAGTGTAAACTTAGATGGGTCAATGTCAGGAGAGTATCAGACCGTGGGAGGGCATTCCGGCTGGCCTTCGGAGCAACTGAGATCTCTGACGTGTAGTACACAAGTACCATAGGAGTGATTGTGATAAGTTTGGGAACACCCCGGAGCGCAAGAGAGAACTTTGGGTCCACCTAGAACTCCCTGGGAGTGCCTGCGACAAGTCTGGGAGCGCTGACGAAGAGTCTGGGAGCGCTGACGAACAGTTGGGGAGCCCTGGTGACAAGTCTGGGAGTGCCAACGACAAGTCTGGGAGTGCTGGTGACAAATCTGAGAGCGCCGACGACAAGTCTGGGAGCGCCGGCAACAAGTCAGGCAGTGCCGACATCAAGTCTGGGAGAGCCGGCGTCAAGTTTGGGAGCACCTCTAATAACGGTAGAGCAGTCTGTGAAAACCATTTTTATGGGAATGCTGCACGTGCGCCTGGAATGCTGCAGCTGCACCTGGAAATCATAGCTACTACTTATCGTGCAACGATTATTAAAACTCATGTATTCAGATTGTATTCTCATCCATGTATCAATGTATCGATGTATCTATCCATCTAGATAGCTACCCATCTACAAACGATTTATCTGGACTGGCTGCAGATCGTGCTCGAGAACGCTTCGAGGCTCGCCTGAAAATCACAATCAGGTGAACTCAGAGATACACTCCGAGGCCGTGATTGAGGGAGTTTGGAGATGCCCTTGCACACTGTACTCATGCGTATTAGGAGATACACTTAAAGGCCGTGATCGAGTGGACTGAGGGTTGCACTCCGAGATCGTGATCGAGCGAATTTGTAGACACACTTGGAGGCCATGATATTGCGAGTTTGAAGATGCACTTGGAGGTCATTATCACGCGAGTTTGGAGATACACTTGGAGGCCATGATAGACTGAGTTCAGAGGTCATAATTGTGTGAGTTTAGCCGGGATTGTGCGAACTTGGAGGCCGTAATCGGAAGAGTTTGGAGATACATCTGGAGGTGGTGATCGAGCGTGTTTAGAGGCTGTAATCGTGCAAGTTTGGAGATGCACTTGGAGGCCATGATGTTGCGATCTTGTAGGCCGTAATCAAGTGAGTTTGGAGAAGTATTTGGCGGCAGTCGATGGATGGCGCACTGGGAGCTGAGACTCATTTCAACACTTAGTTAAGTGGCCGCTGTGGGAATGTGACAATGTGATTTACCCTTTGAGCTGTCATGGAGAGCTGGCTGATAGCGGTCGATCGTGTAGGGAGGAACGCCGGAAGATGAAGGTACTTCCAGGGGTCAACTCGTAATCATGAGAACGAAGGGATGATAAACAATCTTCGGTGGATGCTGTCCTCAGTGTATGCTGTACTCGGTGTATGCTGTACTCGGTGTATACTGTGCTTGGTGTATGCTGTACTCGGTGTATGGCTCTACTCCGGGTCAAATCATAATCATCACATAGAGAAATAGAGATGGATCACTTGACTTTGTGTTTTGTGATGATGGTAGAGTTGTGCACGAGAAAGAGAGAGATGGGGAATAATAATGAGAACAATGTAGAGCATACGAGTGGATATGAGAAATCATCGGTATGAGTTGCCTGATTGGGTTGGGAACACCTCGTATCAGTGTAATTACACTCTGGATTGGTACTGCTACCTGCCGTATCGGGGATAGTAAATTGACTGGCACGCGAAATTCTCATAAGTCCCACTTTCTCATCATGATTTGTCCTATCTCCTCTCGTCTCTCTCTTTCTCGTCCTCAACTCTACGATCACCCAAGAACATGAAGTCAAATCATCCCTCTCTATCGCTCCATGCCATAATCAAGAGTCAACACCGAGTACAGCATACATAGTGTTAGCAACGGGTCCAAATTCCCGGTTCGGTTCCGGGTCCGGTTCCCACCCAGAACCGGACTGTTGCAACGGGTTTCCTCCAAAAACGCGGAATTTCAAATCTACTATTTTGGCTCTGATTAAGTATCAAAGTTCTGATCGTATCGTGACATGATCAGTATATAGATTGTGTAGTTTTAGCCCCTCTTTCCTCTCCCGTTCTCAGATTTGCCATCCGACCGGTATTCGTTGAGTCGCTATCGAAAACTGGCACTTTTCGGCCGAAATATCACCATATTTCACGGCGATTCAACGAATATTGGCCCAATCGCAAATCTGACAGTGGGAGGCGAAAGAGGGGCTAAAACTGCACAATTTACGTACTGATCATGTCACGATACAATCAGAACTCAGATACTTAATTGGAGGCAAAGTTGCAGCAACCGTAATATGAAACCGCGGTCTGGTTCCAACCCGTCCCCGAACCCACTGGGTACCCCTGTTTTCCGGGTAACTACCTGAACTGGACCATCCGGTCCGGTTCCAAACCCGGACCGCAGCCGGGTAACCCGGAACCATTGTTAACACTAAGCATACACTGAGTACTGCATACCTCAAGCACTGCATCATGCCTATACCGACTGTCTCCCGCTGCCAGCCAGTCCCTCATCTCTCGGCAGACCATGTTGTACCCGATTCTCTGTCATCCCACCATTGCAAGTTAACCAATGAACATAGTCTCAGCTCTCGTCGCGCCTCCCTACTGAACTACCGCTTCCAGATTGACCGCCTCCAACTACTGCTCGAATCTCGCTCGATCATGGCATCGAAGTGGATCTCTTAACTCGCTCGATGATAGCCTCCAAGTGTTTCTCGAAACTCGCTCGATCACAGCCTCGCAGTGCATCTCTATGCCAACTCCACGGTTTTGTGACATGCTGGAGCTAGAAAGCAGACATCCCATCATGAACACTCCGCCGCGCCTCGCTGGGCATCCGAAGAGAATTCCTGAGAATAAGTGGTTCCAGCTCGAGGAACATACAAAGAGAGTACGAGAATATGAAGGGATATCCGCCCTGATGAACCACACAAATTGCTTTGGTCTATGAAAGCTCAGCAAGAGTGCATCAGACCAAGAGCTGGGCCAGATAGAGTGTGTATTTCATAAAATGAGACGATGTCTATCTACACTGGGGTCTTCCCAATATATCCTGCCTGTCGCTGAGTCCATCTCTGTTATCCTTGTATCACCGTATGTATATATATAGAGAGACTTAGATAATACATGACAGAATATGATTTAGCAAATCTTGTGACTGTAGCAAAGACGAATATGACATATGAAATGCCTTGTGGTTGTGAAACACTAAGAACCACTGCTGTGAGAATATGGCATCAAGTCTCCCGCGGAGCTTCTGCTGAGGTCTCAGCTGCTTTTGAAGTCTCCCGCCGACCTGCGCAGAGGTCTGAAGAGTTGAATAATTTGAAAATTCCAAAAGTCAATTCTTGTAGCATCCTGAGTGCACCTCCATAACTGCAGATGCCTTCAGGAGCACCTGTGAATGCTCTTGCAGAGTCTGAGTGCACTTTGCAAAGCTCCGAGGGATTTTGGGAGCGTCTGGAAGTACTTAGAAGCTCTAGTGAGAGATATCGGAGTGTCTGGGAGGTTCGCGTATGGCTTCCGGACCGATTTACATCTAGCTGATGATCTGTTGGTGCACACAATGTGATTCCCTTCGCAGTTGGGGCACTTTCCCAGCGTATGACCGCCGAGTGAACCCTGCTTCGCTGTGCACCCCGCTACGTTGCAGTTGTGGTCGCTCGTCTGGTGATGACCTGAGCAGTAGCTACATGTGGGCTTACTCCCGCACTTGTTCTCAATGTGACCCAGTTCACTGTAGAGCTCACGGCTGCTGTCAGGGCCCTCGTTCGTGTACGTGTCCACACGGTACCACACTCCTGCCGCCTTGATGCCCCTCATGACGAAGCCCTTTGCCACCTTGCGCCCCTTTACAACAAACACAGCTGACAATGCGGCGATGACTCCATTCTGCCTGGTCTCCCCAATGCGGCACGGGTTGGCCAGGCTCCGTACTTCGGTGGGGATTGCTTCTCCTCTCTTCTCAGTTGCAAATACCTCTCGCATCTTCAGCAGGGCTTGTGTGCCATTTCCCATGTACCATACGAGAGGTACTGCACCCATCTTCAGACTTTCCCAAAACTCAGTATCTCTAGCATCAACGACTCCTTTGTCGACAGTCCTCGTGGCCGGGATGATGATGTCACAGTATCGCAGAGTCATCTGTGCCGCCGCATTCGGGTTCGTTAGTGTCGTGATCGCCCCCTTGGCATTCCTTCTTGTGTTCATGATCCTAATGTGGGCTGGGGCCTGCTGGTGGAAAAGTTCTCTGTTGATTGCTGACGCAATGTCTTGGTCCATCTTATTGGGGGTTGGCACGTTCTTGTCTCTCCATAAAGTCAGGCGTCTCTCTGCCGTGCTTGATCCCGTTATCGGGGCAGGGGCTGGGCCGGCAGGCACCTTCTGACTCTGCATTCGAGGTTAGACTGTCTCCCTCCTTCTGGTTGAAATAGGTGTAGGCTTAGGTTTAGGTTTGGGTTCGTGTCGCGGTTCAGGCTGCAGTGTGAGTTGCACTTTGGGTTTGGGTTTTTGCGACTGCTGCAGCAGCTCACGATTCTCTGGTTCTCCATCCTGGGTTGCGCCTGGATGCATTGATGCCTCTAGGCCTCTGCAGTCCTGCCTAGCGGTCGTGTCTGTGCCTGCCATTCTCACTTCTTGGGCCAGTGCCGCATCGCGTACTCTTGCTTTGGCCAGAACCTCGGCGGCCATGTCTGCGATGCTTGTCCCCTATAGTACATTGTCCTTGTGGCGGTCATCCCACTTGGGCTCCCTGTCCTCCAGCCATTCTTTCATGCCGAGCCATTGTGCCTCTTCATGCGCAGTGTGCACTCCCAGCATTCTTGCCATGCTGTCGATTGTTAGGTGCTGCTGAATCACCTCGCGTGCCTGCATCCTCACTGGTCACTCCATTCGACTCCTCCAGTCTGACGGGGCGCTCTCTGCCTCCGACGTCTCGTTCCGCAGTCTTTACCCACAATTGTAATGTCCCCACTGCTCGCTTGCAGCCGGGACGGACACGTGTATGGTGTTTCCCGACCATTGGACAGCCGCGCTGCTGGCCCGTCCGGCATCCGCTACGTCCATATCTCTCTGAACCGGGGGTTTCTCAATTGTTCCTCCAATAGGACCATCACCTTCGTGGGTCGCCATCCTGGCTGGGTTGCCTCAGGTCGCATGGTCGCGTGGCGTCACTTGCTCTCTGCCTCCTCCGATCACCCACGGGGGCTGGAAGTCTCGGTGTAATGTCAGTTCCATGCTAGAAATCGAATGCCGCAGTCAAGTGGTACCAATGAGTCCAGGCAACCTGCCAGTGTCCTGGGTTTTGACCGGCAGTCGATGTTTTGAATGGCGGTTCGGTTCGGTTCAGTTCCAGACCCGGCCAAAAACCAGAACTGATCTCCCTCTTGACGGGTTGTTAACCAGACCGGATATAGAACCTTGGGTCCTTGGCAGGGTTGGAAGCGGACTGCGGTTCCAGCTTTCCAGTTCCAGCAACTTGGGCTCCAATTACGTATTTGAGTGCTGATCGTATCGTGACATGATCAATACACAGATGGAGTAATGTTAGGCATTGTTTCACTTCCCGCTCTCAGATTTGTGATCCGACTGATTTTGGTTGACTGGCTGTGAAATTAAGGCCAATTTCCCACGAAATTGGTGGGTTTTCGATAGCGACCCACCGAATATTGGTCGTATCACATATCTGAAAGCAGGAGGTCAAAGAGCATCTACAACTGCCCAATCTACATATTGATTATTTCGCAATAAGATCAGAACTCAAATACTTAATTGGAGCGAAAAATCTGGCCTTGCACTGGCCAGGTTTTGAGGTGGAACCCGGCCCAAATGCGACGGTCTGGGGTTTGCATGTGGTGAAACCATTGTAACAGTTTCGTTCCGGTTTCAACCCTAACCCGGAACCGTTCTAGCGGGTTGGAACCATTGCTAACGCTACCGCCGTCCGTGTATCGCTCTCTGTCGGGGTTGCTGAGATATTTGGAAGTTTGTGTTCTTGATCTTTGCCAAGACTTTTCGCGGCTCCACTCAATTGCCTGGATTTCTTTCCGCGTTCTTCTTTGCCTGACAGTGTGAAGTTAGAACCCCACCTCAGCAGGTAATCTTTGGTAGAGCCTGATGTACAATGTCAGCCATGAAAACAATTGTTGAGATGATTTATTCACCACTGAAATGGAGGAATGTAAAGGGTCTGAGTTACTCTGGTCTGAATCAATCCTGGCAATTGCCTCATACCCCCAATGATGAATCTGGGCGGTCATCACCACCTGGGTGGCAACAGGATTCACAATCATCGCATACTGGATCCCAATGGACTTCATACCCACCATGAACATCACCGGAACATCTGAAATCATTGTCTGCACATTGTGTGGCGTGCCAACGACGAGGCCCGTCATGTCGTCAACACAGCGCATAGATTGCCACACATTTCCAGCTTTCCGTGCAACCAACTGCTCACTGGCGTCATCTGAACCCTTTCTCTAGTAATTATAAACATTTCCAGCCGTATTCCACTCATCAAACGCATCATTGAATACATTCTTGGAAGCCAGCGGCACAGGGTCGCTTTCATCTTCCTCCTGTGAACCAATTTAGACCTCCCAATGGTCAGGATATTGGGCTAGTGCTGGCCTAGAAGTTGTCTGGATTGCTACAACTTGTATTCCAAGTGTTGATGTGAGGGAATGTTTCGATGGCTGCTTGCCCATTACCCTCCTGGATGGTCGCTGAATAGGCTCATCATCAGAATCTAGATGCTCATCTCGACCATCATTGAATTTATCGAGTATTATGCAGACATACTCGTCGAGATCCTCGTCATCGAGAGATCTTCTTTGTCTCCGGATCCGTGAAGGAAACGGAGGAGGACTAGATGTGTGGTGCCTTCCTGTGAGTATTTAAAAGGCGCCAAGTGAGAAGTACGAAAAAAATAAGCGAGTGACTAAAGGTAATGTTAATGAATATTTAGTAATTGACTTAAAGCATTGAGTAAGCCTTTACATAGGGTTGAGACGATCAAAAGGATTATTGTGATGTGTCTTTTTGTCCTGCCGATGATTCTAAGATGACGGTTTCTACTGCCACCCACAGTTATAACTCCTTGGATAGACGGCAACTCAAAACTAAGAATGGCGGGAGATAATCATGCTGTACAGTTGTTGATTAGATCCCTTCCACAAAATTCATTATCATAATGAGCTAACCAGCCGACATGTTTCACAAAACATTCGGGTTAACTTCAGCTGGGTCAAGATACAGAACTACCAATTACATGATAGACTTACACTAACTCCTATCGCCACCACTATGTGGTGTTACCAACGGGTACGGGTAGCCTGCCAGCGGTCCGGGTTTGGACCGGCGGTTCGGTTCGAGTTGGTTCAAGACAGGGCCAATAACCCGACCCGCCGTGTGTTGGCAGGGTTGTTACCCGGACAGGACATGAACCCACGGTGTTTTGGCCGGGTTGCGCCCGGACCGCGGTTCCATTTGGCGGTTCCTCCAACTTTCCCTCCCATTAAGTATTTGAGTTCTGATCGTATCATGACAAGATCAGTACGTAGATTGTGTAGGTAGAGCCGCTCTTTCACCCCCGGCTGTCAGATTTGCGATCAGACCAACATTCGTTGAATCACAGTGAAATAATGTGATATTTTACCCCAAATTGGCGGGTTTTCGATAGCAACTCAACCAATATTGGTCCGATCGCAAATCTGACAGCGGGAGGTGAAAGAGCGGCTAAAACTGTACAATCTACCTACTGATCATGTCATGATGCGATCAGAACTCAATCACTTATTTGGAGCCAAAATTGTCAACTTCAAATGCCGGGTTTTTGGTACTAAAACCGGCCTTTTTCCAATGGTCCGGGTTTTTCTTGTGGTAAGACCCATTGCCATGGACCTGGACCCCACCTGGTACTTTGGACCTGCTGCTAACACTACCACTATGCCTTCCCCATGCACAAGTGTCTTGATATATACTCCCAACATTGTGTACTCTGAACATAGCCCATCATGCATGAATATGACCCATGTAATAATCACAAAAACACCACCCTAAAAAGAGACCCAAAACCTCACCAAAAAACTCCAAATTATCACCCATCAGTCCACCCTCCAAAGTGCCAGATTAATACTCACTCACAACATAAATCCTTGAACAACCGTCCAGCCAGTGCATGCAATCCTCACAATGACTAATTCCCAGCTCGGCAGCTGCTTGTAGGGTTCTATTTAGCAAAAAAAGCCTGCAGCGGGAGGATACGCTATGTGATGGTACTTCCATAGCCAGGCGACATCATCATCAGTCACTACTCTTTTCTTGTAATTGGCACAGAGACCAAGTGCACGGTTTCAGATGACTTCAAGGTGTCGCTGGGGTCTGATAATCTTCCTTCAAAGCTGCTGTTGGAACTATTGGAAGGCAGTTTTCATAGTTGGGAAGGTCATGATGTGTCGGTGCAGTGTGCCAGCATCAATATCCACTTCATCCCCGATATTGTCGATGATGTCATCGGCTCGAGTTGGGAGGATGTCATTCAGAGCAAGGTTGCTGTGGCTGCCACCCATAAGTGTCTAGGCACCAGCCGATCCATCGGCTTGTTGGCTATGATATGCAACACCAAACTGCTTTCGGTTGTTTAATTTCATCGCCACCTTTCCCCATCGCTCAGCATTAATGATATCGAAAATTGGGGTAAATTTACGGCCGAGTGGACCATCTTCTGAATTTGGCTGCCCCTGGCAGCCCTGAAGGGCTCGGATTTCCTGGCTGAAGTCTGCCAGGCCAGGGATTGAAGCATTTACAATTTACACAATAGTTGTATAGACGATTGATGTTACTATCGGAAGTCTCAATTCATCATCCCCAGGCCAGTGCCATGTGACTCCCTGATTATTGGTTTGACCTCCCCTCTTCCCAGCAATGTTACGATCCATATACGCGATAGTAAAGGTAAATAGCTCGACAAGCAGATTGGTTGAGGTGTCGCAATGCTCTATTATGGGAGAAGACCTATGACCCAAGGTTTCTTCCTCCTCGTCTCCTGTTTCTACACATCATCAGTAACAGCAAAAGAACCATCAGGGTGATGACATACATAGAAACATGCACACGTTTCCTCTTCTTAGTCAAGGTTTCATCAATTCTCTTCTTGCTTTGTTGAACTCCAACCTGAGCGAACTTGTCCAGGGCGACCTTGTGTTGTTTACCATAAAGGTTAGTCTCGTCTGCCATGTACCATTTCCAACGCAGACTTGTAGATGCCAGATCACTGATTCGAGTATCAGAACAATCAATTAAGAAATCCCAATGTTTGGAGCTGGAGCCTTGCTTGTCAATGATGCTTATGGACCTGGCAAACTGCCTGATGCACTCGCTCACTGTATTACCTATCTGTCGTGTTATTTAGCCACCCTTATTCGGCCAATTCCCTGAAGTTTCTGCTGCCCGTGGGCTCACTCCAGTACCAGTGTTCCAGGCCCTCACGTGGACTTTTAAAGTCCGCATCTGGATTGTATTAGCATCTGCGATGACTGATTTCAGCAAACAGAAGATGTCACATTACATGTTTGGTTCTCAACACTGGTCCATAATTGAGTGGTGGATATCAAATGCTTGTTACACTAAGCAAGTGTTGGGAGTGTTGAATATATTGTAAAGGGTGATGCGATGTGAGTGCAGAGGTGAGCATAGTGTGTTGAAGGTTCTGGAGATTGCAAGTAAGGCCGTCAGGCAAGGCAAATATATAGATGAGCATGGATGGTTGTCTTGATCCGGCAACATCATCTTGCCTGCAGTTCAACTAGCAAACAATTACTTAGCACCATCTCGGCACTCTATTTGTCGACTGAATGCTTATGTTCATCACAAATTCAACTAACTGGATGCTGTGTATTTATGTCTTACTCGTTTGTCCTGGCTCTAGTTCTTGTACCCCCTGATGACATCGCTAGGTCTGTACCTAAGGATCACATACTGTTCATGTATGTTACAAACTCAACAACAAGTGACAACCATCAATCAGGAATTGGGCCTAGGAGAGTAGTCTGAGGGTGCAAAACAATTATTGTGATGAGCTGAATGCAGATGTGGTAGGGTTTTCCAGATCCAAAGGAAGTTGAAAATGAGAAAGTGATGAAACACTTCACAAACATGAGAAGAATGAGGAGAGCAGTCCACTGAGACATCGGCAAAAGTGAAAATCGACTATAGACTGCGCTACGCGCACATGCGCCCCCGTGCAGCTCATAGCGAGCTTCCCGTGGACCCCTGCGCGACGCGCAGCCTATAGTCGTCTATAGTCGATTCATAGAGATGTGCGCGTGGGCCTATAGAACTATATACAGCTAGCGGCCGGAGATGGACCTATACCAGTCTTCAGTGCCTGCAGGCTTCGCTGCTATACCGGTACTGTGCACTATCGCTGAGAGTCCGCTTCAGATCCTGCTTGAGAGCCTGCTTGAAAGCCTGCTTGGAAGCCTGCTTGAGATCCTTCTTGAGAGAGCCTCGCATCGGGAGGAGTAGAGTTTTCCACGAGAAGCTTTTGGCCGATGGAAAACCCTGAGTTTGTGGAAGCTTTGGCTAATAGAAGGCTCTAAGTCTGTGGAAGCTTTGGCTACTTGAACACTCTAAGTCTGTGGC
>Ga0307515_10019728_pt1 | contig 12100 bp, 12 predicted proteins | sample 17_EM_MG_FD_194513 | JGI IMG/M metagenome (GOLD analysis project Ga0307515, IMG submission 194513) | Populus trichocarpa ectomycorrhiza microbial communities from riparian zone in the Pacific Northwest, United States - 17_EM | ecosystem: Host-associated > Plants > Roots > Unclassified | place...
CTAAAGTAGCCAAAGGCGCGTCTAATCTGGTACAACCGCCATAGTGCAACTTGCACTAATAAGACCAGAGCGATTCCTAAGATGAGAGTACCGGAGGGGGTAAGCATTATGGATAGTCGATCGAGCTAGACGAAGCCTCCTGCGACGGATGCAAACGGGTCTTTATACTACGGTTGCATCCCTGGATTGCGGATGGGTCCGTTGCTGAGCCGCCCTGGGGGGGCACAGAAACAAAGGTGCAATCCGCAGCGATAGGCAGGCTCCCTGGTATTGGTCCACGAAGTATGCTGATGCACAATGAAGCTCGGAATGAGGGTCATGACGCACGACCCGGGAGCTGTCGGGTTGGGCCCTATCGTCTTTGCTTTATCCCTCGGGGCCATGTTGTTTTTGTTAGCTTCTGAAGAGAAAACCGTAGAAAAGTACGGGAAAACGCGACATGATTGCTGATGTACACAAGAGACATCAGTAGAAGCCCTGATATGGTATCATACGATCCGAACGCGACGGAAACAAAGCTATTCCATCCACCTACAACCCGCGCAGACGATGCAGGTGTGGGGAGGGGCCGCACGGATAGACAGAGGAAATACCGAGCGACCATTTGCTGAAGCTGAAGGACGACGAACAGGAGGTTGGGTCGATGAGAAGGTTTATGGGACCGAGCTTTCTGAATAATGGAGTGGAAGGAGGGGGCTTCTTGCAAAGAAGGATGCTGCGGACTTGAACTCGAATTCATATCAATTGGTTGGGTCCTGGGAGACAAAGCAATTTGCAGGGACGAAGTTTCGGGCGCGTCGAAGAAGGCCCTTTCCCGATGAGCGGCTGAGTATTCTCCAAAGTTGTGGGGCCTACCCATGCGTATCTAGAACACCGTTATCATGACGCAGGCACAAATAGGGAATCGGATTACCCCGTGGATAACGCCTCCGAGGGCCTCGAGTAGACGTCACTTGCTGCTTTGGGCATGGCACTTGATGTAGTTCTGGAGCAGTATATGCGTCCACCAGGACGACAAACTGCCCAACCATAAGGGGTGTATAGGCCAACAACGGCACGCCATCTCCATCCACACGGTGAGGTCCAAAGTGCTGAAGTCGGCTTTGACCTGGATCGGTCTGCGGCCCGTGGCCTGTCAGGGCGTAGCACGATATACAGGCCGGCGTTATACGTCTTTCTAATAATACTCAATCATCACGACACATCATGATCGGACAGGTCAGTGGTTGAGAATGGAGACTTAAACTCTTTTACATCTAAAACGTGAATGGACTATTTGGGACATACGGGTCTCGTGGGATGAGCTAGGTACTAATAGCGACAGTTAAAAATAAAAGAGGAGGGGGGTCAGTGACCAGAAATACAATAAAGATTGCAGTGATCGGGTTCCCCCTATCTCATAGAGTGGGTTGGAGAGGTATCACAACATAGCAAAGTCTCTGCGGCGCGGGATCTGAAAGTCAGTCTCAAAGTCAGTCTATTTGTTTGGACAGTTGCAACAGAAAATTTGAACTCCGCTCCGGTCAACAACCCACCGCCATGAGCACCGACCACAGCTTTCAGTGCGCGAAATGCAGGAAGTACAAGACAGCTGATGAATATGGAACGCGTAAAACGGGGGGTAGCCAAGGCCAGAAAGGGGATCGCCTGGTCAACTGCCTGTCCTGTAACGCCAACCGTGCAGCCTCTCGAAAGCGGAAGCGTGACGAGACCTACACCTCCCATCAAGTAAAGCGGTTCGCAATGGAACCCCCTGCCTCGCCCGATCAATTCGTGAACGCGTTGACCAAACACGCTTCCGCCGCCAAGATCGACGAGTCCTGGCGTGTCTCATTCGTTGAAGTCACTCTAACGGACAAGGGCATTGCTAATCAGATCGCTTCCCTTGTCTGGAAGGCCACAGGGTACAGATTTAGGTAAGTATAATCCCCAACATTGGCTTTGCGAGCTACAGCTCAGTCAAATTACCTTGTACAGCTTCCTAAACAGCTATTTGAGACCTACAGCTCGGTTCACCTACGAATGCTGTCAGGCCAAGGGAACCTCGAACGACCGAGACAAGCAATCGGCCGTTAGCGAGGAAAATCAAAGGATAGCTCGCCGTATGGAGCGCTTTGATTGCCATGGCCGACTGCATGTCACCCTTCGGAACGGCGTTACCGTTGTGACGATTACCCACCAGCGATCGCACAAAAAGTATGTCAACATCGATCTCCCGGAGAGCACGTATAGCTCTATCGGTGCAAGTCCAAAGGGAGTACCAACAGGCGAAGGCAGCGCGCATGTGTGTTCCCAGTAAGGGAGGGGTAACGACACCCAAGGACATTACCAAAAAACTGTCGCCTGTTGGGATAATGAATAGGAGAGGCGTGTGTGCTTGTGTGCTTGTGTGCTTGTGTGCTTGTGTGCTTGTGTGCACATAAGCTAAAAGACCAGACCGTTCGAGAGAGAGAAAAGACCACCTGAGAAGAAAAAAATTAGTTCCCGGGGGAAAAGGTTGGTGTGTACCAGTTTGTCGTGCGGTGTACTCCGTGCGACGAGAACACCAACCCTCCAAGTGCTTCTGCAGGATCGGTTTGAACTAACTGAGGTGATTCGAGATAGCCGTCCCAGCACGGAGAGCCGTGTTGTTCAGGGGTACATTTCTACGAACGTGGCGGTTTTCTGCGAGTGATGAATGGCCCTTTGAAATCATGGAGCGCCGCAGGGGCGCAAAGAGAGGACCCCCGTGAAGGAAGAAGACATCGGGGATGGGAGGAAACAACTTCCGCATTGGTGAAGATACAGGCCTGGTTTACGAGGTTATGCCGCGCGCTGGTGAATTAATACGGTCTTGCACCTGAAAGTACGGCCGAGGGGACAAACAATGCCACGGTGAAAGTAAGCCGTTTCAAAATTAAGAAATGAAGAACAAACGTATGATACGAGATTTCGTATTCCTTGGTCCTTACACTTCGCTGTATTCCCACTTTGCGCCGTCCCCCTCAACGACGGGTAAAGCGTCGCTTATGACTCCTTCTAGTAGATCAACTCCAACGGAGCGTAGCGCATCTACACACCAGCGTGGATAACCCTGACTGCCAAAGTATCGCTTGAAGAATGATCGCAGGTATCGGGGGAATACGTCAGCGAGTATAGCATCTCGTGCTTGGCCCATAACACGAGCTTGAAAAACTACGTTGTGTTGGGTGATGGCTGAAGAACCGTTCATTCAGTAAACGAGGATGGTGTTACAGACGCGGATTGCCCTCGTACCGTGAGCGGCGGCCGTCTCGTGCGTAATAAGATGGTGTAGTAGGGCTCTTGAAGTTCCACTTGTGCAAGTGGGGCACGGACATGTTCCGTCTATTGGTCCAAAGTCTCGGGCGTGGCGGTTGAGACCTGTTTAATGTCTTAACCGATCGGAAATTGTGCCGCTGGGAAGCACTACGTACGCAAATTTAGAGGGCCATCGAACGTGAGTGCTACTCCGAAGCGAGCAGTACGGGTGGGGAACACGCAGTCCGCCTATCAACTTCCAGTCAGTGGGTGTTATTCGCGGAAGAGTTGTCGTACCATATCAATACCAAGAGCAACGCATATCAATAGGTCTGAGAAAGCATTGAGATGAATATTGTTATGGCTAGAAATACCCACCCTCAGCAAATCCAATACCCATTGCGTAGCGAGGACCTAGTATCCCATCAGTTACACAGTTTTGCGGGAGTGGGTTCTCTTACGGTCATCTGGAAGTTTGGCAGTACATCGCTTAATCCTGTACGGTGATGAGTAATTGTCCCCGAGAGTTGCGAGACTCATTACATTCTCCAGAATACGTCTAATGAAGTGTGGAAATGTGAAACCGTACTTCTTGGCGCAATATCATAAGACGTACCCTTTGCCTCACCACCGCTTAGCCCTCCAACCGCGAAACCGGCAACATCATCTCTCCGCTTGACCATCTCGTCGAGACACTGGTCACGCAGTTCAGGATCCAAGCCTCCTTGAACAATGGCAAACAGGTTTTGCCTGTCAGCGGTCCCACTTGTCTTGTGCTTTTCTATGCAGCGGTCCAGCCACCTCACTGAACGCTCCATTGCCTCTGCCACTCGAGGACCAGTAGTCAAACTGGATACTGAAAGGGTTGAGACTAAGTTTGGCTACAAGGACTATGGCCACTTGCCGACATCGTCTAATTGCATGATGATGTCTGCGCCGATCGAGTGCTGGAGGCGCGATTAATGATGTAACCTGTTTGAGTAAAGAGCAAAGATCATACTTGAATGCCGATGGACTCTTCAGGTGTGAGCATTGTTGGTTCTCCAGTAAACGGACTCGCAAATAAAGCGCCTTCCTCCGTAATCTGTGTGAACGCGCTAAGGGACACGAGTTGGAATCCGCCACTATCCTGAAAGAGTAATTTGTGGATAGAGAGAGAGTGAAGAAAATCCTGACCCCTGTTCTTGAGCACATACAGTCAACATATTCCTTCGCCAGCCTTGAAACTCATGGGCTCCGCCGGCTTTATCAAGAATCTTTGTGCCAGGTCGTAGATTGAGGTGATACGTGTTATTAAGAATAAGCGATATGCCTAGTTTTCGAGGATGTGAGTTTTCTACAAAAGCATAAAAGAGGGTTCTGATATACCTAGCTCCTCGGTCTGTTGCTGAGAAAGCCCCTTTAGAGCAGCCTGAGTTGCAACTGGCATAAAGGTCGGTAGGGCCGTGGTGCCATCTGGCCAAATGTTTAGACGATGGATGGACTCATCCCCATCTCATCTGGGCCGTTGATCTTACGTGCCAAAACCATCTTCGATAAACGTGCATTGGTCGTCGAGCATCTTGCAATGACCTGGAACTGCATCGTCGGGAATCTGGCGAAGGTCCGGTCGAAGGCGGTCTTCAAGCACACGGAAAACAACCCTCACGATTGGCTGTGGCGGGAACGTAACATGTAGAATACTGACCTTATCTACAATACCCAGGTGAAGGAGTCTTCGCATATCGACAGCAATACAACTTAATATGCTGACAGGCGTCCCTAGCTGATGGGCTGTGCTGAGGTACAGGGGTGTGCGTGACTAGTGCGTGACTACAATCAGAAGCTGCGACAGTGGAGCTCCTCCAATTACATGGAGCTCTATTGAATTTAGATATCGAGCATGCCCCTCAAAAACAACTTGATGCAATCCCGATACCCTGCATACCACCGTCTTCTCTGTATGGTCGGTTCGACGCCCGAGGGTGTCTTAACGACGGAGGTTGGAAGTCTTCGGTGTTTGGGTGTTTGGAGAGGAGGTCCACACGACAATACGGCGAGCAGGCGATCCGGCCAGAACACTGAGAATGACTTGCGCATGACACATTAGGGTATTCCAGAATTCGGTTTAAGTTTGGTTGCGTTCGATCAATCCCGTTCGGTGGATGGTACTGTACTTAGGTCCGTCTAACGGCAGCCTCGCCTGCGTCCTGGCTGTGATCATGCCCGAAGTAATGGCACGGTTTGTATATGAGTTACGGGCGTGAGTGATACTCGAGTTCTGCTGGAGTTTTGTCCTGGACCCAATTGACCGATCACTGTTCTGAACACTGTCGCATCGTAATCACGAAATGGGTCAGTAATTGCGAACAGAGATGTGAGTGAGTACGTTAAGCTTACTGACGAATAAGTCGTCCAGAACTAGTACCATCACTCGGACACGATCACAATGCAGGCAGAACGGCAGCAGACAGCGGCAGAATTGATCACTTATTACGGAACTGGGGCCGAACAGGAACGGAATGGGTGAACTGAACGCCGAGCAGAATCAAACCCTGGTGATAACTGAATAGGTTATGTTTATTGCAACACTTTGTGAGTCGGACGGACGATCTTTACCTCGTTACGTAATTGATGGCACAGGGTTGATGCTCGCGTGGCAGGATTGAAGGGATAACAGTACTAACGGCACATCTCACACTTTGTCCAACTCTCCCCCGAGCATGGGCGCCCGTATCTATCTATGTCAATACACGCCCATGTTAATATTAATCTTCTCAATTCCCGCCTCCATTACAGGACCTTTACTCGGTAACTCGGGAAGTAACATAGGCTCGCGCTGCGGTCTAACCGCGAGAAGATACTCACGTGATGTTTCTTCGTGTTGGCCCTGCCGCCTGCCGCCTGCTTTCATGGACGTTTTGGTCGATAAGACCGTCGGTGGACCGGTCAATAGCAATAGTAATATCAATATGCTATAATTTAAGCGCCTTCGAAGCCTTCGAAGCCAACGAAGTCAACGAAGTCAACGTTAATCATTGAACCCATTTCTCGGTCCTGAAATCGATGTGTCGTACTCGCGCGCTGCTCCCGACATGCTCATGACACGCTCGTGATGGAAACTGGCTTCATTTTTTATCGTACACCGCCTGGCCCACCATTTATCACTCTCCAACTCTCCTTCACGCGCTGATCCCCCTTCCTCTCCCTTCGCATTGTGGTCCTCGGCTCTGGTGTAATAGGACTTTGGTCCTCTTTGGGCGATCTATCTTTCAACGATGGTGCCTACGCCTGCGACTGGATGGACGCGTGAGGTACTGTACAAGTCCTCGTTCGACTCACCGCATGGCCCAAACAACAACCTTCCGCTCCACTCGGCGTACACGCACACGAAGCTGATTACGTTCCAACGTTTACCAGGATGTCCAGGATCACTTTAACGCCAGATATGTCGCAGTCGCCGGTTTCACCCTTATGATCTGGACTCATCTCACCACTCTCGATGAGGAGAAAAAGTACATTTGGGGTAGAGACGTAGGAGTAACCTTGAATAAGGCACTTTTCGTTGCCGTTAGGTATATTAGTCTTGTCACTTTTGGGTTGGTCCGCTTCGACGTTAAATTTCCTCGACTCATCACTCACTAATACAATTGTAGGTTGCACTGCCTCAGTGAGCTACAAATATCTATCCATCTCAAGTCCTTGCCTTGACCATAGTCTAGCATTGTTCCTTGCGAAACCCAGCTCCGTGGTCGGTTTTAAATCCATGGACAATGTAGATGACAATACTCACATCGTTGCAGGCGTAGGTCAATGAGTTCTTATACCGTTTCTTTGGCATCTCAGTGGCCCCTCTTAGGTGTCAAGGGATCATTATTGCTCTTGGTCTCGTTGCCCTCGCCTTGATTGGCGCATGCGACGGTAAGCCGACGGATGGAATCTTTCAATATACCACCCGTGCTTACTGCTTCCTGGTCCAGTATTATTTCTCCTTCGCACATGGGCGTACGTACCTCCATCCGCGCCCCTCGTCTCGTCCTCCTCACAAAGGTCCTTTAGCATCTACAATCGAACCCGCGTGTCTCTTATCTGCCTTGTAATCCTGTTGGTGGTTACCCAAATCCCGACTCTTGTAGTCGGGATAGTTTGGATGATAACGACTCTCCATTTTGGACCAAGTAAACTTTACCCAGCCATACCGGGCTGCGTTCTCGAGAGCACAGCCCCGACAGAGTTCTGGAAGATTGTTATTCCATCAATAGTGCGTCGTTGACCGGCCCACGGACATGAATGTTGCGTACTGACCACCCTTAGATCTATAACACCGTACTCAGCTGTGCCTCAACCTACAGGGTTTGGTCGTACCGCCACAGAGCACTAGCAACCCCATTAATATCGTTGCTCCTTCGGTGGGTCCTCGTTCTGAGATAATCCTTGTTGCTTCATTGACACTCGGAGACAGCGATGGGATAGTTTACTACGTGATTATTCTGAGTGAGTTGCTTTGATGTGGTACCATTTACGCCTGTCCTCATCCCCCTCCAGCAGCGTATATGTTTAACGCTCTCTTCATGTTTAATCCTCGGGTAGGTTTAAGGCGCACATCCTCATTCAGACGTTGGAAAGCTAATGTTGTATAGCTCATCGTTGTTACCGTAGAAGGGCGATTCATCACCTCGGTTGTCGCCGTGACATGTGCACAGATGCAACTCAACCTTCGCACTGCGGTTTATCAAGTTCCGGGATATGTCACGAGCTATTACCAAAATCAGGCCGAAAGTCAGGCCGTCGTAGGAACTCCCAATGACAGACCCGATCCACCTCGTCGACCAGGCCTCGAAACACTCATTTTTGGCGGAACCGCAACCGAGCTCGAACGAAAGTACCGCAACCCCTCCATAGAAAGTGAAATTGGAGAAGAAAGCCGACAATACTCTCATGCAATTGAGCTCGTCACGACTACAGTCCATATCCCGCAGGGAAAGAAGCTGAAACTGCTTACTGCATCCGCCGACTTCGGTACTGGAAAGCGATTACCTCTCTCTCCTCAACTTCGGCGGGCGAGTTCCTTTCAGGATCCGTCTTCACTTTCTCTCCAGCACAATGTTGACGTAACCGCCATTCCGAACGCGAACGCCACAGATGGAGACCGCTGTCTCTCTCCGACGGACAATGCTCATTCGGGATCACCTGGTCGTTCGGTAGCTCGTGCAAACGTTCCATCAGCGAGGACCATCCGTGCGGTTCTCGGCTTCGATTCGAAGCACGACTGGGCGCTTGCAATGCCAAGCAGTAGCTCCAGCTCTGCACTCTTATCCTCGAAACCTATGAAACCGATCCCCAATCCGTTCGAAGAAGGCTTCCCTGTCGATGACACGAGCAAGATTCCGTCACCTCGCGACTTGGAGCCCCCACGACAAACACATTCCTCACGAGGCGCCGCTCCTGATTCCAATCTGCTAGTAGAAGTACAGGTGGAATGTGAGCATGACGAATCTGGCGCATCGTTGCTGCCACAATCATCAACGCGTGAGGATGCAACACGGTCTGGGTCCTGGGATGGAGGTATTGTGGAAACACGAGTCGGCGTTTGGAGATAACGAGAGGGCTGGAAGCCAACCACCGGAATATACCACCCGTCATTGGAAATTTATTAGATATTAGATGGCCCCTCCAACGAAGATTGTCGTATTTGTGGCGTGGCCGTGTGGCCTTCGCGTAAGCTTATTTATTGCAATTTCGTTCATTGAATTATCCTTTGGGCTTGTCGCAATATCAAGTGTACACATTGTCTGAGCCGTCGATGTATAGCTAGTTATCTCCGTGAACGGTAACGACGAAGGCGAAGTTTGGTTCACTGGCCTCTAATGCGTCCTGTGTATAGTCAATGTACAGCATGCTGCACCATGGGTATATATTAAGCAACCTTTTTGGAAGTCTACACCTCGAATGTATTCCTTCCTGTGCTTTGCATGTTTGGTCACAATCATCACTCTTCATCCTTTTCGCTTACCTTGGGAAAGTTAAATAAGAGGTATATATTGAACCGGAGTTAATCGGAAACCACAACGACTTCATGTCAGTGGACGGCTCGCCGGGCATGGCGCCATGGAAACCTTGCCCGTTGGCCATAAAATAAAACCGCACTGTGGCGTCCTTTTGGAACTATAGCTCTCTTTCCTTGCTTCGTTTTTCATGACGTCTGTGTCTTCTGTCGAGGTAAGGATGACATTTCCAAAAGGTTCACCCTTCTGGCGTACTTACAACTGATACTGATGCCCATGTATACTAGAATATTGAGGACCACCGCAACGCTAGATACATCGCCGTCGCTGGTTTCACTCTTATGATTTGGACGCACCTTACCACTTTGGATGAGGAAACAAAATATATATGGACCAATCATACAGGAGTAACTTTGAGTAAAATATTCTTTATTATCGTTCGGTACTTTGCCGCTCTCACTTTTGGGTGTGTGTGTTAGTCCGATTGTTTGTGTAACTTTCTCGCTGATATCTCTGTAGGTTTCACTGCCTCTGTAAGAGAGAAAATTACAACTATGTTCATGTCAAGCACTTGGTCTGACTGTTAGTCTAGCATTGTTCCTTGCTCGACCCAGCTTTGAAGTCAGTTCTAAATTCTATATAGCGATGCAGATGACAATACTCACACCACCGTAGCTGTAAGTTAATGAGCTGTCCTATTGCTTTCTTAGCCCCTCAATGGACCTCTTAGATGTCGAGCCCTAATTATCTTCGTTGGTGCTGCAGGTCTCGGCTTGATTGGGGCATGCGACGGTATAGGCCGATTGAACCTATCAATTAACCATTCAAACTTACTACTCCCTGTTACAGTAATTCTTCTCCTTCGCACTTGGGCGTACGTACGCACCTCCATTCGTCCCGCCTCATCCATCTCGTAGACCTGACGAAGTCCTTCTAGCATCTACAATCGAACGCGCAGGTCTCTCGTCTGCCTTGTAATCCTGTTGGCGATCACCCATCTCCCCACTCTTGTGCTTGGAGCACTGTGGTTTCTCACCCTCCGTACCGGACCAAGTAGGCTCTACCCGGTCATACAGGGCTGCTTCCTCGAAAGCACAGCGATGGATGAGTTTTGGCGTGTTATTACACCATCACTGGTGCGTTGTTGACCGGAACAAGGTAGAAACTCTTGCTGATTTGCTAAAGGTCTATAACACCGCCCTCACCGGTGCTTCAATGTACCAAATCTGGTCACACCACCGGGCACCAATAAAAACCCCTGTTATATCGCTGCTCATTCGGTGGGTTCTCGCTCCGAGATACTCTCTGTTGCTGCTTATTTGATACTTGGAGACAGCGGTGGGATAGTTTACTACGTGATCGTTCTGAGTAAGCTTTGGCGTGAATCTCCTCACATCTTCCCTGGTCCTCATGCCCCTCCAGCCGTCTACTTTTTGGAGGCGTTCTTCATGTTTCGTAGACAGGTAAGGTTTATTGCCCACTTCCTTCTTCAACACCGGAACGCTAATAGTCTACATAGTTCGTCGTAATTACCATAGATGGGCGCTTCAACGTGTGGCTTATTGCCGTGGTATGCGCCCAGTTGCAGCTCAACCTTCGAAACGCGGTCCATCACGTTCCAGAATATATCACGACCTATTATCAACAGCAGGCCGTGGTAGGAGCTCCCAACGATGCCAGAGGCGACTCCCCTACTCGATCAGGTACAGGCGTCGATACACTGGTTTTTGGTCATAGTGCAACCGGGTTCGAACAACAATATGTCAATTCCTCAACAGAAACAGAAACAGAAACAGAAATTGAGATGCAACAAGAGGAACGACATAATCCTCACACGATCGAGCTTGTCATGACTCCAGTCTAAGGCCAAAGGACCACGGGTTCCGCCCGCCGACTTTCGTACTGAAAAACCAAAGTCTATCCCCTCATTGACATGAGTGTGGGGGTTCCATGTCCATCCCCGAACAACTCGAAACCCTCATCACGAGGGCGACTCTCCACGACGTATTTTGATTCGTATCCACAAGGAGAAATACAGGTGGAACGTTGATCATGGATGAATCCGGGAGATCGCTTACAGCAGAGTAGTACAAGAACTACAAAGCGGTTTGCGTCCTGGATGGTTTTGCCTCGTGATTGATTATGTATCATGTAATTAACTGGGTCGCTAGATTACATGTAAAACAAATCACTTTTAGTCCTCTCTTCGCTCGTCTCAAACCTTTCCGACGCCATCCTTGCTACTTGGTGTCTCAACGGACGGCGTATGCATTCGTTAAGAAGGCATGGCTAAGGTTTGTCGAATTCGGCAGGTGCCACTTGAAAGGAGTCTAAGAGATTCTCCAGACCATTGCTTTGAGTATCCGGTAGCTATAGGACACGCAAAACTGCACGCAATTGAAATTCCATAGACCTCCATATTGCTTCTGCCATCCAGCCAGGAGCCAAAGTTTGCAGAGCAGAGGAATGAAAGCTGGAGACCTGCACTTGCGGACTATCCCTATTCGGCGTGATTCTCAGAGCGGAAGAACTGTTCCCTAGCGCGTATGGCTTTATTCCATGCCGCAAAATCAAGGTCCTGTGAGTCGAGTACGAGCACCGCGCGCAGGATAGTATCGTGGGTACTAAATTTCCCTTTAAAGAGCGATGAGACAAAACTCTTCTCCTGCAGAGTGCTTGAATTTAGTCTCGTTTGTGAGATGTATGACTTGCCACTCACTTGTTCAGTTGTGCCCTCCAGATGTCCGATAATTGTAACAGCGCTCCGAGATTCTTTTAGAAGACGAGGAGGAGTTGGAGAAGCAATGCAAATAGAAAGGTCGACAAGGATGGCCACGGGTTTGCTTCTAGGTGCAGTT